>MTLE01000892.1_pt1 | contig 59503 bp, 48 predicted proteins | sample 1982461 | NCBI WGS metagenome assembly MTLE01 (sample SAMN05712605, study PRJNA340218) | biofilm metagenome | isolation source: sample SPL anode biofilm adapted to -200 mV | place: USA | collected 2012-02-03 | reverse complement strand
CAGGATCACGTGGGGGATGCCCCGCACCTGGAAGAGGTTCATGAGGGCTTCCCGTTCCTTGCCTTCCGGGAAGGCGTGGTGCCAGGGCATGGGCGTCGCCGGGTTCTTGCGGAAGGTGGCGATGTCGCCGGCCTTCTTGTCGCTGGAGACGCTGAGGATCTCCAGCCCCGCGGGGTGGTACTTGGCGTAGGCCTTGTGCACGAAGGGCAGCTCGCCCTTGCAGGGGCCGCACCAGGTCGCCCAGAAATCCAGGATCCAGTACTTGCCTTTGAAGGAGGCCGGGGTCAGCACCGTCCCGGGCTTGCCGAGCTCGGTGACCTTGAAGGCGGGCATGGGATTGCCCGCCTTGGGCGCCACCTTGTCCTCCACTTCGGCCTTGGCGATCCAGGCGTTCCACTTGGCGATGGAGGGGGAGGCGGGCTCGAAGGCCTGGAGCCGGGCCAGTCCCTTGCGTACGTCGGCGATCATGCGGGGCCGGGAGGACAGCTCGATGGAGGACTCCAGCGCCAGGAGCTTCACGGTGCGGGTGGGGTGCTTCTCGAAGACCTGGTCGAGGAAGGCGAAGGCCTTGGTCGCGGCCTGGGCCTCGGTCTGCTTGGCGAACCCGCCCCCGCTGGCATGCCAGGCGATCCAGCCCAGGAATTCGGGATCCAGCGCAGCCACCAGGTCCAGGGCGGGGGAATCGGGGCTCATCTGCCCGGCCAGCTCGAGCATGGAGCTGGTGATCAGGGTGAACTGGAAGTTGGCCAGGTTCTCGGGGAGCTTGCCGGTCTCCTCCGCCTGGGACCGGAGCATGAAGTACCGGGCCTGGAGCATGATCTGGCGCACCCCGGGGCGGGTCTCGTGGGCGAGGAGCACCGAGAGCCCTTCGGGCGTGCCGTCCAGGGGAAGGCGGGTCTTGGCGGCCTTGCCCTCCTTGAGGTGGGCGGTGTAGTTCTTGACGACGGCGGCGTACTGGGCCGCCAGGGCCTGGTTATCCCCGGCGGGGGCCTGGGCAACGAGCATCGCGGGGAAGAGTAGAGCTGCGGAAAGGCGATTGGGCATGAAACGTCTCGTGATCAGGGGCCTGCCCGGAAACCCGGGCAGGCCGTTGGAGAAAGGGAAGGCTAGAAGCGGAATCCGACGCGGACCTGGATCTTGCGGGGGGCGGTGTAGTCCCCGGTCTGCCCATCGGCCATGACGTACGGATTGTTGCCGGGGTTCGGCGCGTTGTAGGGCACGGGCCTGAGCTTGGGATTGGAATACCAGTCCGGATAGGCGGCGGCGACGGACGGGTCGTAGGGCGCGAAGGTCCGGGTGCCGTCCGTGAGCGCCGTGCTGTAGTTCACGTACATGGGCTGCATGTGATTGAAGACGTTCAGGACGTCCAGGGCCGTGAAGAACGTGATCTTCCGGTACAGCTCGATCTCGTAGCCCACGTGCAGGTCGAAACCGAACTGTTCCGGCCACCAGGTGGGGGAATCCGCGTAGGACCGGGTGACGCTGTCGGGGTAGCCGAAGCCCTGGATTTCCGCCGTGGTGGGGCCCGAATAGGTGCGGTAGCCCCGGAAGCTCTTGGACCAGTAGTTGCCCAGGATGGACACGTCCAGCTTGCCGGCCTTGCCGAAGGAGCGGGTGTAGGTGGCGTCCAGGTGCAGGGTCACCGGCGTGGAGGAGGAGGACCACTGGCCGGATTGGGGGCCGAAGGGATCCACCAGGTCGTTGGCGATGAAATCGCCGTACTGGTTGCGGGAACTGGTGCCCACCCCCTGCCCCGCGTTGGCCCGCGTGTAGGACCAGCTGAGGTTGCCCCCGGCCCGGAATCCGGGCGCGATCTCGCGCTTGTACTGGAGCTCCAGAGCCTCGTAGCGGGTTTCCATGCCCGAGTCCGTGAAGTACTGCTTCCTGGCCGCGCCTGGGGCGGTTCCGGCGGCGCCCAGATACTTCATGCCGACGTAGTTGTCCTGCACCTTGTGGATGAAGGTGGCGGAAAGGGATTGGACAGAATCGGTGTAGCGGTAGGCCAGCGTCGCCTCCCGGGACCGGGGCGGCTTGATGTCCGGATCGGCCGTCACGGAACGGCTGGTGAGGGGATCGGGGGTGGCCTGGTAGGGGTTGCCCACGCCCAGCGCGGAGGCCGACTTGCCCCAGACGTTCCAGTTGATGGAACCGTCGGCGTTCAGGGCGTCGCTGCCGCTGCCGGCGCCGTAGTACTTGTAGAGGCGTACCGGGACCGTGTTGGAGACGCTGGTGGACGAGAAGGTGCTGACGTTGTACTGGCCGGCGTATTCGGCCAGGCTCAGGGTGAAGACGTGCCGGGTGTTGCCCTGGAGGTCGTAGGAGGCCGAGAGGCGCGGGGTCAGGGAGGAGGCGGTGAAGCTGTCCCCCTCGGGGTCCAGATCCACCTGGTTGCGGTCATAGCGCAGGCCCAGGTTGACGGTCCAGTGGTTGTCCAGGGTCCACACGTCGTTGACGAACAGGCCGAGGATCCGCGTATCGGCGCCGCCCTGGAGGGGATCGAACATCACCAGCCGGGTGCGCGTGGAGTCGTCGACCGCCAGGTTGCGGTAGGCGCGGTCCATGGAGGGCGGGGCCGCCACGTTCCAGCCGTAGAACTGCAGCAGGGCGCGGGAGGGGGTCATGGAGGCATAGCCGCCGTCGGAACCGGAATAGCTGCCCATGGAATCGATGCGGCTGTGGTAGTACTGCACGCCGCCTTCCAGGGAATGGCCCGCGCCGTTCCAGGCCAGGTTGACGCCCAGGGTCCGGATCCGCTCCTGGTTGAGATTCCCGGCGTTGAGTCCGTTGTCGTAGAGGTCGCCGTTGCCGGGGTTCTTGAGATCCTTCCAGGTCACCACCCCCGGGCCGCCCTGGGAACCCGTGCCGGGGCCCCCGCTCTTGGAGAGGGTGTCGCTGGCGATGACGTCCAGCAGGAGGGTGCTGGTCAGGGTGCTGGTCCAGCTCACCGACTTGTAGCTCTTCTCGGTGCGCGACGGGCCGTTTCCGGCCGCGAGGGTGGAGATGCCCCGGCCGTTGGTGGAGGCGGACTGGGTTGAAAGGTATCGGCTCCAGGAGCCGGAAACCTTGTTCTCCGCGTTGACCTGCCAGTCCAGGCGGATGTCCTTGAGTTCATTGCTGCTGGTGGAGGCGTAGGTGTAGGGCGCGAAGAGGCCGCTGCCCACCGACCCGGTGACCACCTTGGTGACGCTGGGGGTGGTGGTGTTGTAGCCCACCGCGAAGAACAGCTTGTCCTTGATGATGGGTCCGAGGAAGGTGTAGGACTGCATGTCCGTGACCCGCCGGGGCACCTTCTTGCTGGTGGTGTAGGCGGACTGCCGGGGCAGGGCGTTCCAGGAATCGCTGGTGAGGTCGTGGCGCATGGACCCCTGGAAGGTGTTGCTGCCGCTCTTGGTGACGGTGCTCACCACCCCGCCCACGAAGCGGCCGTACTTCGCGGAGACGCCCGCCGAAAGGACGTTGAACTGCTCGATGAGATCGGGGTTCAGGGGCAGCATCTGGGTGCCGCCGTTGGCGGACCGGGATTCCACGCCGTTGACGGCATAGCCGTTGCCGCCGTCCTCGGAACCGTGGAAGTTGTAGCCGCCCGAGGGCGTCCCGGGCAGGGTCTTGAGGGCGGCGGAGTAGAGGGAGGAACCGATGCTGGGCAGGTTGGCGATGGCCTCCGCGTCGAAGTTCCGGCCCGTCACGGCCACGCCCGGATCCACCCCCACCTCGGGGTTCTGCACGGCCACCACCTCCACGAAGGCCTCCGCCACCGGCGCCAGGGGCACCGTGAGGACGACGTTCTGGTTGGAGACCACGGTCACCTGGGTCCGGAAGCCATTCATGCCCTTGGCGGTCACGTGGACCTTCACCACCCCGGGCAGCAGCTGGGGCGCCTTGAAGCGGCCGTCGGCACCCGAGCGGAATTCCCGCACGCCGCGGCCGGTGTCCACCTGGACGAGGGCCCCCGCCACGGGCTTGCCGCCCGGGCCGGACACGAGGCCCGTGAGATTGCCCACCGCGGCGCTCTGGCCGAGCAGCAGGGTTGACGAGGCGACGATGAGGGCGCAGAGCCTTCCTGGCCCCGACGATTGGCCGGGTCTGATCATGTGATTCCTCCTGGGGATCGGGTTACGTTTGAATTCCCTTGGTCGGTATCCATGGTCGGGTCGGGTTACACCCCCAGCAAGAAGAACTCAAGAGAATAAATTGTATAATTATAATTACTTAAACTCTAATTTTAAACACTTCAAATAAAGCCCTTTGCGCCACACCGCCGTCACGGGAGGCCAAGGAAGCTGCACGGTGGTTGCAAGGTCGCCTCATCCCTTCACCGGCAGGGCCCAGCGGTAGCCTTCCCGTTCCAGGGTCTGGATGGCGGGGTTCTCGTCGGAGTCCCCCAGCTTCTTCCGCAGGGTGTTGATGTGCTTGTCCACGGTGCGCAGGGTGGGATGGGCGTCGGCCTCCCAGGCCAGGTTCACCAGGTCCTGGCGGCCGTGGACCCGCCCGGGGTGGGCCACCAGCACCTCCAGCAGCCGGAATTCCCGCAGGGTCAGCTGCGTGTCCCTGCGGCCCCGGTGCACCGAAAGGTGGACGTAGTCGATGCGGTAGGGCCCGCTGCGCACCATGCGCCGCCCTTCCTCCTCCGGCGCGGCGCGGCGCAGGATGGCCCGGATGCGGGCCGTGAGCTCCAGCATGGCGAAGGGCTTGGCCAGGTAGTCGTCGGCGCCGTAGGAAAGTCCGTGGATCCGATCCTCGCTTCCCGAACGGGCGGTGAGGATGAGCACCGGCACCTTGTCCTGCCGCCGGCGCAGGGTGCGCAGCACCTCGAAGCCGTCCATGCCCGGTAGGGACAGGTCCAGGACGATGAGATCCGCCGCCTCCCGGATGTGGGCGGCGAGGCCAGCCTCCCCGTCGCCCTCCAGCGTCGCGTTGAAGCCTTCGGATTCCAGATTGGCCTTCAGAAGCGTCCCAAGGGCCTCCTCGTCCTCGATGACGAGGATGCGGCGCGGTCGCTGGGGATTGGGGCGCATGGAACCGATTCAACCACGAGATGGGCCCCGCGTGATGTCCGTGGGCCGAAATTCCCGGCAGGACCGTCCGGACTACCTGCAAATGCCGAAACTGGACCGTCTCCGGGTCGGGCCGATCCCCGATACTGGGGGAATCGGTACCGCTTCCCTGCCCGGGACCGGATGCGCAACGTTGCGCAAACATTATTATAACAGGCACTAAGGTCGGCATTCCTCCGCGATTAAATCCCCTCGAATTTTTCACTGAACGAGACATTGTCATCTTGCGAGGCACCGAAAAAGATGAGGCATGGGGAATTCCCCCAAAGGACGCTCCCCCATTCCTCGATTTGTTGAGGTCTCCCAGCACGTCACCACTCCCGTAGCCATCCCCAGGAGGACCCATGTTCCGCACCCCAGGCCGGGTTGCCGCGGCCGCTTTATGCGCCCTGGCGCCCCTATCGGCCCAGGACTTACCCATCACCGAGCGCACCTTGCCCAACGGCATGCGGGTCCTCATGGTCGAACGCCATGACGAGCCCACCATCTCCTGCGGCTGGGTGGCCCGGGTGGGCAGCGCCGACGAGCGTCCCGGCATCACGGGCATCGCGCACCTCTTCGAGCACATGATGTTCAAGGGCACCAAGACCATCGGCACCCGGGACGCCCGGCGCGACGCCGAGCTGAACGCCCTGCAGGACCAGACCATGGGCGAGATCCGCAAGGAGCTCGACGCCCTCCGGGAGAAGCTGCGCCGCGGGGAGATCGCCGACATCAACGATCCGAAGGCACGAAGCCCCCGCCACCTGCAGCTCCTGGCCGAGCTCGACAAGCTGGTGCAGGAGCAGCGCGGCCTCATCGTCAAGGACGAGCTGGACAAGGTCTACAAGCAGGCCGGGGCCACCGGCCTCAACGCCAACACCACCTCGGACCGCACCTTCTACCACATCGACGTGCCCGCCAACAAGCTGGAGCTCTGGGCCTGGCTGGAGGCGGACCGCCTGAAGAACGCGGTGTTCCGCGAGTTCTACAGCGAGCGCGACGTGGTGCTGGAGGAGCGGCGCCTGCGGGTGGAAGCCACGCCCACCGGCAAGGTGCAGGAGACCTTCAACGCCCTGATCTGGCAGGCCCACCCCTACAGCTGGCCCGTCATCGGCTGGCCCAGCGACATCACCACCGTCACCCGGGACCAGGCGGACTACTTCTTTTCCACCTACTACGCCCCCAACAACATCACCGCGATCCTCGTGGGCGACTTCAAGACCGAGGAGGCCTTCGCCACCCTCCAGACGTACTTCGGCGCCATCCCCTCCCGGACCACCCCGCCCCCCAAGGTCACGACCCTCGAGCCGCCCCAGGGCGCCGAGCAGCGCCTGGTGGCCACCGCCAACGCCATGCCCATGGTCCAGGTCACCCACAAGACCGTCCCTTCCGTCCACCGGGACGCGGCGGCCCTGGATGTGCTCAGCTCCATCCTGAACGGCCAGTCGGGGCGCCTCAACCGGGAGCTGGTGATCCGCAAGCGGGTCGCCGTCAACGCCGGGGCCGGCAACCGCGGCATGAAGTTCGGCGGCATCTTCTACCTCGGAGGCATTCCCGCCCCGGGGCACACGCCCGAGGAGGTGGAAGGCCTTCTCCTTCAAGAGGTGGAGCGCATCCAGAAGGAGGGCGTCACGGCCCAGGAACTGCAGAAGGTGAAGAACCAGGTGCAGGCTTCCACCTACGCCCGCATGGAGAACAACGGCGACCTCCGGGACCAGCTGGCCGAGGCCGAAGGGGCCGGTAGCTACAGGGACTTCCTGGAAGAGCCCGCGCGCCTGAACGCGGTGACCCGCGAGGACGTCCAGCGCGTGGCCAAGGCCTACTTCGGCCCCGAGGCCCGCAACACGATGGTGATCCGCCGCAAGGAGGCAAAGTGATGGCCCGCGCAACGATCCTGGCCCTGCTGGCATCCGGGGCCCTCCTGGCCCACGTCCCGCCCGCGAGGCCTGAGCAGCTCACCTTCAAGCCCCTGGCCTTCGAGGCTCCCCGCGCCGCCGCCTTCAAGGCCAAGCTGAAGAACGGCATCCCGGTCCTTGTGGCCGCGGACCCCGCCGGGGTGCCCTTCGTGCGGCTCCAGGTGCTGATCCGGGGAGGCTCCTACCTGGATCCCAAGGGAAAGGAGGGCCTCGCCGCCCTCACCGGCGTGCAGATGCGCGCGGGCGGAACCGAAAAGACGCCCGCGGCGGCCCTGGACGAACGGCTGGAATTCCTGGCCGGGGACATCGGTTCGAACCTGGGGGAAACCTCCGGCACCGTAACCATGGAGTTCATGGAAAAGGACCTGAAGGAGGGCCTGGACCTGTTCATGCAGGTGCTCACCCGCCCCGCCTTCGCGCAGGACCGCCTGGACCAGGCCAAGGAAAACTTCCAGCAGGGCCTCCTGGCCCGCAACGACAAGACCGACGGGATCGCCAAGGTCGAGCTGCCCCGCCTCCTCAACGGCGAGGACCACTTCAGTTCCGCCCAGATCACCGGAGACAGCCTCAAGGCCATCACCCGGGAGGACCTGGCGGCCTTCCACGCCAGGCTCCTGCACCCCGCGAACCTGGTCGTCTCGGTGTCGGGCAAGTTCAAGAAGGAGGCCATGCTGGACCTCCTGAACCACACCCTGGGCGCCCTGAAGCCCGGGACGGCGGCCCAGGCCAGCCCCAGGGTCCAAGCCCCGTCCTTCCGGCGCAGGCCGGGCATCTACGTCGTGGACAAGGACGTGCCCCAGAGCCTGGTGCGCTTCGCCCTGCCCGGCCTTCGCCGCACGGATCCGGGCTGGCACGCGGCCCTGGTGATGAACCAGATCCTGGGCGGAAGCGGCTTCACCTCCCGGCTCATGAAGAAGATCCGCAGCGACGAGGGCCTCACCTACGGCATCGGCACCGGTTTCAGCGACGGCGCCCACTGGAAGGGGAACTGGTCGGGATCGGTGCAGACCAAGAACCGGTCCGTGGCCTACGTCCTGCGCCTGGCCCTGGCGGAGCTCGAGCGCCTCAAGGCCGAGCCCGTTCCGCCCGAGGAACTGGCCGTCATCAAGGACAGCATCGTGCAGGCCTTCCCCTCCCAGTGGGGCAAGAAGGCCAACGTCGTGAACCTGTTCGCCCAGGAGCAGCTCGTGGGCTGGCCCGAGGACTGGTGGGCCGGCTTCCGGGAGAAGATCCAGGCCGTCACCGCCGAGGACGTGCAGCGCGCCGCGAAGACGTACCTGGACCCTGCCCAGCTGGTGATCCTGGTGGTGGGCAAGGCCGGCGAGGCCGAGGCGGGCGATGCCGGCCATCCCGGGGCCCTGAAGGACGTGGCGCCCCTGCCCCTGATCCGCCTGCCCCTGCGCGACCCCCTCACGCTCAAGCCCCTTTCCTGATCCCGAGGCCCCCATGCCCCTTTTACGAACCCTGAAACTCCTCGCCCTGGCCGGAGCCCTGGCCCTTTCGGCGTCCGCCTTCGGCGGCGACCCCGACGTCCAGGTGTCCTTCCAGAAGGGCGCCGTGGTCATCACCACCCCCAAGGGCGTCCACATCAAGAAGTCCTTCACCGAGGTCACGCTGGCCTCGAAGCCCGGCTCGATCAAGGCAGGCCCCCTGCCCAAGGCCGACGCCCAGGACGAGCTCAAGGAGGACGTCTACCACGGCACCATCCACATCCCCGTCACCGGCGTCGGCCTGAAGGGCGAAGTGTCGCTCGACGTCCAGTTCCAGCCCTGCACGGAAGGGGCCGGCGGCAACTGCTTCCCGCCCACCACCCGCACCCTCAAGGTCCCCGCCTCGGAGATCCCGGCCGGCAAGGCCGCCGAAGCCCCCAAGGCTGATGGGCCCGTGAAGGCCCTGGCCTCCGCGCCCGTCCAGGCCGAGGCCGCCGCGGCGGCTCCCCAGGATCCGGCCGTCACCGCCCCCGTCCTCGAGACCGCACCGGCGCCCCAGGCCCCCGCCCCCCAGCGGGGCTTCCTCCTGGCCCTGGTGGTGGTCTTCCTGGCGGGCATGGGCGCCAGCCTCACCCCCTGCGTCTACCCGATGATTCCCATCACCATGGCCATCATCGGCGCGAAGGGCGGCGGCAAGCTCAAGGGCTTCTCCCTCTCCCTGGTCCTCGTGCTGGGCATGGCCGTCACCTACACGGTGCTGGGCGTCGTGGCCGCCCGCAGCGGCGCCACCTTCGGGGCCTTCGCCCAGAAGCCGGCCTTCCTCATCCCCGTTTCCGTCCTCTTCGCCCTCTTCTCCCTGTCGCTTTTCGGGGCCTTCGAGATCGCGCTTCCCCAGGGCCTGCAGAGCCGGCTCCAGGGCAACGGGCCCCGCAAGGGCTACCTGGGCGCCTTCCTCATGGGCCTGGTGCTGGGGCCCCTGGCGGCCCCCTGCGTGGGGCCCATCATCGGCACCGTGCTGGTGGGCATCGCCCAGCAGGGCGACGCCGTGCGCGGCGGCATCCAGCTGTTCACCTTCGCCCTGGGCATGGGCGTGCTGTTCATGGTGGTGGGCACGTTCTCCGCCGGGCTGCCCCGCTCGGGCGACTGGCTCACGCGCTTCAAGTACGTCATGGGCCTCGTGGTGCTGGGCTTCGCGGCCTGGAACGTGAGGCTGGTGGTGCCCGAGTGGGCCAACTACGGCATGTGGTTCGTCACCGCCCTGGCCGGCGCGGCCGTCTTCGGCGCCTTCGAGGAAGCCGTTGGCCTCACGGGCCAGTTGCGCAAGGGCTTCGCCATCGCGCTGGTGGCGCTGGCCGCCCTGCTGGGTCTGCGGGCCGTGGAAACGGGCCTGGACGTCAAGCTCCTGCCTGGAGGCGGTGCGGTTGCCGTGGAGAAGGCCCCGGAGCTGTGGGGCTCCGACTACGAGAAGGCCGTGGCCCGGGCCAAGGCGGAGAAGAAGCTGGTGCTCCTGGACACCTTCGCCGTGTGGTGCGCCCAGTGCAAGGAACTGGACGAGAAGACCTGGCCCGATCCGCAGGTGACCGCCTGGATCAAGGACCATGCCGTGCCCGTGAAGATCGACGCGGACAAGGACCGCCCCGACCTGGCCAGGACCCTCCAGATCCGGAGCTTCCCCACTGTCGTCCTGCTGGACGGCGAGGGCCGCGAAGTCCGCCGCATCCTGGGCTACCAGAAACCCGCAGAAATGCTCGCCTGGCTCAAACAGTAGAGGAATTCCCATGACCCACCGCAGGATCATCATCATCGGCACGGGGCCCGCGGGCTACACCGCGGCCATCTACGCCTCCCGCGCCAACCTCCAGCCCCTGGTGCTGGAGGGCGTCCAGCCCGGAGGCCAGCTCACCATCACCACCGAGGTGGAGAACTTCCCGGGCTTCCGCAACGGCATCCAGGGCCCCGAACTCATGGAGGAGCTGCGGGCCCAGGCCCAGCGCCTGGGCGCCGAGATCGCCCCGGAGACCGTCCTGTCCGTGGAGCTGGGCCAGCGCCCCTTCCAACTCGTGACGGACACGGGCGCCTACACCTGCGACGCCCTGGTCATCGCCACGGGAGCCTCCGCCAAGTGGCTGGGCATCGGCAAGGACGAGGACCTGGGCCGCAGGGGCGGAGGCGTTTCCGCCTGCGCCACCTGCGACGGCTTCTTCTACCGCGGCAAGGACGTGGCCGTGGTGGGCGGGGGCGACACCGCCCTGGAGGAGGCGCTCTACCTCACCAACTTCGCCAGCCGGGTGCACCTGGTCCACCGCCGGGACAGCTTCCGGGCCTCCAAGGCCATGCAGGACCGCGCCCTGGCCCACCCGAAGATCACCGTCCACTGGAACCAGGTGGTGGCCGACCTCCTCACGCGCCGGGTCGAGGTCTCGCCCGGCAACGAGGTGGAAAAGCTCGGGAGCCTCCGGCTCAGGGACACGGGCGACGGGCGCGAGTCGACACTGGCCGTGGACGGGCTGTTCGTGGCCATCGGCCACCGGCCCAACACCGCCTTCCTCCAGGGCCAGCTCCCCGTGGACGCCAACGGCTACCTCCTGGTGGAGAAGGGCTCGAGCCGCACCGTGATCCCGGGCGTTTTCGCCTGCGGCGACGTGCAGGACAGCGTCTACCGGCAGGCCATCACCGCCGCGGGATCGGGCTGCATGGCCGCCATCGACGCCGAACGCTGGCTCGCGGAAACGTCCCTTTCAAGCCCCGCCAAGGAGATCACCCATGTCTGACCTCGCCTCCATCACCGACGCCAGCTTCCAGGAATCGGTCGCCCAGGGCGTGACCCTGGTGGACTTCTGGGCCCCCTGGTGCGGCCCCTGCAAGGCCCTCACGCCCGTGCTGGAGAAGGTCGCCGCTGAACTGGAAGGCCGCGCGAAGATCGTGAAGATGGACCTCGACGCCAACCCCGGCACCGCCGCCTCCCAGGGCATCATGAGCATCCCGGCCCTGGTGCTCTTCAAGGACGGCAAGCGCCTGGACCAGCGCGGATCCCAGTCCGCGGCCCAGATCAGGGCGCTGATCGAATCCGCGCTCTGAACCCAGGCCCCTCCGTGCCCGCAGAAGCGTTCGCCTTCATGGACCAGAGCGCCGTCGCCCTGGTCGGCTCGACCCCCCTACTGGCCGTGGACTACCGGTTCATGGGCCGGAGGGGGCGCATCCATGTGAAGGCCGAGAACTTCAATCTCACGGGCAGCGTGAAGGACCGCATGGCCCTGCACATCCTTCGCAAGGCCTGCGACCAGGGAATCCTCCGCCCCGGCGCCCCCATCGCGGAGGCCTCCAGCGGCAACACCGGCATCTCCTTCGCGGCCCTGGGACGGGCGCTGGGGCATCCGGTGACGATCTTCATGCCGGACTGGGTGAGCCGGGAGCGGGAGTTCCTCATGCGGAGCCTGGGCGCGCGGGTGGTCCGCGTGGGCCGGAAGGAGGGCGGGTTCAAGGAGTGCATCCGCCTGACCCTCGAATTCGCCGGCCGGAATCCGGGCTGTTTCCTTCCCTGCCAGTATTCCAACGCGGACAACGTCGCGTCCCACCGGGAGGGCACCGGCCCGGAGATCCGGTACCAGCTGGCCAACCTGGGCCTGAGGCCCAGCGCCTTCGTGGCGGGGGTGGGCACCGGTGGCACGATCATGGGGGTGGGCTCCTACCTGAAAGAGCGCAACTCCTGCATGCGGGTGCATCCCCTGGAGCCGTCCAACTGCCCCATCCTCAGCAGGAACTGCCCCGCCTCCCCCCACCGCATCGAAGGCTTCGCCGATCAGTTCGTGCCCGCCCTGGTGAAGCGGGAGGACCTGGACGAGCCCCTGGCCATCCGGGACGGCGACGCCATCCTCATGGCCCAGATGCTCGCCTCTCGCCTGGGCCTGGGGGTGGGCATCTCCAGCGGGGCCAACTTCCTGGGCGCCGTCCGCGTGCAGGAGAAGATGGGATCGGACGCCGTGGTGGTGACCCTTTTCCCGGACGACAACCGGAAGTACCTCAGCACCGACCTCCTGAAGAAGGAGCCGCTGAGCCTCGACTTCATCTCTCCCTTCATCGAACTCGAGTCCTACCGGGCGTCCCGGGTCCAGTTTCCGCCCTAGAGGCTCACGACCAGCGAGGTGGTGAAGACCGTATCCAGCTTCCGGAGCCGCACCGGCGCCTGGCCCAGCACCACGGGCGGCACGGACCCGGTCTGGACGATGTCCACCGCCAGGAAGGCCGGGGCGTTGTTGTAGGTGCAGTCGTAGCCCACCTTGAGGGCCAGGCGCGGACCGATGTTGACGGTGTACGCGTTCTTCCACACGGCGAGGTAGGCCGAAGTGTCCTTCATGCTGGTGGACACCACCAGGTTGGAGGTGAACTGGCCCGTGGCGCCGGTCTTCCGGGTGAAGTCCAGGGTCAGGTCCCAGGTCCCGAAGCTGTCCTGGAACCCCGGCGTCTCGAAGACCGGCCGGATCCGGGTGTAGCCCGCGCCCAGGTCCGTGCGGAACGCGGTGGCGCCCGACCTGGCCCACCAGTACCCCATGCCCGCGCTGCCCACGGTGCGGCCGTCGATGCCCGACGGGACATTGCGGTCCCACCCCGCCCCGGCGAACGCGAAGAAGCGGTCGCCCACCTTGTGGTCGTACCGCCCATTGACGAAATAGTTCTCCGCCGTGGTCACGGTGGTGCGGAGCTCCCGCACCTCGTACTGGGTGGCCGACGTGCCCGTGGCCGTGTAGGAGATGGTCGTGTTCGACACCCGCACCCCCCCCGCATTGAAGGCGAAGGCATGGGCCTCGCCGGCGTACTTGAATTCGTTGGAGACCCCCAGGGTCTGCCCCTGGGCGTTGCCGGACAGGGATACCACCGAAAGGCTGGCCTTGTCGCTCCAGGGCCGCTTCGGGACCTCCTCGGCGCCCACGGACGCCGCGCACAGCAGAAGACAGAGGGTGGATCGCAGCATGGCAGCCCCCGAAGGATTTCAAGGGACCATGCTAGCCCACTTCCCGAGCCGGCGGCCCCACCCGGATTTCGGAAGAAGGGCGCCTGAAGGTGCCGGAGCCACCCGCTGCGTCGTGGCCCCTTTCCATTTGGAAATGTCCTTCCATACTTTCCGGGAAAGGGGTGGCGACATGAAGACGGCCCGGCTCAAGCTGACAGTGCTCCTCTGCGGATTCCTCTCCCTGGGCTGTGTGCGGCTCCCGGAGCGCATCACCCCGGTCAAGCCCTTCGAGGTGGGCCGGTACCTGGGCCAGTGGTACGAGATCGCGCGGCTGGACCACAGCTTCGAACGCGGCCTGACCCAGGTCTCGGCGACCTACAGCCTGCGGGAGGATGGAGGCCTGGCGGTCCTCAACCGGGGCTGGTCGGCCAAGGACGGGGCCTGGAAAACGGCCACGGGGAAAGCCTACTTCGTGCGGGACCCCCAGGAGGGCTACCTGAAGGTCTCCTTCTTCGGTCCCTTCTACGGCTCCTACGTCATCTTCCACCTGGACCAGAAGGACTACCGGTACGCCCTGGTGGCCGGCCCCGACAAATCCTACCTGTGGCTCCTGGCCCGCACCCCGACGCTGGACGCCGCCCTCCAGCGCCAGCTCATCGCCGAGGCCGCCGCCCTGGGCTTCGACACCTCCAAGCTGATCCTCGTGGAGCAGGGCCCTACAGGAACATCCCCCCTGACGCCTCGATCCGCTGGGCGTTGATCCAGCCGGTGCCCGGACCGAGCAGGGCCGCGACCACGGCGCCGATGTCGTCCGGCAGGCCCACCCGCCCCAGGGCGGTCTGGGCGGCGATGGCCTGGTTCAGGGCCGGGTTGTCCCGCACGGCCCCGCCGTTGAAGTCCGTCTCGATGGCCCCGGGCGCCAGGACGTTCACCGAGATCCGCCGGGGGCCCAGTTCCTTGGCCAGGTAGCGGGTCAGGACTTCCACGGCGCCCTTCATGGCGCCATAGGCGGACGAGCCCGGGAGGGCGAAGCGGGCCAGGCCGCTGGAAAGGTTCAGGATCCGGCCCCCGTCGGCCAGGAGGGGCAGGAGGCGCTGGGTGAGGAAGAAGACGCCCTTGAAATGGACGTTCATCAGGTGATCGAACTGGGCTTCCGTGGTTTCCAGGAACGGCGCGTGCAGGCCGGTCCCCGCGTTGTTGACCAGGGCCTGGAACTGGCCGGTCCCCCAGTGCTCCTGGAGGGTCCGCTCCAGCGTCTGCGCGAAGGCCCCGAAGGAGGCCACGTCCCCCGCGTCCAGGCGCAGGGCCTGGGCCTTGGCGCCCGCGGCCCGCACCTCGGCCAGCGCCCGCTCGGCTTCGTCCTGCCGGCTGTGGTAGGTGAGGATGAGGTCGTGGCCCGCCTTGGCGAGATGGAGGGCCGCGTTGCGTCCCAGGCCGCGGCTGCCGCCGGTGATGAGGGTGATGGGTCTGCGCATGGAAATCTCCTCGAGGGTGCCCTGCCCCCCCAGACTAGGCCTGGCCGGGGGGCGGCCGGTAGCGGGATCCTGTCGAAGGATTGCCGGATCCTCCCGATTTGCGAAGTTTCGGATGCGCGGCGTCCGGCGGTGGGGTAGGGTGAACCGGAGGACACCCATGCGGAACGACCCACGGACCGGAACCCTGACGGACCTGGCGAGGTCCGCCATGGAATGGGCTCCCACAGAGGGGGTGCACACCACGCCCCTGCCCGGGCTCCTGGTGATCCGCAGTGACGGCCGCACCCTGCCCGCCCATGCCGTCTATCGCCCTTCCCTTTGCCTGGTCCTCCAGGGTGCGAAGGAGGTGACCATGAACGGGCATGTCTTCCGGTTCCAGCGTGGGCGCTTCCTGATCGTGTCCATCGACCTGCCCATCACCAGCCACGTGCTGGAGGCCTCCCCCGACAAGCCCTTCCTCAGCCTGGCCCTGGACCTGGACCCGGACCTGGTCTTCGGGCTGCTCCAGGGCATGGGGCCCGCCCCCGAGCCGGCCCCTTCGGGGCCCGGCATCCACCTGAGCGAGGGGACACCGGAGCTTCTGGACGCTTTCCTTCGCCTGCTGCGTTGCCTGGAAGCGCCCGCGGATGCGGACGTGCTGGGCCCCATGCTCCGCCGGGAGATCACCTACCGCCTGCTGAGGACGGAGTACGGGCCGTTGGTCCGGCAGCTGGGCGTGGCCGGAAGCCGGGTCCAGCGCATCGCCAAGGCCGTCGCCCGGCTCCGGGAACGGTTCGACGAACCCTTGAGGATCGAGGACCTGGCCCGGCTGGTGAACATGAGTCCCTCGTCGTTTCACAAACATTTCAAGGAGATCACGACCCTCAGTCCCCTGCAGTTCCAGAAGGAGCTGCGCCTGCAGGAGGCCCGCCGCCTGCTGCGCGTCGAGGGCCTGGACGCGGCGACCGCCGCGTTCCGGGTGGGCTACGAAAGCCCCTCCCATTTCAGCCGCGAGTATGCCCGCCATTTCGGCCAGCCGCCCATCCGCGACATCCGCGCCACCTGAAGGGCCCTGGCCCCGTCGTCCCCGCGGCTGGCCCGACGGGGCCCACCCCGTCATGCGGGCTTGGCCGGCCAGCCGCCACCCAGCGCCTTGCACAGGGCGATCAGGTCCTGGGCGACGGCCTGGTCGCTCTGCACGAGGCTGTCCTGGGCCTGGTACACCGTCCGCTCCGCGTCCAGGACGTTGATGAAGCTGGTCAGGCCGCTGGCGTACTGCTGGCGCGCCACCTCCAGAGCCCGGCTGCTGGAGGCCACGGCCGCCCGCAGGGGCACGTTGCGGGCCTGCTCCTTGGCGTAGGCCGCCAGCGCGTTCTCCACCTCCTCGAAGCCCACGAGCACGGCCTTTTCGTAGGCGGCCAGGGCCTGCTCCTGGCGCGCGTCCTGGACCCGGATGTTGGCGCGGATGCGGCCCGAGGCGAAGATCGGCCAGCGGAAGGAGGGGCCCCAGGACCAGGTGGAACTGGCGGACGTGAAGAGGCTGCCGCTTTGGGCGCTCTCCCAGCCGAACCTGCCGCCCAGTGAGAATGCCGGGTAGAGATCGGCCGTGGCGACGCCCACCCGGGCGGAAGCTTCCGCCAGGTGGCGTTCCGCCACCCGGATGTCGGGGCGGCGCCGCACCAGGTCGGCGGGCAGGCCCGCGGGAACCTCCGCGGGGACGGCGGGGATCGGCGCGGCGGCATCCAGTTCCTCGCGCAGGGCGCCCGGGGCTTGCCCCAGAAGCACCCCCAGGTGGTGAAGTGCGGCCAGGTAGCCGGCCTCCAGGGCGGGCACCTGGCTTTGGGTCTGGGCCAGGACGGTGGCCGCCTGTTCCGGTTCGAGGCTGCTGGTGAACCCCTGCTGGTACCGGGAACGGGCCAGGGCCACGATGTCGCGCTGGGCGGTGAGGTTCTCCCGGGCGATGGCCATGCGTTGCTGGTACCCCCGGGCCGTCACGTAGTTGCGGGCCACCTCCGCCACCAGGCTGACCTGGGCGTCGGCCAGGCTGTAGCCCGCGGCCGCCAGGGCGGCGTCGGCCTCCTCCCGGCGGCGCCGGTTGCCGCCGAAGAGGTCCAGTTCCCAGCTGGCGTCGAAACCGGCCTGGTACACGTCGCTGGTCAAGGGGGTTCCGGGGGGCAGCAGGCCGCCCAGGAGGGGCTGGTTGGCGCTCTGGCGCTCACGGCCGGCGGATCCCCCGGCGTCCACGGCGGGGCCCAGGGCCGAGCCGGCCACGCCGCGCCGGGCCCGCGCCTCGGACAGGCGGGCCTGGGCTTGGCGGAGATCCAGGTTGGCCTTCAGGGCCCGGTCCACCAGGGAGGCCAGCTCGGGGTCCTTGAAGGCCGTCCACCACTGGGCCAGGTCGGCGCCGCGGGGGGTCTCGCCGCCGGCCAGGGGTTCGCTCCACCGGCTCGGCGCCCGGGGTTCAGGGGGCCGGTAGGTGGGTCCGACCTTGCAGCCGGTGAGCAATGCGGCGGCCGCCAGGGCCAGGAAGGGAATCGACGTTCGCATGGGACTCTTCTCCACGATTCGGGGGCTCAGTGACCCATTGCCGGCTGGACGTCCTTGCGCACGCGGCGGAGCAGCAGGACCCCGACGATGACGATGGCGCAGGCGACGGTAAGGATCCGGAACACGTCCAGGTAGGAAAGCATCGCCGCCTGGACCTGCACCTGGTTGTAGAAGCCCAGGAGGCTCTTCGGGGCGAGCCCGCCGGTGGGGTGCAGGTGGTGCATCAGGGGCAGGTTCGCCCGGGTGGCCGTGGCCGCCAGGTACATCTGGTGCACCTGGGCGCGGCGCACCAGGAGGGTGGTGGCGACGGCGATGCCGATGCTGCCGCCCAGGTTGCGCATGAGGTTCATCATGGCGCTGGCCTGGTTGCTCTTCCCGGGCGGCAGGTTGCTGTAAGCGATGGTGTTGAGGGGAATGAAGAACAGCGGCAGCCCCATGCACTGGATCAGCCGGGCCCAGAGCAGGTGGTTGAAGGCGATCTGCGCCGTGAAGCCCGACATCATCACCAGGGACAGGGCCAGCAGGGAGAGGCCGGAGGCCATCAGGTACTTGGGCTGCACCTTGCGCACGAGGGCCCCGGCGACGGGCATCATCACCATGAGCATCAGGCCGCCGGGCATCAGCACGAGGCCGGCCTGGGTGGCGTCGTAGCCCAGGAGCTGCTGGGCCAGGAGCGGCACCAGGACGGTGGTGGAATTGAGGATGAACCCGACGGCGAACTGCAGCCCCATGGAGGTGGCCAGGCCGCCGTTGCGCAGCAGGGGCAGGTCCACCACGGGATCCTTCGCGATCATCGTCTCCCAGACCACCAGGCCGACGAGGCCCGCCAGGGTGAGCAGAAAGAAGACGACGATGACGGGCGAACCGAACCAGTCGGACTCCTGGCCCTTGTCCAGGAAGACCTGCAGGGCGCCGAAGGCCAGCACCACGAAGGCGAAGCCCATGGCGTCCACCCGGATGGGCTTTTTCGGCGCCGTTTCCTTGGGCGGATCCTGGATGAGCCTCTGGGTGAGCAGCAGGGACACCAGGCCCACCGGCACGTTCATGAAAAAGATCCAGCGCCAGGAGAAGTTGTCGGTGATCCAGCCGCCGAGGGTGGGGCCGATGGCCGGCGCCACCACCACGGCGACACCGTAGACCGCGAAGGCCATGCCGAAGTACTTGCCGGGGAAGGTGTCCGCCAGCATGCTCTGCTCGCTGGGGGCGAGTCCCCCGCCCCCGGCGCCCTGGAGGATCCGGCACAGCAGCAGAACGCCCAGGGAGGGCGCGATGCCGCAGAGGAAGGAGCTGGCGGTGAAGAGGGCCACGCAGATCATGTAGAAGCGCTTGCGGCCCAGGGTGTTGGACAGCCAGCCGCTGATGGGGATGATGATGGCGTTGGCGGCCAGGTAGCTGGTGAGCACCCAGGTGGCCTGGCTCTGGCTGGCGCCCAGGCTGCCGCCGATGTGGGCCAGGGCCACGTTGGCGATGCTGGTGTCCAGCACCTCCATGAAGGTGGCCAGGGAGATCACCACGGCCACAAGCCACGGGTTGACGCCGGGCTTGGCGGCGCTGTTGGGGGTTCTCGGGAAGGACATGTTTCGCTCGTTTCGGGGGCTGGCGTCAGGAACGCACCCGCACCTTGGGTTCCACGGACATGCCCGGGGCCAATTGGCCCAGCCTGCCCTGGTCGGCGTTGTCGAGGAGGATCTTCACGGGCACGCGCTGGACGACCTTTACGAAGTTGCCCGTGGCGTTCTCCGTGGGGATCACGCTGAATCGCGATCCCGTGCCGGACTGGATGGAGTCCACCCTTCCGGTGAGGGCCAGCCCGGGGAAGGCGTCCACGCTCACCTCGACGGGCTGGCCCGGGGCCATGTGCTTGAGTTGGGTCTCCTTGAAGTTCGCCACGACCCACACCTGGGCCGGCACGATCTGGAAGAGCGGGTTGGCGGGGGTGACGTAGGCGCCCGCGTCCACCGCCTTGCCGGCGATGCGCCCGTCCACGGGCGCGAGGATGCGGCAGTGGTCCAGGTTCACCCGGGCCCGGCGGGTGTCGGCCTGGGCCTTCTGGTAGTCGCCCTCGGCCGCGGTGACGGTGGCCCGGGCCTGGGCCACCTGCGCCTGGGCGGAGCGCACCTGGGCCCGGGCCCGCTCCAGGGAGGCGAAGGAGGTCTTGCGGGCGGCCACGGCGGAATCCAGGTCCCTCTGGGCCCGGGCCCGGGCATCCACCCCCTGCTGGCGGCGCAGTTCGGTCTCGGCGTTCTCGAAGGTGGCCTGCAGGGACAACAGCGTGGCCTCCGCTTCCGCCACGGCGCTTTCCGCCGCCGCCACGCCGGCCTGGGCCTGGGCCCGCTTGCCCAGGGCGGCCGCCTCCGCCCCCTGGGCCTGTTCGAGGGCCACCTGGAAATCGGTGGGGTCAAGTTCCACCAGGAGGTCGCCCTTGTGGACCACCTGGTTGTCGTCGATGTGCACCACCGCGGCCTGGGCCGCCACCTGGGGACTGATGCCGATGATGCGGCCGTCGATGAACGCGTCGTCCGTGGATTCGAAGGGCGCCACCTGGCGCAGGTAGTAGGCGGCCCCCAGGGAGCCGGCCACCAGCGCGCCCGCGGCGAGGAGGGAGGGCAGCCGGCGGCGGCTGGAGGTTCGGGCGGCGGCGGACGGCTCCTGGGCGATGACGGCGGAGGCTTCGTCCACCAGGGACGGGGCCGGTTCGGAAGTCTGGGTAGCGGCAGGGGTCATGGGAAACCTCGAAAAGGGGTGGAGAAGGGCCGGGCAGCCTTCCGGCAGCCGCCCCGTCCGGGATCGGATTCGAACGATGCTGTGGAACGGGGAGCGCTATTCGCTCCGGTACGAGGGGAGCCCTTCCTGGACCTTCTGCAGAAGGGTGGCCAGGGTCTCCCGTTCCTCCGGGCCCAGGACGGACATGAGCCGTTCGATGCCCTGGAACTTCTGGGGAAGGTAGGTGTTCACCAGCTCCAGGCCGGCGGGGGTGATGCTGATCAGCCGGGTGCGCCGGTCCTCCAGGGATTCGACCCGCTTGACCAGCCCATCCTGTTCCAGGCTGTCCACAAGGCCCGTGACGCTGCCCTTGGTGACGGTCATCAGTTCGGCCAGTTGGGAGTGGGACAGCGGCTCCGGCTGGTTCTCCAGGAGCAGGACCAGGGTCATGATGCGCCCCTCGCCCAGGCCGTGGCAGGAGAGCTTGGCGTTGGCGATCTCGCGGATCTCGTCGGAGACGCTCATGAGCAGCAGGTAGGCCTCCAGGGTCCCCCGGTCCAGCGTCGGGGCGCCAAGGCGCTCAACGAGACGCTGGATGCGTTCGTATTTGGGTGATCGGAACTGGGGGGTGGGGCAAGGCGTCAACGGGTTCCCCTTGGTTGAGGTCCAGATAATATGGGTCCATACGATTAGGCCGTCAACCGTCCAGCAAAAAAATGTTGGGACACAGTTCTGAGGGTCCAGGATGCGCGGTTCTGGATCGGGTCCAAGGGTGGGAGAATCGGGAACACCCCTTCCATCCAGGTTTCGACGGAGTTCCCGCCATGCGCATCCCTGCCCTTCTCCCCCGCCTCGGCGCCGCGTTCGCGGCGCTCCTCCTGGCCCTGCCGGCCCCGGCCGGAACCCCGGCGAAGACCCCCTCCCGCGAGGAGACCCTGGCCGCCGCGCGGGAGCTCATGACCTCCTGCCGCTACGTCGCGCTCTGCACGGTCGCCACCGACGGCGGCCCCCGGGTGCGGACCATGAATCCCTTTCCCCCCGAGGCGGACATGTCCGTCTGGATGGCCACCAGCACCACCACCCGGAAGATGGAGGAATTGCGCGCCAACCCCAAGGTGACGCTCTTCTACGGCGACCTGACCCGGATGGAAGGGTACGTCGCCCTGCGCGGCAAGGCGGTCCTGGTCACCGACCCCGCCGAGATCCGCAGGCGCCACCGCGCCTACTGGGACCAGTCCTTCCCGGGCGGCAAGAACCTGGTGCTGATCCAGGTGGTGCCCGAGCGGCTGGAGATCATCTCCTACAAGCACGGCCTGAACGGCGACCCCGTGGCCTGGGCGCCGCCGGCGGTGACGTTCCCGGCGTCCTGAATCCGGTTTTCCGACAGGAATGCGGCACCCAGCGCGAGGCTTGCTCCCCGGGCGCTCCAGCGGCCCAGGCGGTCATGACCCTTCGAATTCACGCGTTCCCCGCCAGGGCTGCGATGGGCTCCACGCCCTCGGTGCGGCACCAATCCAGATAGTCCTGACGGGCTCCGCGGGCATCCGCGACGCGGATCAGTTTTCCTTCCGCATCCCGGTATTCATTCCGGCCATTCACCTCGATGTGAACAATGCAAGGCTCATCGCCGATGGCCTCCCAACTGTCCTCGTTCCCAACGGGTTCGTGCACGTACATCCCGGGGCCTACGATTTCGCCCGTGTCCAGCCGCCGTGTGCCAGAGAGGTTGAAGGCATGAACTTCTCCGGTGTGGCGATGACGGGAGATGACCGTTCCGGGTTCCAGCCGGAGCAGAAGCTGCCAACCACTGAGATCAGGAAAGATGTAAATGGGTTTGAAGGACAGGCCCTCTGAAAGCGGGATCCAGCCGATCTGGGCGGTGTCCACAAAGGTGGTGGGCGGAATCTTGCGCATAACGATCCTTGGAAAGTTGGACCACCAGGTCACTTCCCAAGTCTCCGGCCAATTGGCCCAGGGAAAAGTTCCACTTTTGAATTTGCCGCTAGTCCACCCTGAGGCACGAACGGCAAGCCACAAAGGATGGGGTCAACGCCACGGGTGCCGCGTCATAGGGCGGCCTTCATGCGCAGAACGGCCTCTTCCATCTGATCCTCATCCAAGGCGGTGAACCCGACTCGGAGGTTGGGCCGATACAACCCGCGAAAATCGTATCTGCGTCCAACGCTCAACTGGACGCCTCTACGTTCCGCACGCCTGGCCCAGGCTTCCACATCCACCGAGGGTTCAGCCGTGAGCCAAAGACTCATGCCGCCCGGTGGAAGCTCCCAGGAAACCACATCCTTCAGGTGATGGCCCAGAATCCCGGCGAGGATTCCTCGCCGGGCATGGTAGACCTTGCGCATTTTTCGCACATGACGCTGGATCAGACCCTCCTCCAACAGGTCGCCAACCGCGCGTTCCATGACCTGGTCCCCCTGGCGGTCTGAAATGTATCGAAAGGATGCGACCGCATCCACCAGGGGCTGGGGTCCCGTCAGGAAGCCCAGGCGCAGCCCGGGAGCCAGGACTTTCGACAACGTGCCCATGTACACGACCACGCCGGAGCGATCCATGCTCGCCAAGGGCAGTATCGGGCTTACGTCGAAGTGGAACTCGTAATCGTAATCGTCCTCGAGGATGGCCATCCGGTGGTCGCGTGCCAATTCAAGGAGACGCAGACGGCGCGCAATCTGCATCGTGGCCGTGGTCGGGAATTGGTGGTGCGGGGTGCAGTAGAGAGCGCGAAGGGGCTTTTTCTCCAACAGGGCCGAAAGCGACTCCACGCACAGCCCCCCTTCGTCCACCGGCACGGGAACCAGTTCCGCCCCTGCCGCCCGGAGGGTTGCCCAGGCGGCGGGATAGCCGGGGTCTTCGACGGCCACCCGATCACCCGGCCGAATCAGCGTGCGTGCCACAAGGTCGATCACCATCTGGCTTCCACCAGCGGTCATCAACCGTCCCGGGTCGATGGAAAGACCACGCGCTTCAGAGAGCATTCCTGCAAGGGCCGATCGCAGATGGATCTCTCCCTTGGGATCGCCGTAACCCAACAGGTCCCGGTTTCGAAGGGCTCGGCCATAGGCTCTGCCGATGAGCTCTTTCGGCAGCAACCGCAGATCCGGCAACCCTCCATCGAAGGAAAGCATCCCCGGACCTCCAGGGTTATCTGCGGGGATGGAAACGGCGGCGGTGGGAAGGGGAAACCCCATGCCTCCCGGTGCCAGGGTCCTGGATGGAATGGGAGCTGGGGGCAGATCCCCCGCAACCCGGGTCGTTCGATGGAGGGTCTGGATCCAACCTTCGGCGTGCAATTCCTGCAAGGCTGCCAGCACCGTGTTCCGGTGGACGCCGAGTGTCTGGGCCAGCGTGCGGGAACCCGGCAGGGCATTGCCCGGCCGAAGCCGACCGCGACGGATGTCGCCGCTTATGGCCCTGGCTATCTGAAGGTAGATCGGTTCGGCCGATGCGAGGTCGAGGTGGATCGGGAAGGACCAGGGGCGCATGGTCCAGCCACCTTATCAGAAATGGATCTTATTCATGTACCACAGCTCCATGCGCTGACCCGGAAGCCGGAATCCGGCAACCTATTTCGGCATGCCAAACCGGACCCCCAAGGAACACTCCGCCCAGGTCAGGTTTCCGATCGGGAAACCATCGGCGCCGTTCTTATCAACGGATAAGGAATGCAAGCCGACACCGGCATAGATCCGTTTGGAGAAGTTGTAGCCTGCCCCGAGGCGAAGAGCCAGTTTCCTGTCCTGGCGCGTTTCCTTGGTGTTTCCCACCATGGGTCCTCCGGATGAAATGGGGAACCGCGACGTGAGGGAAAGCTTGGGCGAAGCCAGCCCGATTCCGGCTTCTCCAAACCACCCTTTATTTCCATCCGTCCAATCCCTCCTCCAATCAAGGCCGATTTCCGGGATGGACCATTCGGAATTGAGCGTGACATTTCCCAAAGGTGGGTTGGGAACCGTGTTGTCGGAGCTGTGGTTAATTCCAGACAAATCAAGGCGAATCCGCAGGCTATCCCTGGAGTCGAAATGCCAGGAAAAGGCGGCGCCCCACATGAAGCCGCCAATGGCCTGGTGGGTGCCGACCAGCGAATCATTCTTCATGGAACCCATTGGAGAAGTAAAGCCACCCCGTAGAGCCCAGGAGAAATCCCCAGAATAGAGCATGGGGGCTGCGAGCAGCAGAAGGCTTGTTGCTCTGAGGATCTTGGTCAAATTCACCTCCAGGATGGGAGTTGCTTCTGGGCCACTACGGTTAAGCCAATCGTTTCGAATGCGGTTTTATGGATTGGGAGGGAACTTCTGGAGTTTACCGTGCGCTAACGGTGAAGTTCAAGAACGCGGCATCGCACGGGTCAACCACAGGAGTGGCCAGTTCGTTCTTCCCAACAATCATCGGGCATGCGGTCGCATCGGGAAGTCCACCAGCAGGGGTGGAGGGTGTGGGGTGGGGTACAGGTCGAAGGCTGCGCCGGGAGGGCCTCTATCGCAGCCGCAGGATCCCCGCCGGAAATCTGCGCAGGGGGTTGATTGGCGGGCAACGTTCACCAAATACTCAGGCGCCCCACGATGACCGCCACTGCCAGGTCCTGTAGCCATGAGAGCAGATGGGTCCTCCGCCGCCCTCCGCCGTTCCGCATGAAGCCCGGAGGTCTCCGGGACTTATTCCCTGGGATTGCGCTTGTCTGGGTAGGGCGAACAGGATTCCAACCCGTTTTATCGCCGTGAATGGGCGGGCCATAGGGTCAACGGGATTCACCAACTCTAAGCCATCGAGGGCAATTCTCGATGAACAATGTGGGTTGCATCCGGCGATCGAAACCCCTATATTTCTTTTGGGTTTCGTCAATCGGATTCAACCATGGGTCTTCCGGATTTTTTTGCGCTCCATCCCGTTTTCCGACGGGAAACGTTGGATCGCCATCTGGTCTTGGCGTCCGGTCAAGCGCCCAGCCGCGATTCGGTCGAGGAACTCCTCCGTTACCACCAGCGGACTGGGCGAATCATGGCTGTCCGACGAGGTCTTTACGCAACCGTTCCCCCAGGAGGCAAGCCCGAGTCCGCGCCAGTGGATGCCTACCTGGCTGGAACCCTTGGGTGTCCGGGTGGGGTGCTTGGGTACCACACTGCACTGGAACTCCATGGACTGGCTTATTCCTCCTTTGAAGTCATCCAGATCCTTGTGCCGAGACAAGTTCGAGGCTGGCAATTTCGCGGAGTGACCTACTGCCCCATTCGTCCCCGCCACGCCCTCGGGGCTGAAGCCTTCCGCCTTGGAGTGGAGCAGATGGACCGGCGCGGAATTGATATCCAGGTGACCACCCAATCCCGCACACTCGTGGACGTCCTGGATCGTCCTGACCTGGGTGGCGGGTGGGAGGAGGTCTGGCGCTCGCTCGAATCGATCCGATGGGTCGACCTGAACGAAATCACCACCTACCTTCGGCGACTGGGGAACGCAACCACCTCCGCGAAGGTGGGGCACTTCCTCGAACAGCACCAGTCTGCCCTCCATGTGGAAGAAACGGACCTCAAGGCGCTTGAATCTCTCCGGCCCAAGGTGAAGCAATACCTCGACCGGGGAGAGAAGGGGCGCCTATCCCGACGTTGGAACCTGATCGTCCCTGAGGTCATCTGGAACCGGGCCTGGGAGGAACCAGGATGAAACTCTCTCTGGAGCGACTGCTACTTGAAACCCGAGCGACCGGCTTCCGGCCCGAAGGCCTGGAAAAGGTCATTCGGCTCATCGGCATCCTAAACGAAATCTTCCGGGATCCTTTCCTGCGCGACCGGCTGGTTCTAAAAGGGGGGACGGCCCTCAACCTGTTCATCTTCGAAGTGCCCCGCCTCTCTGTGGATATCGACCTGAACTACATCGGAGCCGCGACCAGGGCTGGGATGGAATTGGAACGCCCGAAGGTTGAAGCCCTCCTTCAGGCCATCCTGGAGAAGGAGGAGTTCACGGTTCGGCGGGCTCCAACCGAACATGCTGGTGGAAAGTGGCTGCTGCGTTACCCGTCGGCGCATGGGTCCAGCGGCAACCTTGAGGTCGATCTCAATTTCCTTCACCGGGTTCCCTTGCATCCCATCAAATTCATGAGCTCCCATCCGCTCGGCTCATTCCAGGCTTTGAACATCCCTGTGCTGGGATTCCCTGATCTCGTCGCGGGAAAGCTGGTCGCGCTCCTGGATCGATCCGCCGCCAGGGATGTCGTGGATGCCGCGGCCATCCTGGAGCATCCCGCCTTTGACATGGATCAGGTCCGGCTGCCCTTCGTGGTCATGGGATCCACGGCGAGGACTATGGACCTGCGGGCGATCCAGCCTGATGCCATCACGATTGAGACAGGAGATTTCGAACGAAGAGTGCGACCCTTGCTCAGAACCCAGGCTGGCCCGTTGAACTTGGCGGGGATGGAGGCCAGAGTTCGTTCTGGCATGGCCAGACTGCTTCCACTTCGGCGTGAAGAATCCATGTTCATGGAGGCCCTATGGGACCGGGGGGAGATCGCCCCCCAAAGACTTACGGAAGATCCCGTTCTTCTGCGGCGCATCCTATCCATGCCTCTGCTCCAGTGGAAGGCCCAGAATGTGAAGCAGCACCGGGGGCTGAAGGATTGACCCCCAGGAGGCCGTGAATGCTCACAGCCATGCGAACCATCGATTCCAGCCAGGTGATCCTCCTGAGGGAAGATGGTCCGTCCAGGGCAGAACGACTTCGCGAGGAAGCAGCGGAAGGGCGGATCGTCTGCGAAGGCTGCCGACAGCCCGTAATCGTCCGGGCCGGTGAGGAGCGGATTTGGCATTTTGCCCACCGGGCCGGCGGGGACTGTCCCCGGGCGAAGGAAACGCTCGAGGTCCTCGAATGCCGGGCGCAGCTTTTTAGCTGGCTTCGGGTCCGGTTCCCCGAATCCATCCAGTTGGAGAAGACGGCCGCCCGTCTTCCACGGCCCCTTGATTGCTGGGTCGAGAGGCCTGGCAAGCCGACCCTGGCCTGGTGGGTGGTTCCCGCCGCGGTCAAGCCCGATGTGCGGGAGGCCATGGCGAAGGGCTGCAGGAAACTCGGGGTTCTCCTGCATCCGGTGTTCCATGCGAGGCTGCTGGTCAAGGAACCGGGCCTGGGCCGCATCACCCTTTCCGCAACCCTCCGGGCGTTGACGGAGCATTCCGCCTATGACGGCCTGTATGGGTTCGGCGATGAATCCCTCCATTTCCTGGACCCCGCCAGGCGTCAACTTACCTCCTGCCGGGGCATCTGGCTTCGGCACCCTCCCCAGGGCCACCAGGCCACCCTCCTTGAGCACCCTCTGGAATCGATCCTGCTCCATCCCCGGACCGGAGAATTTGTGCACCCGGGCGAGTATGAGACTTGGAAGGAACACCTTGAGGCCCTCACCCAAAAAAGGCGGGAAGAAGACGAACGAAAGCGGCGCCAGGCGACCACCAATGCGGAAGATTACCGGCGTTTCCACCGAGCCGAATGGGACGACGAGGACGATGACGATGAGGAACCCGAGGAGGGGAAGGTGGCCCCCGAGGTGAGGGTTCTGGAGATGGCCGAATCCCCGGTCCCGGATCGCAGACCGGCAGCCTTGGCGTTCGACTCCCGTGACCATGCCACTCCCACGGAAACCAACGCCGAGGACCTACTTACGTGCAAGGACTGCGGCAACATGACCCGAGATTGGGTGGTGCGCTACGGGAACACCGGGCTTTGCAGATGCCGTGCATGCATGCGTTGATCAATCCTGCAGGCCAGCTTTGCCACGGCGCCTCATGAGGGATGGCTGGTGGGCATGGAGCATCCGGATTGCTTCCATTCGGGTGGTGAAATCAAAGGCCTTGGAATGGAACTCCCTGTCCAGCAGTCCCATCACAAGGCCTACGGCCCGATCGTAGTGCCTTGTTTATTGGATGCTAGATTTAACCGTGAAGGAGCTGTATGGATCAGTTCGCCCGGTCAAAGCGCCTGCAGGACCTGGAGCGTCTGCTCGCGGGGAACCTCGCCGAGGCGGATCGACTTCGGGCCGAAATCCTGGAACTGCGGCGAATCCAGGTTGCCACGCCATCTTCCGACCAGGCCGGAGGCCATCCCGGCCCATCGACGCCCGCCTCGAAGGTCGCCCTGTTCAGGAGCCTATTCCGCGGCCGGGAGGATGTCTACCCGCGCCAATGGTTTTCCAGGAAGCCGGAAAGGCCGGGAAAGCCCGGGTATTCTCCAGTTTGTCTTGCCCTGGGCCCCGAACCCGCGTACGCGCCCCTGACCGACCAGGTGATCCTGGATCATCTCCAGGGTCGACAGGTCATCGGGCTGTATCCACTCCTTAGGGACGAGACCTGCTGGCTTCTGGCGGTGGACTTCGACAAGGATGGCTGGCACGGGGACCTCCGGGCCTTCGCCCAGACGTGCCAGTCCTGGGGTGTCCCGGTCACCCTCGAGCGGTCCCGGTCCGGCAATGGCGGGCACGCATGGATCTTCTTCCAGGCTCCGATCCCTGCGGTTAGCGCCCGTAGACTCGGCAGCTTCCTTCTGACCGAAACCATGGACAGACACCCTCACCTGGGCATGGGATCCTATGACCGCCTGTTTCCCAACCAGGACACCATGCCCAAGGGCGGCTTCGGGAACCTGATCGCCCTGCCCCTCCAGTTCGAGGCTCGAAAGGCCGGCAACACCCTGTTCCTGGATGTGGCCCTGGAGCCTCATGCGGATCCATGGGCCTACCTCGCAACCGTGGAGCGAATGGAGCCGAGCAGGGTAGAGACGCTGGTCCAGAAGGCCTCGAGCCAGGGCCGGATCCTTGGGGTGCGCTTCGACGCCATCCAGGATGGGTACGAGATGGCACCCTGGGAGCGCCCCCCCTCAGGCAAGGCCCGGACAGCGGTCCTGGGCCCCATGCCTGGAAGGGTCGGAGCCACGCTTTCCAGCCAGATCTTCCTGGAGAAGACGGGCCTGCCCCAGGTATTCCTGGCCGAGGCCAAGCGGCTCGCTTCCTTCCAGAATCCGGAGTTCTACCAGAAACAAGGCATGCGCTTCTCCACCAACGGCATTCCAAGGATCATTTGCGCCGCCGAAGACCACCCCGCCCACCTGGCCCTCCCCCGCGGCTGCAGGCAGGAGTTGGAAACACTGCTCCAGAGCCACGGCTCCAGCCTGGAGGTTGAAGACCTGCGTTTCGGCGGGCGGCCCCTCCTTGTGGACTTCAAGGGAAGCCTGACGGACCTACAGGAGGCGGGGTCCCGTGCCCTGATGAAGGAAGACATCGGGGTCTTCGTCGGGCCTCCAGGAACGGGAAAAACGGTTCTGGGCGCCTTCATGATTGCCGCCAGGGGCGTGAACACCCTTGTTCTTGTCCACCGCAAACCGCTCATGGAGCAATGGCGCGCGCAACTCCAGGCCTTCCTGGGCCTGGACGCAAGGGAAGTCGGGCAGATCGGGGGCGGCAGGCACAAACCCAACGGCAGGATCGATGTGGCCATGATCCAGAGCTTGGCCACTCGGGAAGGCGTGATGGACCTCGTTGGCGAGTATGGCCATGTGATCGTCGATGAATGCCACCATGCCCCCGCAGTATCCTTCGATCGCGTCATGCGTGCGGTCCGGGCCAGGTATGTCCTGGGCCTGACCGCGACCCCCTTCCGCCGTGACGGCCTGCAGCGGCTTCTGCATTTCCAGTGCGGGGACATCCGCTTCCAGGGCCCCGCTGCCCTCGGCCACGCCTTTTCCAACCGGTTGGTCCTGCGGGAGACTCGGTTCTTTGGAGAAGGCACGATCCAGGAGCTTTATGCCGCCCTTGTGAATGACCCCCTGAGGAACGCGCAGATCGCCAAGGACGTCCAGGAGGCACTGGGTGAAGGCCGCTCCCCGATCGTGTTGACGGAGCGGAAGGATCACCTGGAGCGTCTGAAGGCGGCCCTCCAGCACGCCGCGCAGCACGTCGTCGTCCTCCACGGAGGCATCCCTGCCAGGCAGCGCAGGCTCGCCCTTGAGCAGTTGGCCGAAGTTCCAGAGCATGAATCCCGGCTAATCCTGGGTATCGGGCGGTACATCGGTGAAGGGTTCGACGACCCCCGGCTGGACACCCTTGTCCTGGCCATGCCCATCGCCTGGAAGGGAACCCTCGTCCAGTACGCAGGGCGCCTCCACCGCCTGCGGGAAGGCAAGGACGAAGTCCGGATCTACGACTACCTGGACGCTTCCGTGCCCGTCTTCCGGAAGATGTTTGACAAGCGCCTCCGCAGTTACCGGTCCATGGGATACCAGCCTGGGGAGAAATCAGGGCATGACTCTCTTTTCACCGACGCATTGGACGCCCCATAACCACTGAAAAGGAAGTGCGCGGGACGTCAAGGAAGGTCGAGGCCCAGCTCTCCATCTGCGAATAACCGGATGCACAGGCAACCATGGGACCTGGTAGCCTGGTCCATCATGTCCAATGCAGTGTTCACCACATCGGTAGGCTCGATCTACGATGACCTGCCGGAATTCCGGTACCACTTTCCCCACACCTACCTGAACCAGGTGAAGGCGGCGCTGGGAGACTGGATCGTGTACTACGAACCCAGGCGCAGCCTTCGTGGCGGCAGACTGGCCTACTTTGCCATGGCCAAAGTGGTCGCCATCGAACCCGACACGCGGTCGCCAGGTCATTACTATGCCTACCTGGACGGCTACCAGGAGTTCGACCAAGCGGTGGGCTTCCAGGGCCGCGGCACCTATTGGGAATCTGCCCTCCAGAAGGAGGATGGGAGTACAAGCAAAGGGGCCTTCGGTCGTGCCGTGCGAATCCTCCCTTCCACTGAATTCGAAACGATTGTTCGGGAAGGCTTCCACCGTCATTTGGCCGCGTGGGAGGCCAAGGATGCTGCCCTGGCCCAGGGAATCCCTGAGGAGGCCGTGGATCTGGAAGCGCGTCCTCTCGTGGCCCAGTGCATCACCCGTCCTTTCAGGGACGAGGCCTTCAGGCGCAGGGTCCGGGAAGCCTACCGGGAGACCTGCGCTTTTTCAGGGTTGCGACTCATCAATGGCGGGGGAAGACCCGAAGTCCAGGCCGCCCATATCCGGCCCGTGGCCTCGGCTGGACCGGATTCTGTCAGGAATGGGCTCGCGCTCACCGGAACCATCCACTGGCTCTTCGACCGGGGATTGCTTGCCATCGGGGATGACCTGACCATTCTTGTTTCTCCCCAAGGCCTCCCGGACGACCTGGGTAGGCTACTCCGCCCTGACCACCGGCTGATGCCACCCGAACATCCCGACCACTACCCACACCCCGTCTTTCTTGGCTGGCACAGGGAGCATGTATTCAAAACCTGAAAACGAAGCTCTCAATATGGCTTGCCTAGCGATTCATGCCCCTGGGGAATCGCTGTAAAACCATGCCCGGACAGCAGTGCGCATCCTCGCCGGTCCCCCCCTGCCCCGGAGCCCCCGAAGGAGGAAAGCGTGAGGGAATTGGCCAAAAACGAAAAAGCCGGAGGGTTACTCCGGCTTCTAAGCATTGCACTTCTTTGGTAGGGCCAACGGGATTCGAACCCGTGTTATCGCCGTGAAAGGGCGACGTCCTAACCCCTAGACGATGGCCCCCTGGGTTGGACTTGCGGTGGATCTGCTGGTTTTCAAGAACTTCCAGGAGAGTGGTGAGCCCAGCCGGACTCGAACCGGCGACAATCTCCTTAAAAGGGAGGTGCTCTAACCAGCTGAGCTATGGGCCCATGCCGCTGCCGGCGAAAGACCAGTTTGCCTTTGAAAGGGCGGAAGGTCAAGGGATGGTTCCCGAGGGCGAGGGCCCGGGGAACGGAGTTCCCGGGGCCCTCGGCGGCGGGGTCGCTACTTGCCGAGGATCTCGTTGACGATGGGGGCGTCGGCGTAGACCTTGTCCAGGGATTCCAGGATGGCCCGGGCGTCCACGGCGATGCCGCGGTTGACCTTGCCGTCGTAGAAGAAGTGGCCGGGCAGGCTCTCGATGTTGCCGTCGAAGATCAGGCCGATGAGGTCGCCCTTGCGGTCGATGACGGGGCTGCCGGAGTTGCCGCCGATGATGTCCACGGCGTGGGCGAAGACGAAGGGGGTGTCGGGGTTCACCTTGGAGCGGTTCTCGATCCAGCGCTTGGGCAGGGACCAGGCGCCGTTCTCGGCTTCGGGGCCCCAGGCCGCGGCGCGGTCGTAGAGGCCGCCCAGGGTGGTGAAGGGCTGGATCTGGGTGCCGTTGGCGGGGTAGGACGCCACGGGACCGTAGGTCATGCGCAGGGTGAAGGTGGCGTCGGGGTAGACGCTCTTGCCGTAGGCCTTGAAGCGGGCCTTGGCGATGCGGCGGCCGTGCTCGGCCAGGACGGAGGTGACCTGGTCTTCCATCTTCTTGCGGAATTCGCGGTTGGGGCCGTCGATCTTGCGGGCCAGGACGATCATGGGATCCTGGCTGGCGTCGATGGCCTTCCTGCCGCCTTCCATGAGGGCCTTGCGCGCCGCGGGGTCGGCCAGCTTCGAGCCTTCCACGGCGGCCTTGGCGAACTCCGCGGGGGTGCGCCCGGCGAGGAAGGACTTCACCAGGGGCGTGCCGGCGGATTCCTGGAGGCCGAAGGTGAACATGGCGGTCTCGAGGGCGGGGTAGAAGGGGCGGTTCACCTGCAGGCGCTTCTTGACGCCCTCCAGGCGCGTGTCGCGGAACTCCTCCAGGCGCTGCTCGGAGGGCTTGGCGGATTCCTCGGCCAGGCGCACCAGGGTGAGGGCGTAGCCCAGGAGGCTGCTATCGTAGGCGGCGCCGGAGCGGGCGTTGAGGGCCTGGCTCTCCTGGAACAGGGTCTTCTGGACCTGCAGGGCCTTCTCGATGGCCGCCCAGCTTCCCGCCGCGTCGGAGGTGGGATCCGCGGCCACCTTGGCCTTGAGGGCCGCCTCGGCCTTGGCGATGCGGGCCATGGCCTCCTGGTTCTTCAGGCCGGAGACGTAGCCGGTCATGGCCTTGATGCCGTTCTCGATGCCGAAGATGGTGGAGGCCACCTGGCGCCGGTTCTCGGGGGAGAGCTTCGCGTAGTCCAGGAGGGCCTGGCGCTGGCGCTCGGAGGCCTTGATGCGGTTGGGCAGGTTGAACTCGCCCGCGAAGGCCATCTGGGCGGAGGTCCCCAGGCGCTCGGTGCTGCCGGGGTGGCCGATGACGAAGGTGAGGTCGCCGTTCTTCACGCCGGTCTTCGTCCAGTTCAGGTGGTGGGCGGGGTGGTAGGGCTTGCCATCCTCGTAGACGCGGAAGAGGGTGAAGTCCAGGTTGTGACGGGGGTAGGTGAAGTTGTCGGAATCGCCGCCGAAGAAGGCGATCTGCTGCTCGGGGGCCATCACCAGGCGGATGTCGGTGTGCTTCTTGTACTGGTACATCCAGTACTCGCCGCCGGCGTAGAGGGACACGGCCTCGGCGGTGAAGCCGGTGCGGTCCTGGATCTCCTTGGTGATCCGGGCGAGCTCGTCCTGGCGGGCCTTGTTGGCCTCCTTGTCGCCGGTGCCGGGCTTGACGGCCTTGTTGACGCGGTCGGTGACGTTCTCCATGGCCATGAGGGTGTAGAGCTCCAGGCCGGGGACCTTCAGTTCCTCGGCGCGGGTGGCGGCGATGAAGCCGTCGCGGATGTAGTCGTGCTCCTTGCTGGAGAGCTGCTGCACCGAGCCGCGGCCCACGTGGTGGTTGGTGAGCACCAGGCCGTCGGCGCTGATGAAGGAGCCGCTGCCCCCGGGAAAGCGCAGGGCCGAGAGGCGCACGTGGTCCAGCCAGGCCTGGTCAGGGGTGAAGCCGTAGTCGGCCTTCAGCTTCTGGACCGGCAGGTTGTCGAAGGTCCACATGCCTTCGTCGGCGCGGAGGCTGGGGGCGCAGGCCAGGAGGGCCGCGAGGGGAAGGAGGGTGAAACGCGTCTTCATGGGGGCTCCAGGGTTACTTGGACGTGATTTCGGTGACGAGGTGGCCGGCGTCGTAGACCTTCCCCAGGGCGGCGAGGAGGGCCGAGACGTCCACGGAAATGCAGCGGTTCACCTTGGGGTCGAAGAAGTACCGCCCGGCGTTGGACTCGATGTTGCCGTCGAAGGCCAGGCCCACCACCTCGCCCTTGCGGTCGACCACGGGCGAGCCGGAATTGCCGCCAATGATGTCGTTGGTGGAGATGAAGTCGAAGTGGGTGCTCATGTCCAGCCGCGGCCGGGCCTTGATCCAGCGCTCCGGCAGCTCCCAGGAACGGTTCTCGGCTTCGGGTCCCCAGGCGTCGGCGCGGTCGTAGAGGCCGCCGAAGGTGGTGAAGGGCTGGGCCAGGGTGCCGTTGGCGGGGTAGGTCTCCACCGCGCCGTAGGACAGGCGCAGGGTGAAGGTGGCGTCGGGGTAGACGGACCGGCCCCGCACCTGGAAGCGGGCCCGGGCGATGCGGGCGCCCTGGTCGGCGATGACGGCGGCGGTCTCCTCGCGCATCTGCCGAAGGGCGTGGTTGAAGGGCTGGAGCCTCCGGGCCAGGACCACCAGCGGATCGGTGGAGCCCTTGACGCCGCTCTCCACGGCCTTGGCGCGGGCGGCGGGATCCCTCAGGAGGGCCGAGGCGAACAGCGCCTGGGTCGCGGCCTCCGGGGTGCGGCCGTCCAGGAGCGCCTTCACCTGGGGATGCCCGGCGCCCAGTTCCTCCAGGGCGCCCCGGGCGCCGGCCAGGAAGACCTCCCGCTCCAGCTCCAGGTTCTCGAACATGCGGCGCCGCAGCGCGTCCTTGCGATCGGCGATGTCCTTCTCGGTGCGGTAGCCCGCGCCCCTCTGGGCGGCGGGAAGGGCCAGCTCCTCCTCCAGGCGCAGCAGGTTGGCGGCGTAGGGGAGGGCCGAACCGAAGGTGGAGGCGACGTCCTCCCGGGCCACGGCGGCGCGCCGGGCCATGGCCTTGGCCACCAGGTCCCAACTGGAGCCCGTGGAGGCCTGCAGGGCGGGATCCTTCGCCACGGCCTCGCGCAGCTCCTTTTCGGCCCGGGCCACGGCGGCCATGGCGTCCTTGTCGCGAAGGCCCACGGTCTCGTTGACGTAGACCTTGTAGGAATTCTCCAGGCCCATGAGGGTGCCCGAGACGATGCGGGCGTTCTCGGGGCTCCGGGCCGCGAAGGCGTGGAGGGCCTTGCGCGTGCGGTCCAGGGCGCGGATGCGGGCGGGGTTCAGGGCGTCGCGGTAGGCCTCCATCTGGGCCAGGGTCTCCAGGCGGGAGGTGCGTCCGGGGTGGCCCACCACCAGGGTCATGTCGCCGTAGCGCGGGCCCGCGGCGGCGAAGGTGAGGTGCTGGGGCGGCACGTAGGGCTTGCCGTCCTCGTAGACCCGGAAGAGGCTGAAGTCCAGGTCGTGGCGGGGGAAGGAGAAGTTGTCCCAGTCCTTGCCGAAGGCGGCGATGCCGTATTCGGGGGCCATGACCAGGCGCACGTCCTTGTGCACCTTGTAGGAATAGATCCAGGACTCGCCGCCCTGGTAGAGGGACACGGGCTCGCAGCGCAGGCCGGTGCGGGCCTCGGCCTCCCTGGCCAGGCGCGCCAGCGCCTCCCGCGGGCTGCCGGAGGCCTTGGCCACGGCCGCGGTGACGTCCTCCATGGCCATGAGGGTGGCCAGCTCCAGCCCGGGGACCTTGATCTCGGCCTTCCGGTCCATGGCCACGAAGCCGTTCTTGACGTAGTCGTGGGCGGCGTCGGAGACGCGCTCGATCCAGCCGTGGCCCACGTGGTGGTTGGTGAGCACCAGGCCGTCCCGGCTGATGAAGCTGCCGGTGCCGCCGGGGAAGCGCACCACGGCCAAACGGACGTGGTCCAGCCAGGCCTGGTCCGGGGCGAAGCCGTACTTGGCCTTCATCTGGGCCTTGGGCAGATTGTCGAAGGTCCACATCCCTTCGTCCGCCCGAAGGCTGGTGAGGGCGGCGAGGATGAGGGCGATGCCAAGGGCGCTGCGATTCATGCCGGGCTCCGAAGATGCCTCAGTTTACGAGGCCTCGGATTCCCATACAAGAAGGGTTTCAAGGAGGCTGTCCAAGTATTACTCGGCCCCGCGAGGAATACTTGGACAGCCTCCTATGCGATGGGCACCGTGAGGGTCATGGTCGTCCCCTTGCCTTCTCCGCCGCTTGCCAGGGCGATGGTGCCGTTCATCATCTCCATGAGGTGCTTGCAGATGACGAGGCCCAGGCCCGTGCCGCCGTACTCCCGGGAGTGGCCGCCGTCCGCCTGGACGAACTTCTGGAACAGGCGGGTCTGGGCCTCCGGGGACACGCCGATGCCGGTGTCGGTCACCAGGATGGCGATCTCGCCGAAGCCCCGCTCGGCCGAAACGGTCACGGCGCCGTCCTTGGTGAACTTCAGGGCGTTGGACAGCAGGTTGATGAGCACCTGCCTCAGTCGTCCGGAGTCCGCCAGCACCTCGGGCAGCTGGTCCAGGTCCGCGGGCCAGACCAGGTCCACCTCCGGCTTGCGGGGGTAGGCCTGGACGATGGTCCGCACCTCGTCCATCAGCCCCGCGAGGGCGCAGGGCTCGATGCGGATCTGCATGCGGCCGCTCTCGATCTTGGCCAGGTCGAGGATGTCGTTGAGGAGGTCCAGGAGGTGCTTGCCGGAATTGTAGCTGTCGGCCAGCATCCGGTTCATCTCCTCCTCGTCGTCGTAGAGGCCGTCCATGACCAGGCGCGTGAAGCCCATGATGCCCGTCAGGGGCGTGCGCAGCTCGTGGCTGGTGAGTGCGAGGAACTCGCTGCGGAAGCGGTCCGCCTCCCGCAGGGCGGCGTTGGCTTTCTCCAGTTCACCGGCCTGCCGCCGCAGGGTGTCCCGCTGGTTCCCCAGATCCCGGAAGAGCCAGGCGTTGTAGATGCTGGCGGCCACCTGGCGCTGGAGGATGGTGAGGGAGTTCTGGTCCTCCTCCAGGGTGCTGCCGGCCTCCAGCCCGATGATGGCGAAGCCCATGAGCAGGAGCTGGTTCTCGAAGGGCACGTAGTAGAGGGCCGTGTCCTCGGTGGGCTTGAGGGCGTCCAGGTAGCCCTTGTGCACGGACGGGTCGAGCCACTGGTCCTGGAAGAGCACCATGGGGGCGTTGGGGAAGGGATTGGGGGCGGGAAGGCGCAGGCGGGCCCCCACCGCGCGGGGCAGGCCGTGGGCGCTGCGGGGCTCGTAGCAGGCCCCGGTGTCCTCCATGATCCAGACGATGCAGGTGCGGGCGCCGAACTCCCGCACGAAGACGTCCTGCACGACGCTGGCCACCTGGGCGGCCTTGGGGGTGGCGGCGAGGATCTCGGCCACGTGCTGGAGCACGCCCATCTGGTGCGACCGGCGCGCGAGCCGGGTCTTGAGGTCGGCAACCTCCTGGGTGAGGGAGGACACCAGGCGCTGACCGTGGAGCAGCTCCACCAGCAGCTCGTTGTTCTGGCCCGCCGTGAGGCCCGCGGGAACCGGTCCGGCGGGGGCCGGACGGTTGGGGGAGGATCCCGGCTTGAAGGGGTTTGGGGGGATGGAGGCCATTCACTTTAAGGATGCCCTCCCAAGGCCGCTTTGCAAGATCTCTTGTGGATTTCCCGGCCCTGGCCTCAGACTGTTTTCTCAACATGATAAGCCTTGGATGAAAGCGGCCCACCTCAAACCTCCCGCCACCGAACGCCTCATCTTCTGGAGCGTGGCCTTCATTCTGCTCAGCCAGATGGCCTGGTGGATCAGCCTCCAGATCCGCGAATCCCGGAACCTCCAGAACGCCCGCATCGCCACCATGAGGGCGGGCCGGGCCGAGGCGTGGCAGATGGACAGCGCCGAGATCCTGCGCATCGTGTTCCAGGGGGACCCCGGCACGGCCAAGCCGGGGACGGTGGAGGCCCGGCTCCCCCAGTTCCCTCCCCTGCCGGTGCGGAAGGCGGCCATCGAGGGGCGGTTCCCGTACGTGGCGGTGGTCCCGGGCCCGGTGGAGCCGGACGATCCCATGCTCCTGGACCAGTCGGCCTACCTCACCCTGCGGGTGGAGATCCTGGGCGCCATGGAACGGGAGCGGACCCTGGCCCTGTGGAGGGCCGGCGGCGAGGCCGCCATCATGGTCCTCGCCGTGCTCCTGGGCCTGAGCTACATCTACCGGAAGCTCAACTCCGAGATGGAGCTGATGCTCCGCCAGCGCAACTTCATCGCCTCGGTCACCCACGAACTCAAGACGCCCATCGCGAGCCTGCGGGTGTGGATCGAGACCCTCTACACCCGGGAGCTGGGGCCCGAGCGCCGGGCCCGGATCCAGAAGCTCATGGACGGCGACCTGGTGCGCCTCACGGAACTGGTCGGCAACCTCCTGGAGGTCGCCCGGGCCGACGCGGGCAGCCTGGACCTGAAGTTCGAGCCCACCGAGCTCGCGCCCTGGCTGCGGGAGGTGGCCGAATCCATGGACCACCGCCTGGGGACCGGGTCGCTGGGGCTGGACCTCCAACTGGGCATCGGCATCCACGCGGACATGGACCGCAAGGCCATGGGTCAGGTCATCGACAACCTCCTGTCCAACGCCTTCAAATACGCCCCCGAGCCCCGCTCCACCCGCATCACCCTGGACTCCGACGGCGAAAACGCCATCATCACGGTCACGGACTGCGGGAACGGGATCAGCGCCCGGGAGCTCCCGCGGGTCTTCCAGCGGTTCTACCGGGTGGGCGACGAAATGACCCGCCAGGTTCCTGGAACCGGCCTGGGGCTCTTTCTCTGCTGGGAAATCGTCAACCTCCACCAGGGCCAGATCAAGGCGTCCAGCCCCGGTCCCGGCCTGGGCACCACCTTCTCCATCCGCATCCCCCTCTCCCGCTAGGTCAACCGGATGAACCCACAGCCCGAAAGCCAGCTCATCTCCAACGCCCAGGCGGGCGACGGGGAAGCCTTCAGCGTCCTGGTGCGCCCCTACCTTGGCCTGTTCTACGCCGGGATCCACCGGATCCTCCAGGACACGCTGGATACCCAGGACGCGCTGCAGGAGGCGCTGATCAGCATCCACACGGAGCTGGGCCGGTTCCAGGGCAAGAGCAAGTTCTCCACCTGGGCCTACCGCATCTGTATAAATGAAGCACTAATGTTACGGAGATCACGGATCCGCCGCCGCGAGGATGCCATCGAAGATTTTCTGCCACGTTTTTCGCCCGACGGGCATCTCATGAATACGGACAGGATGCGGGACTGGAGCCAGGACGCGATCGCCCTGGTGTCCGTGGAGCGGGACCAGATGCGGGCCAAGATCCGCGAAGGCCTCAACCAGCTTTCCGACGACCAGCGCGCTGTCTTCATTCTCAGGGATCTGGAAGGCATGGACACCGACGAAGTGGCCACCAAACTCGGCATCAGCCGCGGACTCGTCCGCCAGCGCCTGCACCGGGCCCGCCTGGGATTGAGGGGTTTCCTGGACGCGTTCATGACGGGGAGGCGGGTATGACGATGGCATTGACGTGCGAAGCGACCAGCGCCCTGCTCTCGGAATTCGAGGACGGGACGCTCTCCCTCTGGCAGGCCTTCCTGGTGAGGCTCCACCTGCTCTTCTGCCCCTCCTGCCGGGCCATCCTGGCCACCATGCGCGCCCTGCCGGCGCTCATGCACGACCTGGAGCCCGAGGCGCCCGAGGCGGCGCAGGCCGCCCTGGACGGCGCCCTGGCGGCCCTGGGCAGCGCCGGCCCCCGGGCCTGGCCCGCCACCCCCGTGCCGGCCGAGGCCCGGGACCTCCTGGAGGCCGGCCCCGACCTGCCCCTGGCCATCCTCGCCGAGGCCCACCAGGAAGTGGCCAGCGCCCGCGGACCCCAGCCGGGCCCCTACCACCTGCCCCCGGCCATCCTGGACCGCCTCCCCCCCCAGGACCAGTGGCGCTGGACCGACGGCGCCCAGGGCAGGCGCCGGGTGGAACTGCTCAAGGATCCCGAGCGGGGTCTGCGCCTGATCCTGGCCTACTCCCCCACCGGCGCCCGGGCCAAGGCCCATCGCCACCTGGGCTCCGAGAGCATCCTCGTCCTGGCCGGAACCATGAACGAGAAGGGCCTGGCGCTCAGCGCCGGGGACTGGGTCCACCACGGGCGGGGCACGGTGCACGCCCCGGAGATCCGGGGCGAGGACTGCTGGTGCCTGATCCGGGAGGAGGGCGGCACCGAGGCCGCGGGACCCCTGGACTGGCTCACCTCCCGGGTGCCGTGAATCCGGGTCCGGCCGTGGCCTACTGAGCCGCCAACTTTCCCGCGGCCAGTTCGGCGGCGGTCAGCACGCCCCGGTCCGTCACCAGGCTCGTCACCAGGGCGGCCGGCGTCACGTCGAAGGACGGGTTGAAGGCCGGCGTCGCGGGGGCCGTCCAGGTGCTCCGCACCTCGGCCCCGTCGCGCTGCTCGATGGGGATGGCCGCGCCGTCGGGGCAGGCGAGGTCCACCGTGGACCAGGGGGCCACCGGATGGAAGGGGACCCCGTGGAAGCGGCACTGCACGGCCAGGCCGTAGGTGCCCACCTTGTTCGCGAAGTCGCCGTTGGCCGCCACCCGGTCGGCGCCCAGGAGCACCCGGGCGACGCGGCCCTCCCGCAGAAGGATGGCCGCCATGCTGTCGGTGATCAGGGTGTGGGGGATGCCCAGGCGGGCCAGTTCCCAGGTGGTGAGGCGCGCCCCCTGGAGCAGCGGCCGGGTCTCGTCCACGAACACGTGGCGGACCCGCCCGGCCTCCCAGCCCCGGCGGATCACCCCCAGGGCGGTGCCGATGCCGGCGGTGGCCAGGCCCCCGGAATTGCAGTGGGTGAGCACGGCCTCGTCCGGGCCGAAGAGCGCCAGGCCCCTTCGCGCCATGGCCTCGCACAGGGCCACGTCCTCCACGAAGATGGCCTCGGCCTCGGCGATCAGTTCGGCCACCACCACGTCGTCCTTGCAGCGGCCCCCCTCCAGGGTGGCCCCCAGGCGGTCCATGGCCCACATGAGGTTCACGGCGGTGGGGCGCGCCCGGCGAAGGTGCGCCGCGGCCAGGCGCAGGGCGTCGGGGCCGGCGCCGTCCTGGGCGAAGGTCGCCAGGGAGAGGGCCGCGGCCACGCCGATGAGCGGCGCGCCCCGCACCGCCAGGCGCCGGATGTGCAGGACCATGGCGTCGGGGTCGGGCACCTCCACCCATTCCTCCCGGTGGGGGAGGAGGGTCTGGTCCAGGATGCGCAGTCTGCGGCCGTCGTGGCGGAGGGCGAGGGAATCGGCGGTCTTCACAGGAGTTTCCTTCCGGATTGCGCGCGGGCCCGGCGGAGGGCTTCCACCTCGGGCTCCGGCAGGGGCCTGGGGCCGCCCAGGTCGAAGGCGGCCTTGAGGATCTGGCAGGCGTGTTCCAGGCGTTCCATGCCGTTGTAGGCCTCCTCCAGCGTCTCGCCCCAGGCCAGGGCGCCGTGGCGGGAAAGCACCAGGAGGCGGTGCTCCGGCAGGAAGGGGGCCAGGACCTCGCCCATGGCGGGGGTGCCCGGGCGCGCGTAGGGCGCGAAGGGGATGGTCCCCGCGGCCAGGATCACCTCGGGCAGGGCGTCCGAGGGCAGGCTGGCCCACTCCGGGTGGGCCAGGCTGAAGGCCACGGCGGTGGGGGGGTGGGCGTGCACCACGGCCCGGGCCTCGGGACAGGCCCGGTACACCGCCAGGTGCATGAGGCGCTCAGTGCTGGGACGGCCGGAGATGATCCGGCCGTCCCGGGCCAGGAAGGCCAGGTCCCCAGGCGCCATGCCCGCCTTGGCCACGCCCGAGGGCGTGATGGCGATCCGCCCGTCGTCCAGCAGCACGCTGACGTTCCCGTCGGCGGCGGCCAGGAGGTTGCGGGCGTGGAGCCGGCGGCAGACGTCGCAGATGGAGGCCAGGAGCTTGTACATCCCCCCAGTCTATTTCAGGACGACCCGTTCCGGCTGGCTCAGGGTGAAGATCACGGTCTTGGAGGCCGGGATCCGGATGATCGTGTCCGCCGTGCCCGCGGCCACGGCGGTGCCGGCCGCGGCGCCGATGGCCGCGCCGCCCAGGGCGTGGTCGCCCTGGTGCTTGCCGCTGGAGAGGATGCCCACCAGGGCGCCCAGGGCGGCGGTGCCGCCGATGAACTTGGCGTTGCGCTCACCCCGCTTGTCGCCCACCACCAGGTAGGTGCCGGCCTCCACGTCGTTGCGCCCCACGGTGGAGAGCTGGATGCCCAGCCCGCCCTGCCCGCTCTGGAGCCGGCCGGCCGGAGTGCTCTGGGCCACCACGCCCTTGACGGGGGTCCCCTTGGGCCAGGCCACCTTGCCGCCCACGGTCACGTCGTCGGCCAGAGTGCCTTCCCAGCCCTCGCCGGCCTGGTCCTTGTCGGTGCTGAGCTCCCGGGACAGCAGCACGGCCACCTGGGTCTGGGCGGGCACCTCCAGGATGACGGTCTTGGCCGCCTCGGCCTTGGGCGCCTCCGCGATGGCCTTGGCGTCCTGGTGGGCGAGGGCGGCGCTCTTGCGGGCGTCGGCCAGGCGGCGGTCCAGGGACTTGAGCTGGGCCTTGGACAGGTGCTGGACGGTGTCCGCGTCGCCTTCGGGAGCCTGTTTGCCCGCCTTGATGTCGGCGACCTGCTTTTCCAGCTGGGCCACGCGCTCATCCGCGGCCTTGGCCGCCGCCTGGGCCTGGACCTCGGCCTCGGAGGGCTTGCGGTCGCAGGCGAGCTGCCCGCAGATGGCGGCGGAGGAAAGGATCCCGGTGAGCCAGAGGGATGATTTGATCGTCATGGTGGACCTCCAGGAAAGGGCGAAAAATGAAGTATAGTTGGGACACGCACGACGAGCACCGTCCGCGAACCCGGAAACCTTCACCTTGGCGCTAACACTCTCTCCTCGCAGCGAATCCGTCCTGAAGGCGCTCATCGAGACCTACCTGGTCGAGGGGGAGCCCGTGGGCTCGCGGGTGCTGTCCAAGCGCATCCCGGGGTCCTTCTCCTCCGCCACCATCCGCAACGTCCTGGCGGACCTGGAGGACGACGCCCTCCTGGACCAGCCCCACACGTCCGCGGGCCGGGTGCCCACGGAAAAGGCCTATCGCTACTACGTCGACCACTTCGTGCAGCCCATCCGCCCCGACCCCATCCTGGGGGCCCGGCTCACCGAGGCCATCGGCGGCGTGGAGGGCCAGGCCGGGGACGCCCAGTGGCTCCGGAACGCCAGCCGGGTACTCAGCGAGGCCATGAACGGCATCTGCGTGGCCCTGCCCATGCACCTGACCCGGAGCCGCCTGGTGCGCCTGGAGTTCGTGCCCCTGGGCCCGGGCAAGCCCCCGGCCCGCATCGTTACGGTGTGGGTGGGCACCGGCGGCGAGGTGGAACACCAGATCATGGAGAACACCTGGGGCTTCCCGGCGGACAAGCTGGTGGAACTGGGTAATTTCGCCACGGCCCACTTCGGGGGATGCTCCCTGCCCGAGATGCGGGACCGGCTCATCACCGACCTGGAGGGACAGGCCACCGACGCCCGGGAACTGAGCCGGCGCCTGACCGAGCTGGCCTCGCGCATGACCCAGCCCACGGACGCCCCCCTGGTGGTCTCCGGCCTGGGCGAGATGGGCCGGTGCCCTGAATTCCTGGACCCCGCCCGGTTCAGGAACCTGGTGGAGGTCTTCGAGCAGCACGAGCGCCTCGCCCACCTCCTCAACGCCTTCGCCGTGGCGGCCAGCGCCGAGGTCCAGCTGCTCCTGGGGTCGGAGAACCCCTTCTTCCAGGAGATTCCCCTGGCCACCGCCCTGCGCACGGTGACGCTCAACAAGAGTGCCCAGGTCACCTTCGCCCTGGTGGGCCCGCTTCGCCTGGATTACCGCAAGGTGGCGGGCAGCCTGGCGTGGTGGTCGGAGGAAATCCAGCGGCGAAAGCCCACATCCGTTTGACGCAGTCCCCTTAACATTTCATTATCGAGTACTCAATGACCGAAAAAATCCAACCCCACACCAAGGACTTCCCCACCGATCCCCTCCTCCCGGAGAACGACCTCACGGTCGACCTGACCCAGGAGGAGTTTGGCGAGGGGGCGGACCTGCAGGCCCTGGCCGACGAGATCGGCGACTACGAGCCACCCGCGGCGGACGGATCCCAGGAAACGGCGGGCATGAGCCGGGAGGACCTGGAGGCCGAACTGGCCGCGGCGAGGGCCCGCCTCCAGGCGCTGGAGAAGGCGGAAAGCGAACACAAGGACAGGCACCACCGCCTCATGGCGGATTTCACCAACCACCGGAACCGGGTGGGCCGGGAGACACAGCTGGCCGTGACCCTGGCCGAGCGCAAGGTGCTCATGGAGCTCCTGCCCGTGCTGGACAGCTTCGAGCGGTGCATCAACGCCACCTACACCAGCCTGGAGGACTTCCACGCCGGGGTGGTGCTCATCCACCGCCAGATGCAGGAGGCCCTGCGCAAGTCCGGCGTGGAGCCCCTGGCCCTGAACGTCGGCGACCCCTTCGACGCGCTGCACGCCGAGGCCCTCACCACCACCAGCCAGCCCGACCTGCCCGACGGCTCCGTGGCCGCCATCTACGAGCGGGGCTACTTCCTGCGCGAGCAGCTGCTCCGGCCCGCCCGGGTCATCGTCAACAACCATCCCGAAGGGGAGCCTTCCCAGGACCCCTCCTGATTCCCGCACCACCCCAAACGCCCACTCGGGAGTAACGCAATGGCCGGCAAGCTCATCGGAATCGACCTGGGTACCACCAACAGCTGCGCCTGCGTCATGGAAGGCGGGGAACGCCGCGTCATCCCCAACCGCGAGGGGAGCCGCACCACCCCGTCCGTGGTGGCCTTCACCGACAAGGGCGACGTCCTGGTGGGACACATCGCCAAGCGCCAGGCCGTCACCAACCCCCAGCGAACCCTTTTCGCGGTCAAGCGCCTCATCGGCCAGAAGTTCGGATCGCCCCAGGTGCAGGAGGCCATGGAGAAGCTGCCCTTCCCCGTGGTGAAGTCCCCCAACGGCGACGCCTGGCTCGGCGTGGGCGACCGCGGGTACGCCCCCCCGGAGATCTCGGCCATCATCCTCAAGGCCCTGAAGGCTTCCGCCGAGGCGTTCCTGCACGAGGAGGTCTCGGACGCCGTCATCACCGTCCCCGCCTACTTCGACGACGCCCAGCGCCAGGCCACCAAGGACGCCGGGCGCATCGCGGGCCTGAACGTCCAGCGCATCATCAACGAGCCCACCGCCGCGGCCCTGGCCTACGGCCTGGACAAGAAGGGCCTCAAGCAGACCCTGGCCATCTACGACTTCGGCGGCGGCACCTTCGACTTCACCATCCTGGAGATGAACGACGGCGTCTTCGAGGTGCTGGCCACCAGCGGCGACACCTTCCTGGGCGGCGAGGACTTCGACCAGGCCATCCTCATGTGGCTGGTGGAGCACTTCCGGGACGCCACCGGCATCGACCTCACCCGGGACCGCATGGCCCTGCAGCGCCTCAAGGAGGCCTCGGAGAAGGCCAAGTGCGAGCTGTCCACCCTGGACCGGGTGGAGGTGCGCCTGCCCTTCATCGCCCAGGGCCCCACCGGCCCGCAGCACCTGGAGTCCACCCTGACCCGGGAGGACCTGGAGAACATGGTGGCCGACCTGGTGGCCCGCACCATGGTCCCCGTGCAGGACGCCCTCAAGCAGGCCCGCAAGACGGCCATGGACGTGGACGAGGTGATCCTCGTGGGCGGCCAGACCCGCATGCCCCTGGTGCAGCAGGTGGTCAAGGACTTCTTCGGCCGCGAGCCCAACCGCGACATCAACCCCGACGAGGTGGTGGCCGCGGGCGCCTCCATCCAGGGCGCCGTGCTCACCGGCGAGGTGACGGACCTGGTGCTGCTGGACGTGACGCCCCTTTCCCTGGGCATCGAGACCCAGGGCGGCGGCTACGTGAAGATCATCCAGCGCAACACCACCGTCCCCACCCGGGACAGCCGGACCTTCACCACCGTCACCGACAACCAGAGCCGGGTGGAGGTGCACGTTCTCCAGGGCGAGCGCGAGCTGGCCGAGCACAACAAGAGCCTGGGCCGGTTCGACCTGATCAACCTGCCGCCCCTGCCCAAGGGCGTGCCCCAGATCGAGGTGGCCTTCGAGATCGACTCCAACGGCATCGTGAAGGTCTCGGCCAAGGACCTGCTCACGGGTCTGGAGCAGAGCATGAGCATGCGGCCCTCCTCGGGCCTGTCCGAGCTGGAGATCCAGGCCATGCTCCGGGAGGCGCAGAACAACCAGGAGGCCGACGCCAGGCGCCGGGACGAACTCAAGTACATCGCCTCCGCCGAGGGCCTCCTCTTCTCCTGTGACCGGAGCTTCACCGAATGCGGGAAGTTCCTGGCCCTGGAGGAGCAGACCCTGGTGCGCGACACCCTCAACGCCGTGCGCATGGCCGTGGCCAACAAGGACATGGCCGCCGTCAAGGCCGCGGAGGAGGAACTGCTCGAGGTTCAGAAGCTCCTCACCAACGCCGTCCTCGTCGCGAGCGAGTCCATGATGAACTCCCTGGACGGCGAGGAGGGAGCGGAAAACCGCCCCAGGTGATATTCTGGTGGGATGAAGCGCGACTACTATGAAGTACTGGGCGTAGGCAAGGAAGCCACCCTCGACGAGATCAAGAAAGCCTACCGAAGGTTGGCCATGCAGTTCCACCCGGACCAGAACCCCGGGAACAAGGAGGCGGAGGAGAAGTTCAAGGAGGCCGCCGAGGCCTACTCCATCCTTTCCGACCCCGCCAAGCGCCAGCATTTCGACCAGTACGGCTTCGCCTCCCCCGGGGGCCAGGGCCAGGGCTTCCAGTTCGACCCCAACCAGTTCGCCGGCTTCGAGGACCTCCTGGGCTCCTTCTTCGGCGGGGGGGGCGGCGGGATCTTCGCCGACCTGTTCGGAGGGGGGGGCCGTCGGCGCTCCGGCGGTGGCGAACGGGGTTCCGACCTCCAGTACAACCTGCGCATCTCGTTCAAGGACTCCATCTTCGGGGTCGAGAACAAGGAGATCGAGATTCCCAGGCAGGACGCCTGCGACACCTGCAAGGGGTCCGGCTGCGCCGAGGGGACCAGCCCCCAGGTGTGTCCCAACTGCCGCGGCAACGGGCAGGTGGCGGTGCGCCAGGGCTTCCTGCAGATGGCCGTGACCTGCCCCCGCTGCGAGGGCCGGGGCCAGATCATCCCCAGCCCCTGCTCCTCCTGCCGGGGCGCGGGCCGCGTCAACCGGCGCACCAAGGTCCGCTTCAAGATCCCCGCCGGCGTGGACCAGGGCCAGCGCCTGCGCCTCCAGGGCGAGGGGGAGGCCGGCACCGGCGGCGGCGGCCAGGGCGACCTCTTCATCCTCTTCGACATCGAGAACGACCCCACCTACGAACGGGACGGGTTCGACCTGCACCGCAAGGTGGAAGTGCCCTGGCCCCTCATGGTGCTCGGCGGCAACCAGCCCGTGGAGACGCCCTACGGCACCGAGACCGTCAAGATCGCCAAGGGCACCCCCGCCGACAAGGTCATGAAGGTCCCCAACGCCGGCGTGCCGCGCCTGCGGGCCTCGGGCCGGGGCGACCTGTTCCTGCATCTCCGCGTGGCCGTGCCCACCCGGCTCACCTCCCGCGAGGAGGCCCTGGTGCGCCAGCTGCTCGAACCCGCGCCGGTGGACGGCGAGGCCTCCCAGGAGGAGGGCTTCCTGGCCAAGGTCTTCGGTTCCTCCGACAAGGGAAAGAAGAACAAAAAGAAGCGCTAGCTCACGGAAAGGAGCTCCTATGCGTATCGGCCTCCTCCTGTCCCTCCCCGCCCTGCTCACCGCCGCCCAGCCCGCGGCCGTGGACATGAGCCTCGTGACCCGGGACGGCTTCACCCTCAAGGGCACCCTCACCATCCCCGCCCAGGCCGGCCGCCGCCCCGTGGTGATCCTGGCCCATTCCTTCGGCGCGGACCGCACCGGGTGGAAGTTCCTGGTGGACGACCTGAACGCCCGGGGCATCGCCACCCTGGCCCTGGACCTGCGCGGCCACGGCCAGAGCACCCGCAAGGGCTCCGACACCGTGGCCGTCACCACCGACTTCGCGGCCTCCTCCGCCTCGGTGCGCTTCGACCTCATCCCCTCCGACCTGGCCCAGGCCGCCCAGTGGGTGCGCCGCCAGCCCCGCATCGACGGCCGCCGCCTGGGCCTGGCCGGGGCCAGCGTCGGGGCGTACTCCGCCCTGGTGGCCGCCCCCGAGGTGCGCCCCGTGGCCGTGCTCGCCCTCAGCCCCGCCGGCGGCTGGGGCGAGAAGCCCGAAGCGCGCATGGTGCGCGCCGTCGAACGGGCCAAGGCGTCCGTGTTCGTGGCGGCCGCCGAGGACGATTCCCATGCCTTGGCCAACGCCCAGGCCCTCAAGGGCGTATTCGGCGTCTACGCCCGGATCCGCCCCGGCAAGGAGCACGGCTTGGCCTACCTGCCCAGCCTCACGGACACCCTGGGCGGCTGGTTCGGCGAGATCCTGGGCCGGCACCCCGTGGCGGTGCCCTCCAAGGCCGCGCCCATGAAGGTGCCCGCCGAGGACGTGAAGTAGGAGGACGAAGGCGCGGAGCCGACGCGCCTAGGCGAACTTGAACCGGATCAGCCGCTGGCGCAGGTCCTGGGCCACGGCCGAGAGGTCCTCGACGGTGCGGCCCGTCTCCTCCAGGCTGGACACCAGCTGCACCGTCGCCGTGGCGGTGCGCTCGGTGATGCCCAGGGTGGAGGCCATGCCCTCCAGGATGGCCTGGCTCTCGGCGGACCGGGCCTCCAGCACCTGCACGGCGCCCAGGGCCCCGTCGGCCTGCTCCTTCAGGTTGCCTTCGATGGTCCCCAGGCTGTCGCTCACAAGGCGCACGGACCGGGAGCCCACTTCCACCCGCTCGCCGCTTTCCGCGATGAGCCCCTGGATCTCCTTGGCCGCGCTGCCGCTGCGCTCGGCGAGCTTGCGGATCTCCTCGGCCACCACGGCGAACCCCTTGCCCTGCTGACCGGCCTTGGCGGCCTCGATGGCGGCGTTCAGCGAAAGGAGGTTGGTCTGGCGGGCGATGTCGGAGATGACGCCGTTGATGCGCCCCACCTTCTCGGAGCTGTCCAGGATCCCCTTCATGGCCTCCACCGACGCCTCCACCTCGCCCAGCCCGCGGGCGCTGGCCTGCAGGGAGGTGGAAGCCAGGGTGCTGGCGGAAAGGGCCACGCCCTGGACCTCCTGCAGGGAGGCCGCCAGGGCGCGCACGGCGGAGGTGGACTGGCCCACCTCCTCCCGCTGGCGTTCCGCCCCCTGGCTGATCTCCGTGGTGGCCGAGGCCAGCTGGGTGGCCGTCGTGGAGAGCTCCAGGGCGCCGGAGGCGGTGTGCTCGGTGATGACCGCGATGGCCTGCAGGTCATCCCGCAGCTGCCGCACCGCTTCGCCCAGGCTCCGCGAGATGAAGGCCAGCTCGTCCTTGCCCTGGGCCCGCGGGACCCGGGTGAGGTCGCCGCCCCGGAGGGCGTCCATGGCCTCGCCGATGTCCCGGGCGGCCCCCTCCACGCGCCGGCTCATGGTCAGGGTGATGAGGATCCCCAGGGCCAGGGCCAGGACCACGGCTCCGGCCACGATGGTCTTCTGGGTCGAGGCGTAGGCGGAGTCGCGCACCACGATGTCCTGGGCCTTGCGCCGCTGGTCCTCCTGCAGCGTCTCCAGCTGGGCGCGGGCCTCGGCCAGTTCGGCCGAACCGATGTCCATGAGCGCCGGCAGGCGGGAAAGGTCCCGGCGGGCCTCCGCGAAGGCCCCGGCGAACCCGCTGCGGTAGGCCTCGAGGAGGCCCACGAGGCGGCGCACCTTGGCCTGATCCGCGGGGTCCCAGGCCTGAGCCTCCAGGTCCGCCAGCTCCTTGACGAAGCGGACGTCCACCTTTTCCGCCATCCCCTCCAGCTTCTGGGTGTGATCGGGGAACCTCGCGGCTCCCAGCATGGCCACGTGGAGGACCCGGAGACGGTTGGCGTCGCCGATGGCCACCGTGATGCGGGAGGACTTCTCCAGGCTGTCGGAAAGGACCACCTGGCTCCCGTGGAGCTGGGCCAGGCTGCGCCATGCCAGCGCGGCCACCGAGACCAGAAGGACGGCCTGGGTGGCCAGGATCAGAATGAATTTGGAACGAAGCCGAAGGCCGTCCAGGAAGGCGTACACGGTTAACTCCGAATTTGAAGGTTCAGGAAATGTCGTACTGGTGCATCTTCCGGTAGAGGAGCGGCCGGGAGATGCCCAGGAGCTTGGCGGCCTGGGCCTTGTTGTTGTTGGTGCGGGCCAGGGCGAAACCGATGGCGCGGCGCTCGGCCTTCTCCACCACTTCGTCCATGGTGCATTCTTCGTTCTCGCAGACCTGGCCCGTGCCGGAGCCGACGCCCTGGAGGATCATGCGCACCTGGTCTTCGCTGATGAGGTTGTCCCGCACGATGGTGAAGGTGCGCTCGAGGACGTTGTGCAGCTCCCGGATGTTGCCGGGCCACGGGTAGTCCTGGAGCAGGTGCTTGGCCCCTTCGGTGAGGAACTTGTTGGTGATGCCGTGGGTCTTCTGCAGGTCGGCCCAGAAGAGCCTGGCCAGGGCCTTCACGTCGCCGGGGCGGTCCCGCAGCGGCGGGATGATGATGGGGATGACGTTGAGCCGGAAGAAGAGGTCGCGGCGGAACTTCTTCTGCTCCACCATGGCCCACAGGTCCTGGTTGGTGGCGGCGATGACGCGGATGTCAACGGGCATGGTGCCTTCGCCCCCCACCCTGTCGATCTCCCGCTCCTGGAGCACCCGCAGCAGCCTGGCCTGGGCGGAAAGCGGCATGTCGCCGATCTCGTCCAGGAAGATCGTGCCGGTGTCGGCCAGCTCGAACTTGCCGGCCCTGCCACCCTTCCGGGCGCCCGTGAAGGCGCCGTCCTCGTACCCGAAGAGCTCACTCTCGATCAGGGTCTCGGTGATGGCCGAGCAGTTGACCCGCACGAAGGGACGGTTGTACCTCGGGCTGAGGTTGTGGATGGCGTGGGCGTACACCTCCTTCCCCACCCCGCTCTCGCCCAGGAGGAGGATGGTGGAGGCGGTGGGAGCGCCCATCATGGCGCGTTCCTTGGCCAGCAGGCTGGACTCGCAGGTCGCCACGATGTCCTCGAAGGCGAACCGGGTGTCGGAGTGGGACTTGCCCTTGCTCTTGCGCAGGGCCTCCAGTTCCATCTGGAGCCGCTTGGCCTTGAGGGCCAGGCGCTGGATCTCCTGGAAGTCCTGGAACACGATCTTGCCCACGGCCCCCAGGCACTTCCCGTCCTTGAAGATGGGAATGCGGCTCACCACGTACTCGTGGCCGTTGATGGTCTGGATCTCGTCCACTTCGGGCACGCCGGTCTGGGCGACGATGTGCATGCGCGTGTTGTCGATGACCTCGGTCACCGGGTGGCCTTCGGACTGCTCCCGGGTCAGGTGGTGGATCTTCAGGAAGCTCTCGTTCACCAGGGTGATGATCCCCCGGGAGTCGACCACCTGCAGGCCCTCCACGGTGTCCAGCACCCGCTTGAGGACGTCCACCTCGTCCAGCGCCTCCCGGTACCCCTGGCCCAGCTGGGCGGTGAGCTCGAAGAGCACCAGGGCCCCGATGCCCGCGACGCCGGGCCGCACGCGCAGGACCATGAAGGCGCGCTGGCGGTTCTGCACGAACCAGAAGGACACGGGCCCCCGGTCCTCGTCCGGGCCCACGGGGTGGCCGGGCAGAAGGTCCCCGACACCCACGCTGGCCGCCGGGAAGAGGCCCGGGAAGGCCGCGCGCAGGGAGGCGTTGGCGAACAGCACCCGCTCCGCGCCGTCCGTGAGGGCCACCATGGGCTTCTCGACGCCCGCGAGCATCGCGTGGAGCATCTCGCGCCAGAGGCCGTCCGGGGAGGGGGGGACGTCCCCGCCGGGGACCTCCAGGTGCTCGCCCACGGTCTCGCCCGGCGCCCAGCTCCCGCCGTTGCGCACGCGGGAAAGGTGGCCCATCAGGTCGAAGGTGCCGCAGGGCTCGCCGTCGCTTCCGGCCACCGCCACCGAAGTTCGGCCGTTGACCAGGAGCAGCTCGACGGCCTCGTCCACGGCGCAATCGCTTGACACCATCGGAAAGCACGCCGCTTTCCCATGGGGGGAGTGGACAGACATGGGATGAATTATCCCAGGCATCCGCTCCCCCATCAAGGAACACCTCCCCGTGGCTGGCACCATGCTCAGATCCGCGTCTTGAACGTGTACGTCACTTCCATCCGGAAGAAATACCCGGGGTCCTGGGCACCGTAGAAGCTGCCCGGGGTGAGGCGCTCGTACAGCACGTGCCCCTTGAAGCTGTCGTTGAGCTTGTAGTCGGCCCGAACCTGGGCGAGGCCGCCGCGGTCCTTGCCCGATCCGAACTGGCCGGCCACGGCCGCCGGGGCCTCCATGGCGGACATCTTGTAGTAGGTGGCCCGCAGGTCGAAGTTCCGCACGGGCGTCACGCGCACCTCGGCCTCGAACATCCCGGTGTTGGTCCAGTAGCCCACGCCCTTCTCGGCGGGCTGGGAATAGATGTAGAGCTCGCTCCACTTGGGCCAGCGGCTGAAGAGCGGATCCCAGCCCCCGATCTTGTCCGAGTGGGGATCGGTGCCGGAAAGCACGGTGTAGCCCACCGAGACGCGGGGCTTCCAGGAGGCCTCGAAGGCCTTCTTCACCCGGGCGTAGCCGCCGTAGGCGCCGATGTCCTTGGACCCCATGTGCTGGATGGGGTTGGCGGCCTGGGTCCCGAACTGGTAGGCCAGCTCGGCATTGGCGGACCAGCCTCCCCCGAAGGCGCGGTCCACGCGGCCGCCCACGGTGCCCAGGTGCCGGTCGGGCTGGAACATGGCGTTGGTCCTGGCCCGGTAGTCGTTGGTCTCGGTCTTGTACACGGCGTAGGCGTCGATCTGCGTGTCCTTGATCTCCTTGCCCGTGTAGTAGAGGGCCAGGGCCTGCTCGTCCCACTCCGTGAGCCGCTGCACCAGGTTGGGGTCACCGGGATCGTTGAGCCGGGGCAGGTACTTGTCCTGGCGGGGATTGGAGATGGCGATGAATTCCAGCTTCGAGGCGGTGCCCAGGCTGCGGGTGAGGTCGATGGCGTTCATGTAGGCGCACCGGGAACCGTCCAGGGCGCTGCCGTCCATGAAGACGAAGCCTTCGCCGCGCATGATGTCCTGCCGGCCGACCTTCACGGACCAGCCCGGAAGGAAGCGCCAGTTGACCGAGAGGGTCTCGAAGAAGATCTGCCGCCCGTTGTACGCCGCGTCGGGACGCACCACCTTGCGGTTCTCCTGGGCGATGCCGGCGGCCAGCTCCAGGTCCTTGCCCAGGTTGTACTGGGCCCAGAGGCGGGTTCGCATGCGGTAGTGGAGGTGGCCGTCGTTGATCTTGTCGCTGTGGTCGGTGATGTTGTTCCAGGCCTCGGAGCGCACGCGCTCCTCGAAGCCCAGGTCGAGGGTGTTGGGCGCCTGGGCCGACAGCGCGAGCGTGGCCGCAAGCGCGGACACAAGAGACCTGCATGACAATCGCATGTTCACTCCAATGGGTTCGGGGCGGGGTTCAGAAGGGGGTTTCCCAGCCGGTGTAGCAGGTGATGCCCTCTTCCCTGACCCACTGGGCGTGGGGCGCCAGCTCTTCGCGGGTCATTCCGGGCATGTCCTTGAAGGCGTACTCCCGTCCCACCTGGCGCCACTTGGATTCGCTGAGCCGGTGGAAGGGGAGGAGGTTGATGACCTCCAGGCCGCACGCCTTGACGTACCGCGCCGTGGCGCGGATGTTCTCCTCGGAGTCGTTCCATCCCGGGATCACGGGGATGCGGACCACCACGAAGCAGTCCAGGTCCGATTCGCCCAGCAGCTTCAGGTTCTTCAGGGTGAGCGCGTTGTCCGCGCCCGTCTTCGCCTTGTGGGCGACGGGGTCCATGTTCTTGATGTCCACGAAGATCCAGTTCAGCATGGACGCGGCTTCCATGAAGTAGTCCGAGGGCAGGCTGGCGGTGGTCTCGATGCAGGTATTGATGCGGATCTCCCGGCAGCGCTTGAGCAGGGGCAGCATGAAGTTCCGCTGGAGAAGCGGCTCGCCTCCGGAGAAGGTCATGCCGCCGCCCGAACCCCAGTAGTGGCGGTCCCGCTGGGCGATGGCGATGATCTGTTCGACGGTGTAGAGCTTTCCGCTGAGCACGTTGCCTTCGTGGTAGCAGGTGCTCACGCATTCGTAGGTGGTGCAGGTCTCGCACAGGGTGCGGTCGAAGACCTCGAGGCCGTCGGCCCCAAGGGAGATGGCTCCCCTGGGGCAGGCCTGCATGCACTGGCCGCAGTGGGCGCACCGCTGTTCGCGGTGCATGACCACGGCCTTCTTGTGGAGTCCTTCGGGATTGCAGCACCACTCGCAGGCGAAGGGGCATCCATTGAGGAACACGGTCGTCCTCGTCCCGGGGCCGTCGTGCACCGAATGGGCCTGGATGTCGAAGATGAGCCCTTTGGGCGTGGACGGGTCGTTCTGGATGTTCACCTTGCCTCCTACGCGGCTATTTGTTGAATTCTGGTTCCAGGGGCAGCCTGGACGGGGCCGCCTTGGGGTACTCGGCCTTCAGCGGCAGGGTGGAGGCCAGCAGGATGGAGACCGCGAAGGCGCAGAGCGCGAACCAGATGGAATACGTGTACTTGCCGGAGAAATCCTTCAGCCAGCCGCCCACGTACGAGCCCAGGAAGGGCCCGATGCCCATGACGATCATCGTGGCCAGGCCCCAGATCTTGCCCAGGGTCTTGCGGCCGTAGATGGCGCCGGTGTAGCCCACCACACCGCCGGGAACGATGGCCCAGTAGATGGCGAAGATGACGCAGGCGATGTAGGCGAAGATGTCGCCCGAGGGGCTCGCCAGCAGCAGGAGGCAGGCGATGACGCCCGTGGCGGGGCCGACGAGGAGCATGATCTTGCGGCCCTTGGCCTCGATGCCCACCTTCTGGACGACCATGTCGGCCACCTTGCCCATGATGGGCATGGAGAAGATGCCCACCAGCCCGATGAGGGCGTAGATGTTGGTGGCCTTCTTGAGGTTGTAGCCCACGTCCTGGGTCCAGTAGCTCACCACCTGGGTCCAGATGAGGAACTCGCCCATCATGCTGGTGAGGAAGGTGAGGATGCCGCCCCAGATGGCGTACTTGGAGAAGGCTTCGCCGACGCTCCAGTCCACCTCGGCCACCGCGGCGGTGCCGGGGGCGGCGGGGATGGCGCCGAAGGGCTTGAGGCCGTAGCGCTCCGGGGACTGCTTGGCCACGAGGACGGCCACCACCAGGGCGATCAGGACGATGACGCCCAGGATCGTCATCTGGTAGCGCCAGGCGTGCTCGAGGCCCTGGAGGGCGCTCTTCACGTCGGGCAGGGCCAGGACGGAGGGATCCTTGAGCTTGGCCGCGACGGCCAGGGCCAGCTGCTTGGGGGCCATGGCGGCGCCGCCCTCGACCAGGGGCCGGATGGCGCCGTCGAGCTTGGCCTGGCTGGCGGAAAGGGTCGGCTTGACCACCTGGGCCAGCACGAACTGGGCCATGGGGCCGCCGGCGAAGGCGAATCCCCACATCGTGGCGTAGGACTTGCCGATGTACCACTTGCGCACCGAGACGGTGGAAGTGACCCACAGCATGCCCGTGGCGATGCCGCCCAGGAGGCCGAAGGAGAAGAGGTAGGCCAGGTGGGAATCGATGCGGGCGGTGAGGACGAAGCCCAGGGCGCCGAACACGGCGGCCACGGCATACACGGGCTTGGTGCCCCACTTGTCCAGGATCATGCCGCTGAAGTAGGCGGCCACGGCGTACACGACCATCATGAGCGAGTAGCCCAGGGTCACTTCAGCGGTGGTCCAGCCCAGGGTGACGGCCATGGGTCCCTTGAGGATGGCGAAGGTGGCGCGGTACCCGAACAGGCAGAACACCGCCAGCCAGGATGCGAAGACCACCGACCAGCCGTAGAATTTCGCGTTTCTGTCTTCCATGAGAATGGCTCCCATCTGTGACGCAATTGGTGTCAGATTTTCCCCCTTCCGCAAACCTTCCCGGCGCCCGCGGGGTTGCCGCGGGTGGCCAGGAAGGCAGCGGAGGGGCGCCCGGGGTCAGCGGCCCTGGTACATCTCGCAGGTCGTGGCGACCATGTCAGGATACGCGAAGAACTTGGGGTCGTTCCTGGAGGCGTTGCACACGCCCATCTCGATGGCGTCCTTGGTGGCGGCGAACTGCTTGCAACCCGAGCACTTGCGCAGGGGGGCGCAGTCGGGGCACTGCTCGGTGTCGCTCAGGACGATGTTCTTGGTCAGGTGGCAGATGCCCTTCGACACGTCGATGGCGGCGAAGTTCTGGCAGTCGCGGTGGTTGAGTTTCACGGTCATGGTCAGATCCCTTCGTATTCGGTGCGGGCGATGAGTTCATCCTGGACGGGCTTGCCGATCTCGACCCAGTACTGGGTGAAGCCGGCCACGCGCACCATCAGGTCGCGGTAGTTCTGGGGGTTCTCCTGGGCGTCCTTGAGCACCTTGGTATCCACGACGTTGAACTGGATGTGGAAGCCGCCCTTGCGCATGTACGCCTGGCAGAGGTCCAGGAGCTTGCGGGAGCCGCTGGGGCCCTGGATGGCGCTGGGGTGGACCTTGATGTTGAGCTGGGAGTTCTGGCTCTGGGTGTGGTCCCAGATGGCCGCGGAGTTCAACAGGGCATAGACGCCGTTGCGGTCGGTGCCGGGGAAGGCGGAGAGGGAGGCGTCGGCGAAGGTCGTGCCGGCGAGGCGCCCGTCCATGGAGGCGATGGTGGCCGAGCCCATGGCGCCGTGGGTGGACACGGAGATCTGGCAGGGATACATCTTGTGGGCGAAGAGCGACTCGTAGTTCGAGCAGTCGGGGCAGAAGAACTCTTCCCACTCGAGCAGGATCTGGTCGGCGAAGGCTTCGTCGTTGCCATACTTGGGGGCCTGCAGGCACATGAAGTGCAGCTTGTCCCAGGCGCTGGGGCCGTCCTCGCGCTTCTCCTGGTCGGACAGGGAGAAGGAGTTCACTTCCTTGGCGGTCTTGAAGCCGAAGTTGTCCTTGACGGCCTTCTTGAGGTCCTCGAGGGTGACGGTCTTGTCCACGTAGACCAGCTTCTTGATGGCCGCCAGGGAGTTGACGGCGGTGATGGTGCCGGCGCTCTCGACGTTGTAGGTGGCGTTGTAGCGGTAGCCCTTCTCGTCGATGAGGTGGCCGGTGTCCAGGCAGTCCGGCTTCATGAGCGAGTTGATGACCGCCATGTTGTTCTTGCGCCAGACGTCGTGCTGGATGTTGTTGGTAAGGGCCAGGATGTCCACGGCCTTCTGCCAGTAGAGCTTGAACTGGTCCCAGAGCTCTTCGTAGGTGTTGAACGTGCGGTTGTGGGGCTCGAAGACCTTCTGGCCGGTGCGCTGATCCACGCCGTTCCAGAGGACGGCTTCCAGGATCTTGGGCAGGGCCAGGAAGTGCACGCCGACGGAGGTGGGCTGGCCGGCGCCGCCGGGGATGAAGTATTCCTTGCCGTTCAGGTGCAGGGGCTTCCAGCAGCAGGCGGAGGACTCCAGGCAGCCGCCGATGGCCCAGGCGCGGGCTTCCTCAGGCGTCATGCCCTCGGGTCCGTACTGGTTCATCATGAAGGTCATGCCGCTCTGGTTGTTCATGAACGCGGGATAGCCGACGCCGCTCTTGATGGTCTCCATGGCCAGCAGGAGGAAGTCCTCGGGGAGCTTCTCGTCGTAGAGCAGGGCCAGGGTGGGCTGGGGCATCGCGTTGGTGAGGCCGGCTTCCAGCAGCAGGTATTCCAGGCGGTTGCAGGCGTGCTTGCCGTCCTTGGTGAGGCCGCCGATGCTGACGGTGTTGAAGGTGTTGCCCGAGAGCACGCCACCCACGACGCCCGCGGAGGCGAAGCAGTCGATGGAGGAGATGGAAAGGCGGTAGAGCTCCAGGAGCTCCATGACCTCGTCCTCGGAGATGCGGCCGGAGGCGATGTCCTGCTCGAAGTAGGGGTAGAGCACCTGCCCGATGCGTCCGGGGGACATGCCGGAGATGGCGTCTTCGTTGAGCACGGCCAGGTGGAAGGTGAGGATCATCTGGATGGCGTCGCGGAAGTCGCGGGGCTTGCCGTGGGCCAGGTACTCCAGGCGTTCGGCGATCTGGCTGTATTCGCGCTTCTGGACGGCGTCCTTCTCCAGGCCTTCCAGACGGCGGGCTTCCTTGGCGTAGTTGCTGATCCAGGTGCTGATGCCTTCCAGGACCAGGATGATCGCCTCGTAGTTGAACAGTCGGTTGGTGCCCTTGATGCCGTCGCCATCGGCGCGGCCGGCCACCTTGTCCTTGAGCTCCCGGGCGATCTCCAGCAGGCCGTCGATGCCGTATTCAAGGGGGTAGTAGTAGTTGATGACTTCCCGGCCCTGGGGCAGGGTGTAGCCGGAATCGAACATGCAGAACACGTTTCGCATGAGGGCTTCCTTCACTTCGTAGTCGGGGACCATCTGCTCGTACTTGTGGCCCAGGTCGTCCACGGACTTGCCGACCCACTTCTTGGCCAGGTTCAGGAGGCCGGGAACCTCTTCCTGGCGCATGCCGAACTTGCCGGCCAGGGAAACCACCTTGCCGAAGCTCTTGGTGACGTTGCCGCCGCCCGTGCCGAACTTGGAGTGCTCGTCGGCCGAAGCCGAACCGCGCTTGAGGGCGTCCTGGTAGAGCTCGTCCTCCTTGGCCATGTAGTAGCCTTCGGACAGCCAGGGCATGGGGAAGGACCCGCGGAAGAAGGGGGCCTTGTGCATGACCAGCAGCTCGCCGGGGTAGATCACCGGGGTCAGGTGGCTGAAGGCGACCTTCAGGGCCTGGGCGCGGCGGATGACGGGAATCTCGGAATCCAGGGCGAAGTACTCCCGGGAATACCAGTAGGGGAACTCGTTGTTGGCCGAGGACAACGTCTGCATGAAGATGTCCTTGAGCGCCTTCACGCGGGCGTGGGGCTCCCTGACGATCTCGCGGTCCGTGAGGTTCGCCGGGGAATGGCCGCCCGACTCGAAGTCCATGGGAATGCCGGCTTCGACCAGCACCTCTTTGAGTTTCTTGGGCATCAGATGCCTCCATATTGGGGGATGGGAGATGGGCCGGCGATTCGGCCGGAAGGACATGGGCGTGGGACTCCCCGTTTTTGCAAGGGCGATGCCAACCTTGCTTTTTATTTGTTAATTTTTGATTTAATTGGATTTAGTAATCGCGCTGAAATGAATTCCGATGGGTCGCCCTCCCAACCGGGGAAATGTGTAACGAAATACGAACGCTCGCAGGTCACATTCTTGAAAATCGCGAAAGGTGACAACCCGGAAATTTCACGGTTTTGAATTGAAAACAAAAAGCTTATTGTCGATCAAGGGCGCCGGAAGCCTCCAGATGTATCCATTGCTGACGCACGTGTCAGCAATTATTACACTCGAATTTCGTGCAATGAAACCATTCCGTGACCAGAATGGTCCCTGTTCCGGCAAGGGAGAAGGTAAGCGTTCAGGCCCCCTCA
>MTLE01001329.1_pt1 | contig 59547 bp, 58 predicted proteins | sample 1982461 | NCBI WGS metagenome assembly MTLE01 (sample SAMN05712605, study PRJNA340218) | biofilm metagenome | isolation source: sample SPL anode biofilm adapted to -200 mV | place: USA | collected 2012-02-03 | reverse complement strand
TCGTCGCGGGAGTTGCTGTCGCAACTCCCGCGACGGAGAGCATCGCAGAATGACCCTCGCCCGTGTCCCAATTCACTGGAATGCAGGTTTCGGCACATTTCGGGGCGGCTGCGGGTCTGAATGCTGAAACAGACCTGCCAGGGCGGTGAGGTGCCGCCGGCGGAGAACAGCACTATGGCCGGGTGGAATAGCGGGAAGCCCCTCAGGAATGAACTACGTGATTTCGGGTGGCAGGAGCCACTTCTGCTCAGGGTCCCAGGGCCGGAATCGTTTACTCATACCTACTTATCATACAAATCTGCCACGACTTTACCCATTCCCTGCACGGACCCGATTCATTGAAGCGCCGGTAGAACTCGGCCCTACCTTACCCGCGCTGCTTTACGTTTCTTGGGGTCGCGACAGCGAACCCAAGAAACGAACGGGGCGAAAGTCTGGGACACGGCTGACTACGTAGACGGGCTGCTAAAATCGCTGAATGACCCTGGGGCTTTCCGTTCGCGAGTTCGTGGCCCCCCTGGAGCCTTCGGGGAGCCTCGACGCGCGCCGCTCCCTGGCCGCCGAGGAGGACCCCATGGCCCTGGGGGCGAGGATCCACGCGCGGGTGCAGAAGCGCCTGGCCCAGGAGGACCCCGCCGTGCGGCCGGAGGTGGCCGTGCAGGCCCCCCTGGCCCACGGGGACTTCGAGGTGCTGGTGCGGGGCCGGGTGGACGTGCTGGTGGACGCCAGCCCCCCGGTGGTGGAGGAGATCAAGACCACCTTCCGCCCCGCCGCGCTCCTGGACGAACTGGACGACGGCCACCCCCACGTGCTGCAGGCGCGGATGTACGCCTGGATCCTCTGGCGGGACCTGGGGGTGGCCCCCCTGTGCCGCCTCCGGGTCATCAGCCTCCTGGACGAAAGCGAGACGCTGGTGGATCTGGCCTTCGACCCCGGGGCCTTCTCGGCGTGGGTGGAAGCCCGGCTCGGGGACCTGCACGCGGCCTGGGAACGGGCCCAGGCCCGGCGCGCCGAGCGCCGGGAGCTGGCCGCGAGCCTCACCTTCCCCTTTGCCGACCCCCGGCCCGGGCAGGCCCGGCTGGTGGAGCTCGTGGCCTCCACCCTGGCCTCGGGCGGGCGCATGCTCCTGCAGGCCCCCACGGGCCTGGGCAAGACCGCGGCGGTGCTCTTCCCCGCCCTGGCCCGGGCCCTGGAGGACGATCTGCGCGTCTTCTACTGCACGCCGCGCAACAGCCAGCACGAGGTGGCCGAGGACTGCGTGCGCCGGATCCGCGCCGGGGGCCACGGGGTGCGCTCGGTGACCATCCGGGCCAAGGAGAAGGTGTGCCCCCAGGCCGAGGTGGACTGCCGGCCGGAAGTCTGCCCCCGGGCCAACCTCTACTTCGACCGCCTCAAGGCCTCGGGCGCCGTGGAGACCCTCATGGCCGGGGGCTGCGCGGACGCCGCGGCCGTCAAGGCCGCCGCGGACGAGCACCTCCTCTGCCCCTTCGAACTCTCCCTGGACGCCGCGCGCCAGGCCGACGTGGTCATCGGGGACTACAACTACGCCTTCGCCCCCAACGCGACCCTGGTGCGCTTTTTCGGCACCCCCGAGGAAAGCGCGCGCACCATCGTGCTGGTGGACGAGGCCCACAACCTGCCCGTGCGCGCCGCGGACTGGTTCAGCCCCGCCCTGGAGATCCCCTGGCTGGAGGAGCTGCGCAAGCGCCGCCTGGTGCCCCGGGACCGGGGCCTGCGTTCCCGGCTCACCGCCCAGATCCGGCGCTGCGTGGCCCTCCTCCAGGCCTTGGAGGGCCCCCACCGGGTCGTGGAACTGGATCCCCAGCCCTTCCTGGGCGAGGAGTTCCGCATCACCCGGCTGGTGGCCGAAACGGCCACGCGCGGGGTGGAGCTGCGGCCGACCCACCCCCTGGTGGAGCTGCAGCGGGCCTGGGGGGCCTTCTGCGCCGTGCTGCGCGTGCTGGCCGCCCCCCACATCGTCACCTGGGTCCCCCCCGGGCGCCTTCGCATCACCTGCGCCGACGCCTCGGCCCACCTGCGCGAGCGCATGGCCGGGCTCCATTCCGCCGTGCTCTTCTCGGCCACGCTCAAGCCCTTCCTGTACCACCGTCGCCTGGCGGGCCTGGCGGACGTGGACGTGGTGGAGGCCGAGGTGCCCTCCCCCTTCCCGCCCGGCAACCGCAAGATCCTCGTGGTGCCCCAGGTGTCGACGCTCTACCGGCTCCGGGACCGGGAAATGCCCCGCATCGCCCACTTCCTGGGCCGCGTCCTGCCCCTGCGCCCGGGCAACTACTTCGTCTTCTTCCCCAGCTTCGAGATGCTGGAGAAGACCCTGCCCCACCTGGACCTGCCCGGGTTCCAGGTGCTGGCCCAGCCCCGGAACGCCGGCGCCGCGCGCATCGCCGAGCTGGTCCAGGCCCTGCGCGCCGGCACCGGCACCGTGGTGCTGGCCGTGCAGGGCGGCTCCCTCTCCGAAGGCATCGACCTGCCCGGCGAGGCCCTCATCGGCTGCGTGGTGGCGGGCCCCCCCCTGCCCCCCTTCGACCTGGAGCGGGACCGGGTGCGGGCCTATTTCCAGGCCGCCTACGGCTGCGGCCAGGCCTACGCCTACACATACCCCGCCGCGGCCAAGGCCGTGCAGGCCGCGGGCCGGGTCATCCGCACCCCGGAGGACCGGGGCCTCCTGGTGTTCCTGGACGGCCGGTTCCTGGAGGCGGATTACGCCGCCTGCTTTCCCGAGGGCTGGTTCCGGGATTCCCCCGCCGAACTGGTGTCCGGTTCCATCCTGGGGGACATCGCCGCCTTCTGGGATATGCGATCCTGAGGCATGCGCCTTCTCGCCCCCTTCCTCGCCCTCCTCCTCCTGGCCCCGGTCCAGGCCCAGGTCCCGCCCCTCCTGCCCGCCGCGGCGCCGGTGGACGAAGGTCCCCACGTGGTGTGGGAGGGCCGCAAGGCCCGGGTGCTCCGGTGGCGCCAGGGCAAGCCCGAGGAGAAGGCCCTTCCCGAAAGCGGCCTCCTGGCGCTGGACGGCCTCCCGCCCCTTCAGTTGGACCCCGGGCCCGCCCCCCGGCACCCCGCCGTCTTCCCCCTGCCCGCCAGGATCGCCGCCATCAGCGACATCCACGGCAACTACGCCGCCATGACCGCCCTGCTGGTGAAGCAGGGCATCCTGACCAAGGACCTGGCCTGGGCCTTCGGCACGGGGCACCTGCTGGTGATCGGCGACACGGTGGACCGGGGTGCCCAGGTGACGGAGAGCGTCTGGCTCCTGCGCTCCCTGGAGGCGCAGGCCCAGGCCGCCGGCGGCAGGGTCCACGTGCTCCTGGGCAACCACGAGATCATGAACATGAAGGGCGACGTGCGCTACCTCAACGCCAAGTACCTCGCCCTGCCCTACCGGACGCCCTACCTCATGGGACCCGACACCGAAATGGGCCGCTGGCTGCGCTCCCTGCCCGTCATGGTGCGCCTGGGCGACATCCTGTTCGTGCACGGCGGCGTCTCGCCCCGCCTGGGCGAAAGCTACCCCACCCTGGAGTCCGTGAACGCCGCCGCCTGGGACAGCCTGCCCTCCGTCAAGAAGCTCCTCCTGGGCAGCTCCGGCCCCCTGTGGTACCGGGGCATGGTCCAGGCGCCCGTGGACACGGCCGCCATGGTGGAGGCCAGCCTTCGCCCCTACCAGGCCCGCACAGTGGTGGTGGGCCACACGACGGTGAAGGAGGTGACGGCCATCCGCCCCGGGCAGGTGTACCTCATCGATGCGGGCCTGAGCGAGGGCCGGCCCGGGGAGCTGTGGATCCAGACGGATGGCAAGCGGTGGCGGGGGCTGGCCGACGGGACGCGGGTTCCGCTGGGGTAAGTGTCCGCAATGGCATCCTTGCCAAATTTCCCAATTTGGGTAAATTGGACTCGGAGGCACGCCCATGCCCACCCCCGAAAACGTGTTCCAGACGGACGCCCGCCGGCGCACGACGATGCCGGCCGTCATCCCGCCCAACGAGACCTTCACGATCGAAGCCTTGGGGGACGGGACGTTCCGCCTGGTGCCCATGACCTTGATCCCGAGCCATCAGCTCTGGGCCTGGCGGCCGGAAATCCAGGAGGCGGTCGAAGGCGCACTTCGTGAGCCCGGCTTCACGCTGGACAGCGAGGAGGGGCAGGATTTCCTCCGGAAACTCAGCAAATGAAATTGGAAATCCGCCCCTCCTTCCTGGTGTCCGCACTCCGCCAGTCCGCCCAGGTCCAGAAGGGGATCCGGAAAATGGTGGAACTTGCGGCGCTGCTGAGCTTGCAGGAGCTTTTGAACCATGAGGGCGTCCACCTTGAAAAGATCAAGGGGCTGCTGACCCGGGATGGAAAGCCGCAGTACACCTTGCGGGTCACCCGCGCGGCCCGGGCCATCGCCACCGTGGAGGGGGACCGGCTCGTGCTGCTCCTGGTGGAGCCGGACCACGACAAGGCGTACCACTGAACCGGGCGATCCAGGACTCCAGGCGCCCGGGGGTTCCACCCGGCGCCGGGGACGCTACACTCTTCCCTTTGGAGGCCACTTGAACCGCGCTTTTCTTTTATGCCTCCCCCTCGCCCTGCTGGCCACCCCGGCAGCCACGAAAACCCCCACCCGCGCCAAGAAGAAGACCCCGGCGCCCGTCACGAAAAAAGGACCCGCCATGATCACCACCGAATCCGGCCTCGGCTACGTCGACACCCACGAAGGCGCGGGCGAATCCCCCAAGAAGGGCCAGACCTGCGTCATGCACTACACCGGCTGGCTTTCCGACGGCGGCAAGCCGGGGCGGAAGTTCGACAGCTCCGTGGACCGCGGCCAGCCGTTCTCCTTCACCGTGGGCGTCGGCCAGGTCATCAAGGGCTGGGACGAGGGCGTGATCACCATGAAGAAGGGGGGCAAGCGCACCCTGCACATCCCTGCGGCCCTGGGCTACGGCTCCCGCGGCGCCGGCGGCGTGATCCCCCCGGGCGCGGACCTGATCTTCGACGTGGAGCTGATCGACTTCCGTTAGGACCTGAACTGGGACACCGACTCCGCGAGTTTCTCGGCAACCCGGGCGAGGTCGTTGGCCGTATGGGCGACCTCGCTCACGGTGCTGGCCAGTTGGGTGGTGGCTGTCGCGTTCTGAGTCGCTTGGTTGGCGCTTCGGTCCACAGCCCTGGCCACCTCGTCGCTGGTGCGGGCCTGCTCCTCGGAGGCGCTGCCGATTTCGAGTACAAGGGAAGACAGGCCGGTCACGTTCGAACGAATGGTCTCCAGCGCGGCGACCGTGGCGTTGACCGTTTCCTTTCCGCTGTCCACGGCCTCGTTCGAGCCCTTGACCAATTCCGCGATCTCTTTGGCCGCATGGCCGGATCGTTCCGCCAGTTTCCGAACCTCCTCCGCAACCACGGCGAATCCTTTCCCGTGGGCCCCGGCCTTGGCCGCTTCGATAGCGGCGTTCAGGCTCAGGAGGTTCGTCTGCCTGGCAATTTCCTGGATCACCTGGATGGCCCGCACGATTTGCGCCGTGGTGCTCCGGATGGCCTCCATGGATTCCGTGGTATTGGCTCCCGCCTGATGGCCCTGGGCGGTGGCCTGGACGGCAGCCTCGGCCTGTTCCCTGGCCTCCTTGGCGTTTCCGGCAACCTGCTGGATGGAGGCTGAGAATTCGGTTACCGCGGCAGCCAGGTGCTCGGCGTCCTGACGCTGCAACTCGGTGCTCCTGGCGATCTGGTCCGTGGTGGCGGACATCTCCTCCGCGCCGGAGGACAGCTCCATGGAACCGCTGGCGGTCTGGGCAGACGCATCCGCCAGATCCTTCCAGATACGCCTCAGTTTCTGAAGGAAGTCGTTGAACGCCTTCCCCACCCGGCCGAGTTCGTCGTCGCAAAGGACCGGGAGCGCCACCCGGAGGTCCCCCCGGGCGATGCCGTCCTCGATGGCCTTGCACATGGCTTCCGCAGGCCCAGCGACACTCCGGGAGATGGCCAGGGAAAGCCCGATTCCGGCCGCCAGGGCCCCGGCCCCGAGGGCCAACAGCGTCCAGCCGGCGCGCTCGGAACTCCGGATCGCGGCGAGGCTCTTCTGGTTCGCCTGCGTTTCCTGGAGGGCCACAACCTTCCCCAGCCCCTCCTCCCAGGCCGAGATGACCTTGCGGCCTTCACCGAATATCAGTCGGACCGCTTCGTCCTTCCGGCCCTGGTCCACGAGGTTCACGAAGCTGGCATGGATGGCCTCGGCCTTCACCCTGGCGGATTCCACGCTCTTCAGGAGGGCAGCCGTTTCGGTATCCTCCGTTCCGCACAATCCGAGGAGTTTCTTTTCAGCTTCGTCATAGACAGCCTTGGATTTTGCCAGTTTGTCCTTCTGCGTGGACCGCGCCGCCTCGGACGCCTCAAGGGCATAGGCCCGGATGAACCTGCCGGTGAGGAGCATCTGCCGGTCCATGGTCACCGCCTGTTCCATGGACTTCTGCTCGATCTCGACGATGTCCCTGAGGGTGGCCTCGGCCCTTCGCGACTGGTAGTGCGCCACCGCCACGGCGAGGAGCATGAGGCCAAGGACGGTGCCGAAGCCGAGGGCAAGGCGTTTCCCGATTCTGAGTCCTGCCAGCATACGTCCTCCTTCAGAAGAAGAGACATTGATGGACTTCGCACTCTTGCCGGAGCGTGAGTATCCCACCAATTCCGGATATGCAATGGAAAAGCTTCAGAACTGGAAGCCCGCGGAAATCGTCACGTTCCTCAGCTGCGTGCTCCGGTCCGCCTCGGACCGGGGCCGGCCAAGGATCCGGTTCACGTCGGCGGCGTACTCCAGCTTCAGGGGGATGCCCAGCTTCACGATGATGCCCAGGCCCAGCGCGGTGCGCAGGGGCAGGCTGGTGCGGTTGCCCTGGGCATCCTCGGACCAGGCGCGGCCGGGCTTCTGGTACACCTGGCCGGTGTCCACGAAGACTTCGCCCCACAGCGTCGGGGCCAGCAAGGGGAAGCGGTACTCCAGGTTCGCGATGAAGAGGGCCTGGCCGCCCAGGGGGATCTGCTCCGTGGCGCGCACCGGGAGGCCGTCGGGGCCGGTGGTCATCTTGTCGCTGCTGTCGGAGTTGAACAGGGGGATGCGGTCCAGGGGGCCCAGGAAGTCGGGCTCCACGCCGCGCATGGTGCCTGAGCCGCCCGCGAAGAAGCGCTCGGACAGCGGCAGGTCCTCGGCGGTCTTGGCCGTGGGCACGGCCAGGCCGATGCGGACGCCGAAGGCCACCACGCCGGCCGAGGCCTTGTAGCCCACGGGCCAGGTCCACTGGTTGCGCAAGTCCAGCTTGAGGAAGCTGCTGTTCTTGCTGGTGAGGAAGAACTGGCTGGCGGCCTCGAAACGGGCCAGGGAGTAAGTTCCGCTGGTGGGGTCGAAGGCGTTGTCCCGGGTGTCGCGCACCACCTGCAGGTAGGGGGAGGAGATGATGGCCCGCTTGGGGTACTTGGCGATCTTGGTGAGATCGTCGCTGGAGACGTTGTTGATGCTGGCGGCGACCTCCACCCGCTCGAACCGGTACCCGGCCTCCACGCTCACCCGGGAGGGCAGCGCCCACCGCAGGGAGGACAGGAGCCGGCGCCGGCGCACCTGGTAGATGTAGCGCTGCTCCTGGATGTAGGCCCCCTCCATGCGGAAGGCGGTGCGCTGGGGCAGCGCCTCGCCCACCACGCCGGGTTCGAACCAGGGGTCGGTGTAGCCCAGGGAGATGGAGTTCAGGGACCGGGTGTACTGGCCCGTGGGGAACGTCTCGCGCAGGGTGCGGTTGTCGAGGAAGCCGTCGCCGGCGCGGGCGTTGAAGTCCAGGGTGCGGCCCATGCCGCCGACGTTCAGGCGCTGCACGCCCGTGCCCAGGTAGTAGCCCTGGGTGCGGTCGTAGCCGAAGGAATTGGTGATCACCCAGGGCGAGCGCTCCTCGGCGCGGAACAGCAGGTCGCCGGCGCTCCACGGGGAGGGCGGGCCCACCTCGGCGCCCTCGGCGAGGCTGGACACCTCCACCCGCTGGAAGGCCCCGAGGCCGCCCAGGCGCCCCTGGGCCCGGCCCAGCTTGTCCTGGTCCAGGGGATCGCCCGGGTTCAGGTTGATCTCCCGGAGCACGGCCTTGGCGCGGGTCCGCCCCGCGCCCCGCACCACGACCCGGTCCACCTTCTCCAGGGGCTGGTCGGGCACCTCGAAGAGGATGCCGCAGACGCCGCCGTCCTCCACCACCACCTGGGAGCGCACGGTGGGGCGCAGCACGCCCAGGGCCACCAGGTGCTGCTGGCGCACCGCGGTGTAGGCCCGGAAGAGGTCGGCCTTGAGGAGCGGAATGGGTCTGGAGAAGGTGAGCGTGACCTGCAGCCTTCCCTCCACGGGCTGCATGGCCAGGGAGGCTTCGCAGCCCTCCATCTCCCGGCGGTCGCTGCGGAAGATCCGCGCGCCGTTCCGTTCGGCCACGAGGACCGGGTTCTCGGCGAAGAGCAGGACAAGGCCGGAGCCCAGGCCCCAGGGGTCGCCGAAGCCCTCGGGGGGCAGGTCCAGGCGGATCCAGGAAACGAGCCGCTGGCGCCCCTCGCGGATGCGGAACACCAGGTCGGCCTTGCCGTTGCGAAGCACGACGGAGCGCCGGACCTTGGCATCGGTGAAGCCGCGGCTTTCGTACAGGGCCAGGATGTGGTTCTCCGCGGCATCCAGGAGCTCGGGCCGGGCCTTGGCGCCCAGGAAGCCGCCCACGTCCGCGGCCTTGCGCAGGTCCTTCTCCCCCACGGCCTGGTTGCCCTCGAAGGTGAAGGTGCCCAGCTTCGACACCGGGCCCGGCGCGAGGTGGTAGGTCACGACCACCTCCTCGGGGCCCGTGGGGCCGGTTTTCGTCACCTTGCGGGTGTAGCTCACCTGGGGGTCCAGGTGGCCCCGGGACCGGAACAGGCGCACGATGCGCCGCTCCCCTTCGTCCAGGAGCTCGGGGGTGTAGCGGTCCGCCCGGGCCAGGGGCACCAGGTCCTTCAGGGACGTGGTCCAGCCCAGCCCGGCCCCGTCGGAGGCGAGAATGACCTTGGGACCCACCTCCACGGTGAGGCGCAGGGTGCCCCCGGCGTCCCAGTCCAGGTCCACGCGGCTCTCGAAGCGCTTGGCTCCCACCAGCTTCTTGCGCAGGCGGCGCAGGCACTCCAGCTCCACTTCCCGGTTCCAGAGGGTGACGCCCGGCACCACCTTGGTCTCCCGGATGAGGGCCTCCGCCGAGAATGGGCGGACATTGCCCACCACTTCCACGCTCCGGATGAGGTTGGGCTTGCCCACCGCCACGTCCAGGACGAGGCGGGCATCCCCCTCGGCCCGGGACGCCGCCACGCGCGCGGCGAGGTAGCCCGCGGCCACCAGGTGCTCCTGGGCATGGCGGCGCTGGGTCTCCAGGCGCAGGGCGCCTACCCGCTCGCCCTTCCGAAGGCCCGGAAAGAGATTCCTGCGCAGGGCGGAAGGGGCATCCCCCCGCACCTGGATGGCGGTGACCCGGGGCCAGGGATCCAGGCGCACCACGCCCGGGCTGCCCTCCACGGAGCGGAAGCGGTCCGTGGCCCGGATGGCCTCCAGGGCGCGCTGGAACTCGGGTTCGGACAGGGCTTTGCCCGGGCGGTAGCCGGCAGCCGCCCGGGCAAACACCTGGTCGTCCAGGCTCCCGCCCACGAACTCCAACCGGTCCGCCGGCGCCTGCCCCAGGCCCAGGGCAGGGATGGCCAGGAGGAGCAGGGGCGGGCCGAAGCGCTTCATCGGCTTGGGTTAGAAGCCGGCGAGGGACTCTTCCTCGGTTTCCTTCACGTCGAAGACGGAGTGGAGGCTGGTCATGGTGATCAGGTTGAAGATGCGGGAGTTCATGGCGCAGATGCGCAGGTCGCCGCCCTTGTTCTTGATGGAGGTGTAGCAGCCCACCAGTTCGCCCACGCCCGAGGAATCGAGGTAGCTGACCTTGCTCAGGTTAAGAACGATGCGGCGGCTGCCGGCCTCCAGGACGGTGCGAACGGCCTCGCCCAGTTCCTGGTCGCCGTCTCCAAGGGTGATCTTGCCCTCGGGATAAAGGATGGTGATGCCCTGGTGGTCGCGCTGGGTGATTTTCATGTGCTTTCCTCACGGTGTTCCAGGAGTCTACCAAGGCGGGTGGCCAAACCCAACCCACTATCGCGCGGGGGGCGTTGCGGCACGAACCCTGCAAAGGGTGGGGGTCCGGATGGCTTTCCGGACACCTTTCCCAGGGTGCCCCCATGTTCGACCTGGTTTCCAACAACCGCATGATCGCGCTCGCCGACAAGGGCATGTCCCTGGCCACCCAGCGCATTTCCCTCGTGGCGTCCAACCTGGCCAACATCGACACGCCCGGCTACCGCACCCGGGACTTCGACTTCGAGGCGGCCTTCCGCACGGAGATGGAAAAGCTGGATAGGCAGTTCTCGCCCACCCCCGGGGCGCCGTCGGCCTTCGACGCGGGAATCACGCCCCCGGCCATCATCCACCCGGACGACATCACCTCCGAGCGCAACGACGGCAACGACGTGCGCCTGGACCGGGAGAACATGCTCCTCAGCAAGGCGCAGACCGTCTACACCCTGAGTTCCAACCTGGCCCAGGGCGAGCTCAAGCTCGTGCTGGGCGCCATCCGGGATGCGGCCAAATAATGAGCACCTTCGACGCCATCAACAACATCGCCGCCTCCGGGCTGGCCGCCCAGCGCCTCCGGGCCCAGCTGGTGGCCTCCAACATCGCCAACTCCGAGACCACCCGGACCCCCCAGGGCGGCCCCTTCCGCCGCAAGGACGCAGTCTTCACGGTGGACACCCTGGGCATGGGGCCCAACGGCGTGCCCATCACCGGCGTGAAGGTCGCCGAGATCCGCGCCTCCCAGGACCCCTTCCTCACCAAGTACGATCCGGGCCACCCCGACGCCGACGCCTCGGGCATCGTGCAGTACCCCAACGTCAACCCCGTGGAGGAGATGGTGAACCTCACGGAGGCCAGCCGGGGCTTCGACGCCAACGCCTCGGTGGTGCGGGCGGTGCGCACCATGACGCTTTCGGCCCAGGATTTGCTCAGGGTTACCTGATGGGCGGTTTTCGCCCGGTGACGGAAATCTGACTGGCCCCCCGGCCAGGAACAATCCATCCTGAATCAGTTCCATCTCAAGGTTCGCCATGAACCCCATCATCCCCAGCCAGCTCCCTTCCCTCGACGCCCTCGCCCAGGCCGCCCAGAAGCCTGCTGCCGGCGCCCAGGACGGGCCGGAAGGCGCGCCCTTCGCCGACATCCTGAAGCAGGCCCTGGCCGAAGTGAACGCGTCCCACGCCAGCGCCGAGCAAGAGGCACGGAACTTGATAAGTGGAAACTCCACTGACATGCACACGGCGATCCTGGCGGTCCAGAAAGCCGATGTCAGCTTCCAGATGATGATGGCCGTCCGTTCCAAGCTGGTGGACGCATACCGCGAAGTGATGCGAATGCAGATGTGACGCATAGCTTTCCGGCCATCGAAAGGATCCAATGGCCGACGAGAGCAACGTCATCAAGCAGTTCACCGAAGCGCTGGACAACATGACGGCCACCCAGAAGGGGATGGTCGCCGCCATGTGCTTGACGGTGCTCCTGGTCCTCGTGGGCTTCGGCCTGTGGGCCGGGCAGGAGAACATGGGGGTGCTCTTCAGCAACCTGCCCCCCCTGGACGCCAACCGCATCGTCGAGGAGCTGAAGAAGCAGAACATCAAGTATGAGTTGAGTTCCGACCAGCGCACCGTGTCCGTGCCCGAGAAGCGGGTCGGCGACCTGCGCCTGAAGTTCGCCGGGGACGGCCTGCCCCAGGGCGAGGGCATCGGCTTCGACAAGCTGGAGAACCCCGGCCTCACCACCACCGACTTCACCCAGAAGATCATGTACCGCAGGGCCCTGGAGGCCAACCTGGCCAAGACCATCATGGCCCTCCAGCAGGTGGCGGGCGCCACGGTGCACATCACCCCCCAGAACGACAGCCCCTTCGCCACCGAGAAGGAGGAGGCCAAGGCCTCCGTGCTCCTCAAGCTCAAGGGCGGTCGGGCCCTGCCCGACGAGAACACCCAGGCCATCGTGAACCTGGTGGCCGCCAGCGTGGAGGGCCTCAAGCCCGAGCAGGTGGTCGTGATCGACCAGCACAGCCGCATCCTCAGCCGCACCGGGCGCGATCCCGCGGTGGGGGCCTCGGACGTGCAGAAGAAGGCCCAGCGCGAGGAGGAGGACCACCTGGTGAAGATGGTCACCGAGCTGCTGGAGCCGGTGGTGGGCATCGGCAAGGTGCGGGCCACCGCGCGCGTGGACCTGGACTTCGACAAGGTGAAGGTCAATTCCGAGACCTTCGACCCCGCCGGCCAGGTGGAGCGGGACCTGAAGGTCCTCAAGGAGGAGGGCCAGAAGCGCGACGGCGTGGCCGGGGTCCCCGGCACCCCCTCCAACGTCCCCCCCATCAACCAGCCCACCCCCGGCACGCCGGGCACCGACAGCCACAAGAAGGAAGAGACCACCACCCACTACGAGATCTCCAAGACCCTCAAGTCGGTGGAGCAGGCCCCCGGGAACGTGCGGCGCCTGTCCCTGGCGGTCATCGTGGACGACGCCAGCAAGTGGGACAAGGACGCCAAGGGCAACCCCGTGGAGAAGCTCTCGCCCCGCACTGCCGACGAGCTGAAGAAGATCCGGGACCAGGTGGCCTCCGCCATCGGCTTCCAGCAGAAGCGCGGTGATGAATTGACAGTGGAAAACATGGCCTTCGCCCCCACCAGCAACCCCAAGGAGGAGCAGGAGGCCAGGCAGCAGAGGTGGATCAACCTCGGCTGGGAACTGGCGCCCAAGGTCCTGTGGATCATCCTTGGGTTGGTTGTCTTCTTCCTGATCATCCTGCCCATGCTCAAGCGCCTGTCCTCCGCCCTCAACCGCCCCGCCCCCCTCCGGGTGCGCGTGGGCGCCGAAGGGGCCGCCCCCGGCGAGCCCGGCGCGGCCCCCCGGAAGTTCACGCCCCTCAAGTCCATGGCCGAGATGGAATCCGAGATCGAGGCCGAGCTGAACGCCGAGGGGGCCTCCTCGGCGCCCGAAGCCCAGCGGCGCTCCCTGATCAAGAAGCGCATCCAGGAAAGCACCATGAGCGACGCGGAGACCGTGGCCTCCCTGGTGAGATCCTGGATGATCGAGGACGGGAGATAGCATGGCCAAGCTTTCCGGCGCGCAGAAAGCCGCGGTCCTCATGGTCGCCCTGGGCGACGAGACCGCCTCCAGCATTTTCAAGTTCCTGGAAGAGGACGAGATCCAGAACATCTCCAAGGAGATCGCCCTCACCCGGCACGTGCAGCCCGAAACGGCCGACGAGGTGCTGGAGGAATTCCACACCATGACCCTGGCCAAGACCTACATCGCCCAGGGCGGCATCGAATATGCCAAGAAGCTGCTCATCAAATCCGTGGGCCCCGAGGCCGCCCGCAAGATCATCGACCGCCTCACCAAGGCCCTGGAGTCCTCGGCGGGCTTTTCCAGCATCGAAAGGGCCAACCCCCAGCAGCTGTCGAAATTCATCCAGAACGAGCACCCCCAGACCATCGCCCTGATCCTCGCCCACCTCAACGCCTCCCAGGCCGGGGACCTCATCGCCAGCCTCCCCGAGACCCTGCGGGCCGACGTGGCCATGCGCATGGCCAACCTGCAGGAGATCAGCCCCGAGGTGGTGCGCCGCATCTCGCTCATCCTCGAGCAGAAGCTGGAGGCCCTGGGATCCTTCGCCACCGAGGCCTACGGCGGCGTCCGGGCCGTGGCCGAGCTGTTCAACCGCATGGACCGCACCACGGGCCGCGTGGTGCTCGAGAAGATCGAGAACGAGAACCCGCAGCTGGCCGCCAGCATCCGCGACCTCATGTTCGTCTTCGACGACATCCTGCTCATCGACGACCTGGGCATCGCCGAGATCCTCAAGCGCGTGGACAAGAAGTCCCTCACCACCGCCCTCAAGGGCACCTCCGAGGAGCTGCGCAACCAGTTCTTCCGCAACATGTCCTCCCGCGCCGTGGAGCTCATGAAGGAGGAGATGGAGTTCATGGGCCCGGTCAAGCTCAAGGACGTGGAAAAGGCCCAGCACGAGATCGTGGAGATCGTGCGCCAGCTGGAGGAGGAAGGCGTCATCAGCATCGGCGGCGGCGGCGGGGACGACTATGTCAGCTGAACGGGTCATTCCCGCCCGGCGCGTGGACCTGGACACCATCGAGGCGTTCCCCTACTTCGCCGCCGACTTCTCCGGCGCCATGGACCCCGGGGAGGCCCTGGACGACGAGCCCCTTTCCGCCGAGCTCACCACCCCGGAGGAGGACGCCCGGCGCCTGGCCTCGGTGGACCAGATCATCTTCGAGAAGCTCCAGCAGGCCGAGCGGGACGCCCACGACGTGGCCCGCAAGGCCTACGAGGAGGGGTTCCAGGCCGGCGAGGCCGAGGGCCGCACCTTCGGCGAAAGCCAGTACAAGGCCCAGATCCAGCGCCTGGACGCGGCCCTGGAGGACCTTTCGGCCTCCCTGGACCTCAACGCCAAGGTCACCCAGGAGGAGCTCCTGGGCCTGGCCCTGGCCATGGCGGAGTACCTCGCCGCCCGCGAAGTGCAGGACGGCGCCTCCACCCTCGCGCCGCTCCTGACCCGGGTGCTGGAATCCCACCCCTTCCCCGAGGGGGACGCGGACCTCCAGGGCCGCCCCGGGCTCACCGTGCTCATGAACCCCCGCGACCTGGAACTGCTGGGGCCCTCCGCCCGGAGCCACCCTGGCGTGGCCGTGCGGGAGGACGACGCCCTCAGCCGCGGCAGCCTGCGGGTGGAGAGCGTCGCGGGCGTGCTGGACGCCACCCTGGAGCGCCGGCGGACCCGCCTCCTGGAGCTGCTCCAGAGGTCGCGGGAGCAGGAGGCCTGATGGACTTCCGCGCCCTGGCCCGCGAGGTCAAGCTGCTGCCCCCCGGCGACGTGCTGGGCCGCGTGAGCAAGGTCGTGGGCCTGGTGGTGGAATCCCGGGGCCCCGAGGGGTCCGTGGGCGAGCAGATGATCATCCACATGCAGGACGGGCGCCAGGTCACCGCCGAGGTGGTGGGTTTCCAGGACCAGCAGGTGCTCCTCATGCCCGTGGAGAACATCGAGGGCATCCGCCCCGGCCTCATGGTGGAGGCCCGCGGGCACCAGCCCGAACTGCCCGTGTCCAGCGCCCTGCTGGGCCGGGTCATCGACCCCCTGGGCCGGCCCCTGGACGGGGGGCCTCCCCTGGACGCCGAGGACCGGGTGCCCATCCACGGACGCCCCCCCAACCCCATGCAGCGCCGCATGATCAAGGAGGTGCTGGCCACGGGCGTGCGCGCCATCGACGGCCTCCTGACCCTGGGCAAGGGCCAGCGCATCGGCATCTTCTCCGGCTCGGGCGTGGGCAAGTCCACCCTCATGGGCATGATCGCCCGGAACACCTCGGCCCAGGTGAACGTCATCGCCCTGGTGGGGGAGCGGGGCCGCGAGCTGAAGGAGTTCATCGAGAACGACCTGGGCCCCGAGGGCCTGGCCCGCAGCGTGGTGGTGGTGGCCACCAGCGACCAGACCCCCCTCCTGCGCCTGCGCTGCGCCCTGGCGGGCATGGCGGTCTCGGAGTACTTCATGCGCCAGGGCAAGGACGTCCTCATGATGATGGACAGCGTCACCCGCTTCGCCATGGCCCAGCGGGAAGTGGGGCTGTCCGCGGGGGAGCCGCCCTCCTCCCGGGGCTACACGCCCTCGGTCTTCGCCCTGCTGCCCCGGCTCATGGAGCGGGCCGGCACCTTCGAGGGCCAGGGGTCCATCACCGGCATCTTCACGGTGCTGGTGGAGGGCGACGACATGAACGAGCCGATCGCGGACGCCGTGCGCGGCATCCTGGACGGCCACGTGATCCTTTCCCGCAAGCTGGCCTCCAAGAACCACTTCCCCGCCATCGACGTGCTGCCCAGCATCTCGCGTCTGTTCTCGGCCCTGGCCGTGCCCGAGCAGAAGCAGCTCTGCGCCAAGATGCGCGACCTCATGGCCACCTACGCCGACGCCGAGGACCTCATCCAGATCGGCGCCTACACCAAGGGCGCCAGTCCCACCATCGACCAGGCCATCCAGTTCCAGCCCGTCATCCAGGCCTTCCTGCGCCAGGCGGTGGCGGAGGGATCCGACCACCGGACCACCCTGCTGGCCATGGGGCAGATCTTCGGCATCGACCTGGCGCCCTTCCTGAAGCCGGCGGTGTGACGTGGCGGCCCGGTTCCGGTTCCGCCTGGCGTCCCTCCTGCGGGTGCGGGTGGCCCTGGAGGAGGAGGCCAAGCGCCGCCTGGCCCTGGCCGTCCTGGCCCGGGACCGCGCCGCGGCCCGGGTCGCCGAGCTCCGGGAGACCCAGCGGCAGGCCGTGGAAAGCCGCCGCACCGGCCTGAACGAAGCCGTGGACCTGGACCGGTGGCGGGCCACGGAGCGCTTCCTGCTCGTGATCGAACGCCGCATCGCCCAGGCCCAGCAAGCCGTGCGCGAGGCCGAGGCCCGGGTGGCCGAGGCCCGCCAGGCCCTGGTCAAGGCCCACCAGGACCAGCTGGTCCTCCAGCGCCTCAAGGAACGGCGCCAGGAACAGCACGCCCTGGAGGTCCTGCGCGAGGAAACCCGGGAAATGGATGAAATCGCCGTTCTCCGGTACCACTTTACCCATTCCGGTGCATCCAATCGGTGAGGCAGCCATGAACGTCAAGAACCTTGCATGGGTCGTCGCCCCCCTCGCGCTCTCCGCCGGGGTCATCTGGCTTTCCGCCCAGGCCCCCCAGACCACCGAGGGCGTGAAGATGGGCGAGCTGGCCGAAAAGGTCCAGGCCCGGGAAAAGGCCGTGAACCAGAAGGAGGCCGAGCTGCGCCAGATGGAGGAGCGCCTGGCCACCCTCCAGGGGTCCCTGGAAAAGGACCGGGCCGACCTGCAGAACCGCGAGAAGGCCCTCCAGGAAGCCAACCAGAAGCTCACGGCCCTGAAGACCCGGCCCCCCATCGACCTGCAGATCATCCGCACCTACGAGAACATGGACCCCGTGGCCGCCGCGCCCGCGGTCAAGGAGCTGGCCGGCCTGAACCAGGAGGTGTGCGTGAGCCTGCTGGGCGGCATGCAGGCCAAGAAGGCCGCGCGCATCCTGGACCAGCTGGCCCCCCGGGACGCCAAGCTGGCTGCGCTGCTGTCTGAAAAAGTGGGGTTGACGCGCCCCAAGGAGTGATAAGGTACCTCTTAGAACCTTTGGATAGGAGTTTATGAACAGGTAAAAACAATTAATCACACCATTAATCATTTTAATAAACCTTTTTTAAATCTTATTGAAGCCGCCGAGGAAACTTTTTCCCGCCCGGCCCCAGATCAATGGAGAAGTGGAGGACACCATGGCAGCCAACAACGATGAAAATGTCCAAATGAACGCGCAGGAGGCCGCACCTGCCGCCCGGGACCACATGGCCGAGATCGGCCGCAAGGGCGGGCAGTCGGTGAGCCAGAACCGCGCCCACATGGCCGAGATCGGCCGCAAGGGTGGCCAGTCCGTGAGCCAGAACCGGGCCCACATGGCCGAGATCGGCCGCAAGGGCGGCGAGGCCGTGAGCCAGGACCGGACCCACATGTCCCAGATCGGCCGCAAGGGCGGCGAGGCCGTGAGCCAGGACCGGGCCCACATGGAGCAGATCGGGCGCAAGGGCGGCACCACCGTGAGCCAGGACCGCGGCCACATGGCCCAGATCGGCCGCAAGGGCGGCGAGGCCGTGAGCCAGGACCGGGCCCACATGGAAGAGATCGGCCGCAAGGGCGGGGAAGCCTCCCGCACCCGCAAGCCCCAGGAGTGACCCCCGGGAACCACCCGGCGAATTCCGCCGGGTGGTTCCGGCACGGCCTGTGCCTTGGAAGACCACCCGATCCAGTCTCCCGGGTGGAGGTCCGATGCTTCAAGCCGTCCAGAGCCACGGGGATCCCGCCCCGGGGGTCCAGGGGAAGGAACCCGCCCAGGGTGCCGGTACCCGATTCTCGGGAATCATCAATGACCTGGTGTCCGACACCCGGAACGTGGCCCCCCGCACGGACCCGGCGCCGGTGAAAGCGGAACCCGAGCCGGAACCCGCCCCGGCGCCCGGCGCCCGGCGCCGGAACCCGGTGGGGGCCTCCCGCCCGGACGCTCCTTCCCGGCCCGCGGACGCCCCCTCGCCGGCAGAGACGCCGGACGCGCCCCCCGCCGACCCCCCAGCCGCCCCCTCGGCGTCCAGGACGCCCGCACCGGCCCCCGAGGCTTCCGCCCCGGCGACTCCCGACGGCCCGGCAACGGATGCCGTGACGAAGCCCGTTGAGGCGCCCGCCGCTCCGGCCGATTCGGCGGCCATGGCCGCCCTCCTGGCGGCGTTCGTCCCAGTGGTGTCCCCGGATCCCGCCCCCCCCGCCCCGCCGGAGTTCACCCCCCTCACCGTGGATACCCTGGAAGCCGCCTCGGCCGCGGGTCCCGTTGCGGCCCCGGCCGTGACCCCGGCGGCTTCCTCCGTGGTACCTGTGGCATCGCCGGCCCTGCCGGTGGCCCCCACCCTGGATCCGGAGGTACCCGCGGAGGCCCCGGCGGCCGCGCCTGCGGCAGCGCCGAAGACGCCCGAAGGTCCCGTGGCGGGGGTTCCCGCGCCGGACGCCTCCGGGATGACGGCTGCGCCCGCCGAATCCACGGCTTCCCCCACCGCCCCGGCGGTTTCCGACGCCGTGGCGGGCGACCCGATCCGCGGCCGCAAGCCCGTATCCCCTGAGGAAGCGGGGGTTGACCCCCGCCCGGTCCCGCCGCAGGCCCCCACGGTCACCCTGGACCCCTTCAACCGTCCCGGCGCGGACGCCCCCGATCCCGTCGACGCGCCGGCTCCGGCGCGCACCGCAGGGGCCGCCCTGTCCCTGCCCCAGGCCAAGGCGTCCCTGGACCAGGCGGTCCCCGGAGTGAAGCTCCAGGTGAAGACCGCGGCCCCCGCCGACGCGCCCGCCACCAAGCCCGCCCTCACGGAACTCCTCCACCAGCCCAAGCCGGCGGTGGAAACGCCCGCCATCCTGGCCCAGGGTACCCTGGACCCCACGGCCCCCCCGGCGCTCCAGGCCCAGTTGGCCCAGCCGGCGCCGGCGGTGCCCCACACCGCGGCGACGCCCGGACCCGAGGCGGCCCTGGCGGCCCTCGCCCCCGGCGCCATGGCCGCGGTGCGGGTGCCGGCGGCCACGGCCGCCTTCGAGGCCCCGCCGGCCGTGCCCCATGCCAGCCTCGTGTCGCAGGTGGACGGCAGCATCCGCTGGCTCCTGAAGAACCACGAGCAGGGCGCCGAACTCCAGCTCCACCCCGAATCCCTGGGCACGGTGCAGATCCGGCTCCGGGTGGAGGGCACCGAGGTGCACGCCCGCGTGTGGGCGTCGGACCCCTCCGCCCTGCCGGTGCTCCAGGAGCACCGCGGGTCCCTGGAGGCCTCCCTGCGCGAGCAGGGCCTCAACCTGGGCAGCTTCGACCTCCACCAGGGCCGGCAGGGCGGTGAGACGCCTTTGCCCACCGCGCCGTCCCAGGCCGCCGCCGCCTTCCGGGGCACCCCGGAGAATGGGCAGGAAACACCCATTCCCGCAGGCCCCGCCCCCTTGAACCCGCACCGCATCGAGATTGTCGCCTGACGGCACGACTCCTGCCTGTAGCGACCCGGAGGAATCCAGCATGCAATCCCCGACCGTCTCCACCACCAGTTCCACCACCGCCAATTCCGCCGCCACCCCCAAGGCCTCCAACACCCTTTCCAAGGATGCGTTCCTGAAGCTCCTGGTCGCCCAGCTCCAGCACCAGGACCCCACCAACACCCAGGACCCCAACCAGATGGTGGCCCAGATGGCCACGTTCTCCTCGCTGGAGGCCCAGCAGAACACCAACACGCTGCTGGCCAGCATCCAGACCCAGAACGCGGCGCTGTACCAGGCCCAGAGCTCCGACCTCATCGGCAAACGCATCCAGATCACGTCCAACAAGGTGGACCTCGCGGGCGGCACGGCCGCCATCGGCGTGAACATGGCCACCGACGGCAACGCCACGCTCGTCATCAAGAACGCCAACGGCGCCGTCGTGCGCACCCTGGGCCCCGGGGCCCTGGGGGCGGGGGACAGCACCCTGAACTGGAACGGCAGGGACGACGCCGGCAACCCGCTGCCCGACGGCAACTACACGGTCTCCATTTCCGCACGGAACGTCTACGGCGCCCCCATCACCGCCTTCACGACCACCAGCGCCGTGGTGACGGCGGTCTCCTTCGTGGACAACGAGGTGAAGGTCACCGCCGGCGGCAACCAGTATTCCCTGTCCAACATCACCCGGATTTCCAGCTAACCCCAGGAGCGCACCATGGGCCTTTATTCTTCCTTCTACGCCAGCCTCTCCGGGCTCTCCACCAATGCCTCCGCCCTCAGCGTGATCGGCAACAACCTGGCCAACCTGAACACGGCCGGGTTCAAGGGGTCCAGCTCCCAGTTCCAGGACCTCTTCAACGCCGCCATCGCCAACCAGGGCACCCAGGGCAACGGCAACCCCATGCAGGTGGGCCTGGGCGCCTCCCTGGGCTCGGTGGCCCAGGACTTCGCCCAGGGCTCCTTCCAGCAGACGGGGAGCGTCACGGACATGGCCATGCAGGGCAACGGCTTCTTCACCCTGCAGAACAAGAACGGCAGCCAGGTCTACACCCGCAACGGCAACTTCACCATCGACAAGTCCGGCTACCTGGTGGATTCCCAGGGCGACAAGGTCATGGGCTGGAACGCCAACGGCGGCATCGTCAATCCGGGCGGCCTGCCCGCGCCCATCCTGCTGAACATGGCCGGAACCTCGGGGGGCGTGCCCACCGCCAACCTGGAGATCATCGCCAACCTGGATTCCACGACGGCCGTGGGCTCCACGCCCTTCACGTCCACCGTCCAGGTGTACGACAGCCTGGGCGCCACCCACAGCGTGACCTTCACCTTCACGCCCACCGCCACCACCGGGCAGTGGGACGTGGCCGCCACCGCCACCGACGGCGGCACCGTGGCCGGCATGCCCACCTCGGTGCAGTTCAACAGCAGCGGCGTGCTCACCAGCTACACCCTGGGCGGCGTGACCCACACCCCCACCGCCGCCGCCCCCGACAACCCGGTGCTCACCATCAGCGGCTGGACCAACGGCGCCGCGGCCAACACCACCAACTGGCTGCTGAGCACCCCCACCAGTTCGGGCGGCCTCACCAAGTTCCTCACCAGCTACGCCGCCGCGTCCACCACGTCGGGCAGCAGCCAGGACGGGTTCGGCGCCGGCACGGTGGCGAGCCTCACCGTCGACCAGGACGGCATGATCATCGGCAACTATACGAACGGACAAACGATCACCATGGCCCAGGTGGCCATCAGCACGTTCCTCAACGAGAACGGCCTCTCCAAGCAGGGCGGCAACAACTACATCGCCACGGTGGCCAGCGGCTCGGCCGCGGTGGGCGCGGCGAACCAGGGCGGCCGGGGCGGCGTGCTGGGGTCCAACCTCGAGCTCTCCAACGTGGACGTGGCCACCGAACTGACCCGGATGATCATCAACCAGAACGGATATCAAGCGAACAGCCGAGTCGTGACCACCGCCAACAACCTGCTCCAGGAAGTGCTCAACCTCGTGCGCTGACACAAACTCCTGACAACATGGGGCTCCCGGGGTTAAGCTGCTACCCGGGAGCCCCATGATCGATTCCTACATTCCGACGCCTGCCAACCCCGGACGCATCCTCATCGTCGACGACCTGGTCGGGAACCTCAAGATCCACGAGCGGGAGCTCCGCAGCCATCCCTTCAACCTGACCCTGGCGCAGAGCGGCGCCGAGGCCCTGGAGGTGTGCTCCCGGCTGGTCTTCGAAGGCATCCTCATGGACGTGAGCCTGCCGGGCATGGACGGCATCGAGGCCTGCCGGCAGATCCGCGAATCGCCGCTCAACGCCGCGACCCCCCTCATCTTCATCAGCGCGGTGCGCATCGGCGAGGACTGGGTGAAGGAGGGCATCGATTCCGGGGGCATCGACTACCTGGCCAAGCCCTACGTGTTCTCCGAGCTCCTGGTGAAGCTGCGCATGATGGTCCGCCTTTCCCGCCAGCGGGAAGCAGCCCTGGCCGGGGAGCGGAACCGGGCCCTGCTGGAGGTGGCCGGCGGCACCGCCCACGAGCTGGCCCAGCCCCTGGCCGCGGCCCAGATCCTGCTGGACCGCCTCCTGAAATCCGACGTGCCCCCCACCCCCGCCGAGCTGCGGGATCTCCGGGACTGCCTGGCGGCCACCGCCAAGGTGCTCCACCAGGTGCAGAACCTTCACACGTACATCACCAAGCCGTACGCCTCGGGCCGGATCCTGGACCTGGCCCTGAGCAGCCGTCCGCCGTACCAGTCTCCCGACGCCGATTAAACTGGAAGTTCCAGCCCTGAGCTGGCCGAGGTCCCCAAATGTCCGAACTTGATTACCAGCCCCTCGCACCCCGGCGCAAGACCCGCCAGATCCTGGTGGGCGGCGTGCCCGTGGGAGGGGACGCCCCCATCACCGTGCAGAGCATGACCAAGACCGACACCCGGGACGTGGAGGCCACCGTCAAGCAGATCTACGAATACGCCGCCGCCGGCTGCGAGATCGTGCGGGTCAGCGTGCCCACCAAGAAGGCCGGGGAGGTCTTCCACGAGATCACCGCCCGCAGCCCCATCCCCGTGGTGGCCGACATCCACTTCGACTACCGTCTGGCCCTGGTGGCCGCCGACGGGGGCGCGGCGTGCCTTCGCATCAACCCGGGCAACATCGGCGGCCAGGACCGGGTGCGGGCCGTGGTGGAAAAGGCCGGCGAGAAGGGCATCCCCATCCGCATCGGCGTCAACGCCGGCAGCCTGGAGAAGGACCTGGTGGAGAAGTTCGGCGGCACCGCCACCCCCGCGGCCATGGTGGAGAGCGCCCTCCGCCACCTGGAGATGCTGGAGAAGGAGCAGTTCTTCAACACCAAGATCAGCCTCAAGGCCTCGGACGTGGTGCGCACGGTGCAGGCCTACCGCCTCCTGGCCAAGCAGGTGGACTATCCCTTCCACCTGGGCATCACCGAGGCGGGCACGCCCTGGGGCGCCACCATCCGCAGCAGCGTGGGCATGGGCATCCTGCTGGCCGAGGGGCTGGGGGACACCATCCGGGTCTCCCTCACCGGCGACGGCGTCGAGGAGTGCAAGATCGGCCACGAGATGCTCCGGGCGCTGGACCTGCGCACGGGCGGCTTCCACATGGTCAGCTGCCCCTCCTGCGGCCGCGTGCAGATCGACCTGAACCGCGTCGCCCACGAGATCGAGGAGGGCCTGCGGGAGATCAACCACGAGGACGTGACCTACGCCGTCATGGGCTGCGTGGTCAACGGCCCCGGCGAGGCCCGGGACGCGGACCTGGGCGTGGCCGGCGGCGCGGGCGAAGGGCTCATCTACCGCAAGGGCATCCTCATCCGCAAGGTCAAGGAGGCCGACCTGGTGCCGGCCTTCCTGGAGGAGGCACGCCGGTTCAAGGCCGAGAAGGGCGCGTGACGGGAGGCCGGCGGGTGATCGACGCGCTGTTCGCCCATCCCCTGCTGGCCTGCGGGATCTACCTGGTCCTGGAAGCCTTCCTCCCCGTACCCTTCCAGCCCACGGCCTGGGTGGCCCGGGGGGCCATCCGGGCCTACCAGGCCACCCTGGGCCCCGCCCTGCCCTCCCAGTGCAAGTTCACCCCCACCTGCAGCCACTACGGCCTGGGCTGCGTGCGCAAGTACGGGACGCTGCGCGGCGGCGCCCTCACGGCCTGGCGGATCCTCCGGTGCAACCCCTTCGGCCGGGGCGGCGATGACCCGGTGCCGTGATAAGGTAGTAGCTCGCGTCAATCCAGGACCCCGCATGCCCATCGACCCATCCAGCACCATCGAACAGCTGGCCGCCACCAGCCAGTCCGCGATCCGCCATTTCTGCCGCATCGGCATCGATGTGCACGGTCAGCGCACCCTCACCCTCGCCGAAGCCTGCGGGCTCCAGGGCCTCGACCCGCTCAAGGTCGCCGCCGACCTGGCCGCCCTCAAGCCCACGGAGCACCGGGACTGGATGGCGGCCACCCTCCCGGAGCTGGTGCACCACATCGTGCACCACCACCACGCCTTCACCCGCGAGGAGCTCGCGCGCATCCAGAAGATCATGGACGCCGGCCTGGCCACCCCCGGCCCCGCCCAGGCCATGCTGATCCGCCTGAAGGTCCACTTCGCCAGCCTCTCCCGGGACCTGGTGGCCCACTTCCAGATGGAGGAGCGCAACCTCTTCCCGGCCATCTGCGCCGCGGAGCACGGGGGCGTCACGCCCATCTCCCTCAGCACCCCCTCGGAGCAGGCCCGCACCATCTCGGCGGAGCACCAGGCCGCGGAGGAGCTCCTCCACAACATCCGCCTGATCACCTCAGACTACGAGATCACCCCGGACACTCCGGCGCACCTGCGGGCCATCTACCTGGGCCTGCGGAACCTGGAGGACGACCTCCACCTCCACCTCTTCCTCGAGAACCACGTCCTCTTCCCCAGGGCCCTGCCGGCCTGATCATTCAAGGAGCCGGTCTTGGGAGGTTGGAAAAGCACCTGGGCATGGAGGGCGACGGTGACCGCCTGGGGGCTGGTGAGCCTTCCGCTCACGGCCGTCACCATCATCCTCGGGGCGCCCTTCCTGGGGCCCAAGCGGTCCTTCTGGACCTTCGGGCCCCTGTGGAGCCGGTCCATCTTCCGGTTCTTCGGCATGCACAACGAGCTCATCGGCTGGGAGAACCTGCCCGAGGACATCCGGGAGCGCCGTCAGCCGGTGATCTTCATGGCCAACCACGAGAGCCTCCTGGACCCGCCCGTGCTCATGGGCACCCTTCCCATCCCGGCGGTGTACCTGGCCAAGAAGGAGCTGAAGTGGATGGTCCCGGTGGGCTGGGCGGCCATGATGGCCGGCACCATCTTCATCGACCGCAGCAACCGCGAGAAGGCCGTGGCCAGCATCGCCCAGGCCGCGCGCCAGATCCACGGCGGCAAGAGCGTCGTCCTCTTCCCCGAGGGCACCCGCACCCGCACCGGGAACCTGCTCCCCTTCAAGAAGGGCGGCTTCGCCCTGGCGGTGGAGGCCGACACCCCCATCCTCCCCCTGGGCATCGGCGGCGCCTACCAGATGCTCCCCCCCGGAAGCCTCCTGGTGCGGCCGTGGACCTACGTCATCGCCGTGGGCCAGCCCGTGCACCCCAGGGACTTCGGGTCGAAGGAGGAACTCATGGCCGAAGTGAGGGCCCGCATCGTGGAACTGAGGGAACGGGCCCGGGTGAAGGCCTGATCAGAAGCGGGTGAAGTTCTGCTCCGGCGGCACCCCTGCGGGGGCCGCACGGGGTGAGGCGGGGGCCTTGCGGGGCGCGGGCCGGACCGGGCGGGCCTGCCGGGAGATCCGGTTCTCCGTGCCCAGGCTGAAGAATTCCATGGCCGTCTGGAGCTCCTGGGCCTGGGCGTTCACCTCCTCCGAGGTGGAGGCCAATTCCTCGGAGGCGGCGGCGTTCTGGGCTACAGCCTGGCTGATCTGGCCGATGGCGGCGTTGATCTGGCCCACGCCGGACGTCTGCTCCGTGGACGCGGCGGCGATCTCCTGGACCAGGTCCGCGGTCTTCTGGATGGAGGGCACGATGGTCTCCAGAAGGGCCCCGGCCTTGCCGGCCAGCTCAACGCTGCCGGTGGCCAGGGCGCTGATCTCCTCGGCCGCCACCTGGCTGCGCTCCGCCAGCTTGCGCACCTCGGCGGCCACGACCGCGAAGCCCTTGCCGTGCTCACCGGCGCGGCCGGCCTCGATGGCGGCGTTCAGGGCGAGCAGGTTCGTCTGGTAGGCGATGTCGTCGATGATGGCGATCTTCTTTGCGATCTGCTTCATGGCGTCCACCGTCTCCTTGACGGCCGCACCGCCTTCCACGGTGTCCCGGGCCGTGCGGATGGCCAGGTCGCCGGTCACCTTGGCGTTCTCGTTGTTCTGGGCGATGGACGCGCTCATCTCCTCCATGGATGCGCTGGTCTCCTCCACGCTGGCGGCCTGTTCCGAGGCGCCCTGGCTGAGGGCCTGCGCCGTGGAGGTGAGCTGGTCCGAGGCCTGGACGAGGCTGACGCAGGCTTCCAGCACGCCGCCGATGGTCTCGGAGAGCTTTTCCACCGTGGAATTGGAGGCGTCCTTGAGCCGCAGGAACTCCCCCTCGTAGGTCACGGTGATGCGCTCCGACAGGTCGCCCCGGGCCGCGGCCTCCAGCACCCGCCGCACGTCGCTCAGGCCTTTCTGGCAGGTTTCGGAGAGGGTGTTGAGGGACGTGCCCAGGGCCAGGATGTAGCCCTGGCTGCCCTCGACGGCGATGCGCTGGTGGAAGTCCCCGCGCCCCGAGGCCTCCACGACCTTCTGGGTTTCGGCCAGCACCCGGGAGAGGGTGGCGACCATGGTCTTCATGGCGGCCATCATGCTGGTGGCGTCCCCTTCGGCCACGGGAACCTCCATGCTGATGTCCCCCTGGGCCACGCGCTGGGCGATGGAGGCGGCCACGGTGGGCTCGCCGCCCACCTGGCCCTTGATGATCCGCGTGACCAGGACCCCCAGCAGGATGGAAAGCACGAAGCAGGCGGCGATGAGGGTCCCGGTCTGCCACACGACCCGCTCGAACACCGCCTCGCCGGCCGTGTTGGCGTCCGCGGCGTTCTTCCGGTTGATCTCCACCACCTCGTTCAGGATCTTTTCCGCCGCGCCGTACTTGGGCCTCACTTCGCCGATCAGCCACTTCTCGGCCTCCGCGCGCTTGCCGGCCTCCGCCAGGGCCACCACCCTGCGCGTGGAAGCCACGTAGGGTTCCCAGAGCTGGTCGAAGAGCCTCCATTGGGCCGATTCGGCTTCGCCCAGGCGGTTCTGCTTCTCCCGGGCGACCCATTCGGCGACGTTCCCCCGGTACTTGCCCATGTGGTCGATCTGGGTGGTGCGGTAGTCGTTGTCCGGCGCCAGCAGGATGTTGCCCAGGGCCCGCTGGCAGTTGGAAAGGGCCAGGGTGGCGTTGTTGGTGTTGATGATGGCCAGGGTGCAGTTCTTGTACGAATCCTCCATCATCCGGTGGATCTCGCGGGAGCCGCGGACGCCGAACAGACCCACGACGACGGTGATGAGGGCCACGGCCACGAACGCCGTGACCAGCTGCGTGGCAAGCCGGAGGGACTTGAACCAGGTCATGGGGGCTCCCAGGGGGGCTGAAGGGCACAGTACGGAAGGAACTATAGCCCTGGATTTCCCCGGCGCCAGGAAAGGCGACAAAAAAGGTCACATTCATGACCGCCCGGTCCGGTGTCAGATCCCCAGCTTGGCGAAGGCCGCCTCCACCGGTTCGGCGTCCGGATCCCACGTCGGGATCTCCGGCCACTGGTTGCGGAAGTATGTCCCCTGGCGCTTGGCGTAGGCGCGGGTGTCCAGGATGATGCGGGCGCCGGCGCCCCGGGGTTCGTCCATCCAGGTCTCGTACCCCAGGGGCCGCAGGCGGCGCAGGTCGGCTTCGGCGGGGGTGCCCTGGAGGACGGCCACCTCCTTCTGCCAGCCGGCGCGGATCATCTGGCGCACCCGGGCGGCCACCCGGTCCCGCTGGTGCTCCCGGGAGGGCATCACCAGGATGGCCCGCCAGCCTTCGGGCACGCCCCGTTCCACGCCGTCCAGGAAGCGGGAGGCGCGGCCCCCGGTGGCCAGGTGGAGGCCCAGGGCCCGCTGCACCCGGGAGCGGTCGTTGGGGTGGAGCTGGGCCGCGCGGACGGGGTCCACCGCGCTCAGGTAGCGGTGGAGGGCCGGCGACCCCAGCAGGTCAACCCACCGGCGCAGGCGGGCCGTGATCTCGGCGGGGACGTCGGGAAGCTGGGTGAGCTGGTCCCAGATGCCCCGCAGGTAGAGCCCGGACCCGGTCACCAGGACCGGGTTGGCGCAGGCGGCGATCCAGCCCCGGGCCAGCTCCCCGAAGGAGGCTGGGTTCAGGGCGGTCTCCAGGGGCAGGAGGCCGTAGCCGTGGTGGGGGATCCCCCCCTGCTCGGCCGGGGTGGGCTGGCCCGTGCCCACGGGCAGGTCCCGGTAGGCCTGGAAGGGGTCGCCGTTGACCACCTCGCCGCCCATGCGCCGGGCGACCTCGATGGCCAGGGCCGACTTGCCCGAGGCCGTGGGGCCGAGCACCGCCAACCTAGTCATGGTCCACCGCCAGGAGCGCGATGACCCGGGCGGCCTCGTCCCGGGCCAGCCGCGCGGCCTCCAGGGTGTGGTCCAGGGCCTGGCCGGGGTCCTGGGCCAGGTTCAGCAGCGCGCCGCACTGGGCCCGGAGCCGGTCGACGTTGCCCCCGGGGTCGGGAAGGTGGCGCAGGGCGGCGGCCTCGAGGATCTTCAGGAAGCACCCCATGGCCGAGCACGCCGCGGTGGTGGCCGCGGGCACGCTGCGGCTGTCGCCCTTGAGGGCCAGGGCCGCGGCCAGCAGGCGCAGGCCGTCCTCGAACTGCGCCGGAAGGGGCCCGCCCGGCCCGGCTAGACCCGTCATCCGCGGGCGCCCGCGGGGAGCACGGGGTAGTCGCCCGTGAAGCACGCGTAGCAGAAGTGCCCGCCGTCGGGGTCCTGGACGGTGGACTGGAGGTCCTCCAGGGTCAGGTAGCCGATGGTGTCGGCGCCGATGAAGGTCCGGATCGCCTCCAGGTCCCGGGTGGCCGCGAGGAGATGCTCCCGGTCCGGGGTGTCGATGCCGTAGAAGCAGGGGTGGGTGGTGGGCGGGCTCGAGATGCGCATGTGCACCTCGGCGGCCCCGGCGGCCCGGACCATGGAGACGATCTTGCGGCTTGTGGTGCCCCGCACCACGCTGTCGTCCACCAGCACCACGCGCTTGCCCCGCAGGAGCTCGCGCACGGGGTTTAGCTTGACCTTCACCCCGAAGGACCGGATGCTCTGCCTGGGCTCGATGAAGGTGCGGCCCACGTAGTGGTTGCGGATGAGGCCGAAGTCGAACGGGATCCCGGATTCCTCGGAGTAGCCCAGGGCCGCCGAGACGCCGGAGTCGGGCACGGGCACCACCAGGTCGGCCGCGACGCCGTGGCGCCGGGCCAGAAGGCGCCCCATCTCCCGGCGGGTGGCCATGACCGAAAGGCCGTAGACGAAGGAATCGGGCCGGGCGAAGTACACGTGCTCGAACACGCAGGGCCGGGCCTGGATGCGCGGCTTGGGGAACGTCGAGGTGAGCCCTTCCCGGGTCAGCACCACCAGCTCGCCGGCCTCCACCTCCCGCACGTACTCCGCCCCCAGCAGGTCGAAGGCGCAGGTCTCGCTGGAGAAGGCGGTGGCCGCCCCCAGGCGCCCGATGGAGAGGGGCCGGAAGCCCCGGGGGTCCCGGGCGGCCATGAAGGTGTCCTTGGTGATGATCAGCACCGAGAAGGCCCCCTCCACCTGGCGGAGCGCCTCCACCACCGCGTCCACGACGGTGGCGGCCCGGGCGCGGTTGATGAGGGCCAGGATCACCTCCGAATCGGAGGGGCTGGAAAAGACCTGGCCCTCCTGGATGAGGCGGCTCCGCAGTTCCTCGGTGTTGGTCAGGTTGCCGTTGTGGCACAGGGCGATCTGCCCGAACCGGCCCTCCACCAGGAAGGGGTGGGCCGCCGAGGCGACGTTGCCGCCGGTGGTGGAGTACCGGGTGTGGCCGATGGCGCCGTCCCCGGGCAGGCGGTCCAGGGTCGCCTCGCTGAAGACGTCGGCCACGTAGCCCTGGCCCTTGTGCAGGTGCAGGCGGCCCTGGTCGCGCGAGCAGATTCCGGCGGCCTCCTGGCCCCGGTGCTGCAGGGCGTACAGCCCCAGGTAGGCCTGCCGGGAAGCTTCCGGCTCAGGCCAGATCCCGAATACGCCGCACTCGTCCTTGAAAGCCATGATCCCCCCGGTCCATCAGGATAACCGACCCCGTCAGGGTCACTGTATCTGTTCTGTAACCATCACTTGCTGATCGTCGTCCACCAGGGCGCCCCACCTTCGCAGGGTGCGCAGGAGCACCGTCCCGTCCTCGGCCGGGGCCGGGGCGGGCCCCAGGCTCACCCCTTCGAGGTGGATCTCGATGGAGGCCAGGTCCCCCTCCGGGAGGCTGGCGCTCAGGTAGGAGAGGGCCAGGAGGTTCGGGGAGATCTCGGCCAGGTAAACGAACGCCCCCACGGCGGAGGGCGTAAGGGCCTGCCACAGCCGGCAGAAGCGTTTCCCCAGGCGCATCCCTCCTTCCCGGGGCACCACCCCGGATTCGGGGCCCTCCAGGTACAGGAGGCTCTCCACCCGGGCGAGCACCGAGGCGGGGGGCAGCCCGCCCTTGCCGGGGAAGGCCCGGATCCTCCAGCCCACGAACCGCGGGCGCTTGGTCCTGTTGCGGGTGGCCACGGGCGCGGTGGTCACCACCTGCAGGCGGCTCTCCGCGGGCGCGCCCCCGTCCCGCATGCGCACGACGACCTTGTAGTCCAGGACGGTACCCCCGGCTCCGGCCGCCTCGAGGGAAAGGGCCACGAGGGACGACGCCAGTAGGACTGAAAAATACCGCATGAACCAGGGTAGCCTCCAGATCCCCGCCCGGTCACGGCTTTTTGCCCCAGAATGGGGGCATGCCACTCTGCTTCGACCTCGACGGCACCCTGGGACAGTTCGGCGGCGGCTACGTGCTGCTCAGGGAGGCCCTGGGCGACCTCTGGGGCGCCCAGCCCACGGTGGAGCAGCTGCGCCGCTGCACCGGGTCCACGGACTGGGAGATCATGGGCGAGCTCCACGCCATGCGCTTCGGCGCCCCCATGTCCGAGGCCCATTACGCCGCCTACGAGGCCGCGTGCCTGGCGCGCTTCGAGGGGGCCTTCCATCCCCAGGGCCCCGCCCCCACGGCCTTCCGGGGCCTCATCGACGGCATGGCCCGCCTGGTGGACGCGGGCCGTTCCGTGTGGCTGGTCTCGGGAAACGTCCCGAAGGTGCTGGACTTCAAGGCCCGCCTCCTGGGCGTGGACCCGCGCATCCCCCGGCTGGGCAGCCTCCCCAGGCTGGACCGCGCCGGGCTCATCCGCATGGCCATGGCCGGCTGCAAGGGCCCCCACCTCTACGTGGGCGACCGGCCCCACGACCGTCATGCCGCGGAGCGGGCGGGCATCCCCTTCCTGGGGGTGGGGGATCAGGTGCCGGGGGACCACCCCGTGCTGCCCCCGGAGGCCGAGGCCGAACACCTGCTGCGCGCCGTGGGGAACCTCCTGGCGACGGCGGACTGAGGTCACTCCAGCCGGGGCCCCAGTTTGGGCCCCAGTTTAGGCAATGGCTCCCGGCCTTCGGCCAGGTCCAGCTTCCGCCGGTGGGAGAGGCGCTTGACGGCCAGCTCCATGCGGGTGGCCTGGCTGCGGGTGCCGATGGGCGCCTGGAAGAGGAGCTTCTGGCCCGCCCGACCCCGGGTGTACTTGGCGCCCTTGCCCGTGGCGTGGGCCGCCATGCGGGCCTCCACGTCGGTGGTGATGCCGGTGTAGATGGCGTTGCCGCACTGCAGGAGGTAGAGGTGCCAGGTGGTCATGCGGGGCGGGCCAGGCCCTTGCGCACCAGGGCCGCCAGGGCGTCCAGCACGGCCGTTTCGGGGATGCCGGCGGCGGCCGCCGCGGCCAGCAGGTCCGCCCCGGGGGCGCCGGGGTCCATGCGCTGCAGCAGATCCCGCTCCAGGGGCGTGAGCAGGTGCTCCACGGGCATGGCCTGGGCGGCGAGGCGGGCCTGGATGGTGGGGGGGACGCGGCTGCCCAGGGCCCGGGCTTCCAGGAGGGCGACGGGGCCGGTCAGGGCGACGCCGCCCCGCCGCAGGCGGTCCCGCAGGGCCGGGTCCCGGCCCAGGTCCTCGGCGGCGAACAGGGCCTCCACCTCGGGGCCCGCGTCCCGGGCGGGGGCCACGGCCTCGTCCACCCGCGTCCACGGGTCCTCGCTCCACCGGAAGGCCAGCAGCACCGAGACCACCCGGTCGAAACCCTGGGCCCGCAGGTTCGCGTGCCAGCGGCCCACGGAGGCCAGGAAGGCGGCGTCGTCCCCGCCCCCGGCATGGCCGATGGCGTAGGCCTGGGCGGGGTGGATGCGCAGGCGGAGGATGTGGACGTCCATGGGCGCGCCGCCCAGCCAGAGCCGCAGCCGGTCCTCCAGGGGCTCCCCGTCCCGCTCCCCCAGTTCCGTGACGATCTGGGCCAGGCCTCCCGGGGCCAGGTGCCGGGGCAGGCCTTCCACGATGCGCCGCTGGACGTCCTCGCCGGAGGGTCCGCCGTCCCGGTAGTCCACCTCCTGGGCCGGGGCGGGCACGAAGGGCGGGTTGGCGGTGATCAGGCCGAAGCGCCGGTCCCCCACCGGGGCGTACAGGTCGCCCCGGAGGGCCTCCAGGTTGGCCAGGCCCCAGGCCCGGGCGTTGAAGGCGGTGCAGGCCACGGCCCGGGCGTTGATGTCCACGGCGGTGGCCGTCCCCGCGTGGGAAGCCGCCAAGAGGGCGTGGATCCCCGAGCCGCAGCACAGGTCCAGGGCGGCCGCCACGGGCCGCCTCACGGTGGCGCGCGCCAGCCACCGGCTGTCGGTGCCCACGTACATGACCTGGTCCCGGGGGACGGCGCCCGGTTCGGGCCAGGCGTGGTCCGAAATCACGAGGCGGGACCCCACGGGGTACACCGAGGCCCGGGCCCGCACCAGGGCGCCGGCGCGTTCCAGCAGCCCCGCGCGCACCAGGGCGCCCTGGGCCTCGGGGTCCAGGAGCCGGCCCAGTTCCCGCGCGTCCAGGGCGCCCTGGAGCACGAAGAGGTCGATGGCCGAGGCCAGGGGATCCCGCCCGGCCAGGCACGTCTGGCGGTAGATGGGCGCCGCCTTCCCCTGGATGTCGTTCAGGTCCTCCAGGCCGAGCCTCGCCGCCACGGCGGCTTCCGTGAACCCGATCGAGGCCAGCCGCGCCAGGGCGCCCGTGCAGTCCGCGGAATCAGGGTCGAAGGTGAAGGTCATGGGAAGACGCTACCTTGCCTTTCATTTTTCGGCCAGGGCCCCCTTGATGGCCTCTTCCGTGATGGCCTCGCTGAAGCCCGTCCAGCGCTGGCGGATCCGGCCCTTCCGGTCGATGACGAAATTGGCGGGGAAGACCGTCACGGCGCCCAGGGGCCGCACCGCCTTGGCGCTGGTGGCCACGGCGGGGGCGATCTCCAGGGCCCACTGGATGCCGAAGTGGACGTCCTTCACCTTCTCCATGAAGGGGACGTAGAGGATGAAGGACTCGAAATCGGAACTGCGGCGCCCGTCCAGTTCCCGCAGGTAGGACACGGCCTCGTGCACCGTGGGGTGGTGGCCGTCCACCACGTGGAGGTACACGACCTTGCCCCTGAAGTCCGCCAGCCGGAAGGATCCGCCCCGCCCGTGGATGACGTCCTCCACGGCGAAGGTCACGCTCCCCGCGTCCGGGCGGAGCCAACCGGGCAGCACGGGGCCCACGCCGGTGCCCCGGGGCGGGTGGATCTTGCCGAAGACGCCCCACACCACGCGGCCGGGATCCGGCCGCCAGGCGCCCATGCCGAAGAAGTAGATGTCCAGGGCGAGGTAGCCGAAGACGGCCAGGGCGAGGCCCAGCAGGATCATCGCGCCGCGGTGCCCCACGCCTTCCCGGCGCAGCTCCCGGGCGGTTTCGGCCAGGTCCCTGGCCCGGCGGTGGCCCTGGTCCGGGGCGTAGGTGGCCTTCAGGAGCGCGGCCCGGCCGGAGGCCTCGAAGGACGCGTCGTCCACCGCCTCCCCGTCCTGCACCTGCCGGAGCCGCAGTTCCGCTTCCGGATGGCCCAGGTCCAGGGCCACCTGGTAGTGCTCGATGGCCTTCCAGTGGTTCCGGGGCCGGCCGAAACCGATGCGGTGCGCCTCGGCCACCCGGAAGGCGGCGTCCGCGTCGCCCTTGGCGGCCAGGACGGCGAAGCGGTCCAGGGCCGCCACGGCGGCCTCGGCGGCCTCTGCCCCGCCCGTGAGGCGCTCCACGTGGGCCCGCTCCAGGAGCCGCTCCGCGTTCTCCCGCACCAGGGGATCGTAGCCGCGACGTTCGGCGTGGCGGTAGAGGGGGTCCAGAAATCGGTGCAGCAGCCAGTGGCGGGAGCAGAGCCGGGTCAGCCTGCGTGTGGGGCCGGAGGTGTCCAAATCAGGACCCGGACCGGGCCGCCGCCAGGGCCCGGCTCACCGCGCCCAGGGCCTCCTTGATGCTGCAGGGCTTGGACAGGAAACCCGCGAGGCCGCGGCCCGCCAGGGCGTTGGTGGCCTCCTCCTGGCTGTAGCCGCTCATGAGCACCACCGGGACCTCCGGGGCCACCTTGTGGATCTCCTCGAACACCTCGTCGCCGCCCATGCGCGGCATGGTGAGGTCCAGGAGCACGGCGTCGATGGAGGAGCGGTGGCGCACGAAGGAGGCGAAGCCGTCCACCCCGTCCACGGCCTCGATGACCTTGAAGCCGGCGTTCTCGAAGCCCTGCCGGAGGATAGCGCGGATGGTGGGCTCGTCGTCCACCAGGAGCAGGACGCCGGAGGCCCCGGCCAGGGGCGTGCCCTCGTCGCCCGCGTCGATCTCGGGGTTCTTCTCGGCCAGGTGGAAGTAGAGCACGGTGGCGTCGCCCAGACCGGGCTCGCCCTTGGCGTGCACGGCGCCCTGGTGCTCCTTGAGGATGTCCTCCACCGTGGACAGGCCCAGGCCGTGCCCGGGATGCAGGGTGCTGAAGAGGGGGTCGAAGACCTTGGCCAGGACCTCGGGCGGGGTGCCCGGACCGGTGTCGGCCACCTCCAGGCAGACGAAGTCGCCGCGCAGGCCCTGGCCCCCGGGCTCGTTGCCGGCGAAGCTGCGCATGAAGGTGCGGATCGTGATCTCGCCGCCCCGGATGCCCAGGGACTCGCTGGCGTTGAAGACCAGGTTGAGCAGGGCGTGGCGGGCCTGGGTCAGGTCCACGCTGGCCAGGGGAAGGTCGTTCTGCAGCTCCAGCACCAGGTGGGCGCCGTCGGGCACGAGCGTCTCGATGGTGGAGAGGCTCTCGCGCACCGCGTCGTTGAGCTGGTGCGGGGAGATCTGGATGCGGCCCTGGCCGGTGTAGGCCAGGATCTGCCGGCACAGGGCCGTGGCGCGGTCGATGTTGGCCTGGACACTTTCGAGCCCCTTGCGCATGAGGGCCGGGTCCGGGTGGCCGTCCAGGGCGATCTCCGCGTAGCCCTGGATGCCCATGAGGGTGTTGTTGAGGTCGTGGACCGTGCCCCGCACCAGCGCGCCCAGGCTCTCCACCTTGTGGGCCTGCACCAGGGCGGCCTCGAAGGACCGCTGCTGGGTGACGTCCTGGATCACCTCCAGGGTCTCGGCGGGGCGGCCGTCGCCGTAGCGCACGAAGACTGTCCTGCGGCCCTTGAACCAGCGCCAGGCCCCGTGGTGGTTGCGGATCCGGTAGACCTCCTCCTGGATGGGCTCCTCCCCGCCCTCGGGGGGAGGCGGCGCGGGGGCCTCCCGGTGCTGGCGCAGCACGGGCAGGTCGTCCGGGTGGACCAGGGTGTACAGGAAATCCCGGCCGCCCTTCAGGAAGGCCTCGGCGGGGTAGCCCAGCAGGTCCTCCACCGCGGGGTTCAGGTAGAGGAAGGCGCCGGTTTCTGCGTCCATGATGGCGTGGATGTCCTGGCTGAGCTCGGCGATCTTCTCGATGTAGCGCTCCCCTTCGGTCAGGGCCAGCTCCGCCTCCCGGGCGCGGATGGCCGTGCCCCGGATGCCCAGGACCCCGACGATGGCCATGCCCGTGAGGGACAGGGCCAGGACCGGGGAGTGGGGGCCCGGCGAAAGGACCAGGCTCACGGCCGCGGCCGCGAAAAGCACGAAGAACAGCCCCAGCATGGCGGGCGGCGTCACAAGCTTGCGCATCGCAGGTGCGGTCATGGATCGTCTCGCGGGAATGGGGCGGAAAGAAGGGCGGCGGTTATTATATTCCCCCAGGTGCCCGCCCCGCGGGAACCCTATTTCAGCAAAGGTGAAATTTAAAACTTCCAGGAGATTCCCATGCCCGCAGCTCCGGTCCTGGCCCCCGCCGATCTCGTTCCCCCCTACCTGCTGCTGGACGCCCGGCCCGGGGCCGAAGCCTTCGCCCGGGAGCACCTGCCCGGCGCCCTCCACGCGGACCTGGACGCATTCCTTTCCGCCCGGGGCACGCCGGGGTTCGATCCCGCCCGCGGCGGCCGGCATCCCCTCCCCGACCCCGGGGACTGGGCGCGCCAGCTGGGCCAATGGGGCGTCACCCCCGACACCTACGTGGTGGCCTACGACGACGCCTGCGGCGGCTCCGGCGCGGCCCGGCTCTGGTGGATGCTCCGCGCCTTCGGCCACGAGCGGGTCTCCGTGCTGGACGGGGGGATCCAGGCCGCCCTCGCCGAAGGCCTCCCCGCCCCCGGCGCCGCGCCGGGCCCGGCCCGGCCCTACCCCGAGGACCGGTGGCTGCTGCCCATGGCGGACCTGGCCATGGTGGACCGGCTCCGCGCCGACCCCGCGTGGAAGGTGCTGGACGTGCGCGCGGCCCCGCGGTACCGGGGCGAGACCGAGCCCTTCGACCCCGTCGCCGGCCACATCCCCGGCGCGGTGAACCTGCCCTGGCAGGAGAATCTCGACGCCCGGGGTCGCATGAAGCCCGCGCAGGAGCTCCGGCGCATGTACGCGGACCTGCTGGGGGAGACCCCCCGGGGCCGCCTGGTGGTCCACTGCGGCAGCGGCGTCACCGCCTGCCACACCCTGCTCGCCATGGAAGTCGCCGGACTGGGCGGCGCGGCCCTCTACGTGGGGTCCTGGAGCGAGTGGTGCAGGAACCCCCTGCCTGTGGCCACGGGCGGAGAACGGTAAAAAAACGACAGGCGGCCGACATTCTTCCCTTGCCGGGGTTCGGAGCCCCTTGTTATCCTCTTGGGCGAACCCACCAGAGGAAAACCGGATGCGACTCCCAACGCTTTGCCTTTGCCTCGCCTCGTCCATGCTCTGCCTCGGCCTCGCCGGCGCGGAGCCCCTCACCCTCAAGGTGCTGCCCCTGGATGTCCGGGGCATCGTTGAAGGCCTGAAGCCCACCGACTGGAAGGTCCAGGTCGCGGGCAAGGGCGCGGAGGTCATCGGCATGCGCACCCCTGCGGAACTGGGCAAGGAAGGCCAGAAATGGACCTTCGTGCTGATGCCCGTGCGCGACCCGGACTTCCGCCAGGTGGCGCTCCGGTCCGTCGCCACCTTCCTGGCGACCCTGCCCCCCTCCGATTCCGTCCTGGTGGTCATGCGCACCGCCAAGGGCCTCGAGTGCCTCACGCCCGGCTTCACCACGCGTCCCTCCCTGTGGAGCGCGGCGCTGACCCAGGCCGCCGGGAAGTGGTCCGCCAAGCTGGAGGGGAACCCGAACCCCGTCTTCACCCTCCCGCCCACGCCGGCCGGCGAGCCCCAGGAGGGCATGGAGCCCGTCAACGCGTTCCTCGCCGGCGGCCTGGGCAAGGCCATGGCCCGGGAGGCCCAGGACAACACCTCCCGCCGCAAGAGCCTGATCGGCGAATACGGCCCCGAGGAGATGGGCAGCATGACCAAGGTCGTGACCTCCGCCATGGAGGAGCTCGAGACGATGGCCCGGACCCTGGCCAAGGCCGCCCCCGGATCCCAGGTGGTGGTCTACAGCCGCAACGAGATCGACGACCTGGCCAGCCCCGTGTGGGCCCAGAAGGTGGCCCAAATGAGCGCCGGCGGGATGATGGCCGCCGGACGCAATGAGATCATGGGCGGACGCGATGTCATGAACCGCCGCCTCCAGGCCGAGATGATGATCCGGGACGTCACCCTGGCGCGCTCCGCCGTGAAGAACACGTTCGCGGGCCTCGGCCTGACGCTCCACAGCGTGGGCGGCGTCGGCGAATCCTACACCGGCCCCTTCGGGGAGGCCGCCACCGCCACGGGCGGCAACACGTTCCGCATGGAGAACGAGCTTCCCGCCCGCCTCTCCCAGGCCCTGAATCTCTGGGCCACCCGGTACGAGCTCAAGGTCAACGTCCCCGCCGGCGCCCCGCGGCCCGCACCCATCAAGGTGGAGACGGGCCGCAAGGACCTGAAGCTGTTCTCGCCCACCCTCCAGTAGGTCAGGCGGTCCGGGACTCCCACATCGCGTTCACGATCTTCCAGGAACCGGCGGAGCGGGCGAGGTGCAGGTGGATCACCCACCCGCACAGTTCGGCCACCGCGCTGGCCGAGGCCTTGCGCACCTCCAGGATGCGCACCTCCACCGTGCGCCGGTCGGGTGGGGTCTGGGCGCCCAGGCTGCCCTGCACCCCCAGGGGACGGGACTGGGTGCCCAGCGTCACAAGGCGGTTCACGTAGTCGGGGTGCAGGGTGCGCAGCATGTCATCGGCGTCGCCCCAGTACCAGGCCTGGGCGAACTCCTGCACGGCGCGGCGGATGGCCGGGGACGGATCCTCGGATGCGTTCACGCCTACGGGCGGGAAGGAGATGCCCAGCGAACGCTGCAGGATTCCCATGTGTCGTGAATCGCCTCTGGGCATATTCGCCCCCTTTTCAAAGGTGTCCTGTACCATGAGTGCGTCCAGGGCCCCAAGGGTTTACACCTCCCGAGGAATTTCCTTCTTCGTGACATTCGGCCAGTTGCGGATGAACTTGACCAAATCAATCAGGAACAGTATATTAAGCGGGTCTGGACAGGATGGTCCCTTTGAAGATCTCAGCCCGCGGCAGGTACTCCATGCAAGCGCTGTTCGACCTGGCCCACCACAGCCACGGTCAGCCGGTGCCCCTCCATCTCATCGCCCAGAGGCAGGAGCTCAGCCTGCCCTTCCTGGAACAGATCTTCAACCGCCTGAAGAAGGCGGGAATCGTCGCCAGCGTGCGCGGCCCCAAGGGCGGCTACATCATCACCCGCCCCTGCAACATGGTGACCGTGGGCGACGTGCTGCGCCTCACGGACACGAGCTTCTACGCTTCCGCCAAGGAGGATCCCGTCACCGCGAAATCCGCCCTGCGCGCCGACGTGAAGATGAACGAGCTGCTGTGGAAGCAGCTCTCCAGCCAGATCACCAATTTCATGGACACCATCTCCCTCGCCGACCTGTGCGTGGAGAGCCACAGCAACACCTGTCCCGACTGCACCTGCCCCGCCTACACCAAGGGCGTCCAGGAACAGCTGGACAGCGGGGCCCGGCCCCGGTGCGCCGCCCTGGGCTGATCCGCGTTGAGCAATCCCTGCGCCCTCCCCAGCATCGCCCTGCCCCCCACCGAAGCGGACCTCAAGACCCTCCCCAAGCTGGAGGAGCGGATCCGTCGGCGCGTGGGCATGGCCGTCCACGAATTCGGCCTCATCCAGGAGGGTGATCGCATCCTCGTGGGCCTCAGTGGCGGCAAGGACTCCTGGGCCCTGCTGGACGTGCTGGAGTCCCTGCGCAGGCGCGCCCCCATCCGCTTCGAGGTGCACGGCGCCACCATCGACCCGGGCTTTCCCGGCTACAACCCCGACCGCATCGCCGAGGTGTGCGAGGCCAAGGGCATCCCCCACGTGATCCTGGGCGCGCCCATCGACACCCTGGTGCGGCGCAAGCCCGACATCACCCCCTGCGCCATCTGCTCCCGTCTGCGCCGGGGCGTGCTCTACTCCCACGCCAAGGCGAACGGATTCAACAAGCTCGCCCTGGGACACCACCTGGACGACCTCATCGAGACCCTGCTCATCAACCAGTTCTTCGAGGGGCGCCTGTCCACCATGCCCCTGAAGCTGGTGAGCGACGACGGCGGCAACACCGTCATCCGCCCCCTGGGCACCTGCGAGGAGGAGGACCTGCGCCGCTTCGCGTGGCTCAAGGGCTACCCCTTCGTGCCCTGCGGCTGCCCTCTGTGCGGCGCGTCGGTGCTGGAATCCAGGCGGGCCCAGGTGAAGGAGCTCGTGGCGACCCTCAAGGGAAGCATCCCGGACCTGAAGTTCTCCATGCTCAAGGCCATGAAGAACGTGAAGCCCTCCCACCTCCTGGACGCGCGCCTGCCTCCGGAGGCATAGGAGGCTGTCCACGTATTCCTCGGCCCCGCGAGGAATACGTGGACAGCCTCCTAGAAGACCCGCAGCCAGAGCCCCTTCAGGTAGAACCCCTCGGGATGATTCAGGGCGTAGGGATGGTCCATGGGCTGTCCCAGGTGGGCCAGAACCTGGGCCTCCCGGCCCGCCTCCAGCAGCGCGGTCCACGCCGCCTCCTGGAACCGGCCCCGCTCCAGGTGCTGGGAGCAGGAGAAGAGCCCCAGCACGCCCCCCGGCGCCGTGGCGCGGGCCCCGAGGCGGAAGACGTCCTTGTAGGCCTTGAAGGCCTTTTCCACGTCCTTGCGCTGCTTGGCAAAGGCGGGGGGATCCACCACCACCCGGTCGAAGCTCGCGGGCTCCAGGGTGCGCATGAGCTCGAAGGCGTCCCCTTCCATCCGCTCGTGCAGGTCGGGGTCCAGGCCGTTGGCTTCCCAGTCCCGCGCGGCCTGGTCCAGGGCCTGGCCCGAGATGTCCAGGGTTGCCACGCGGGAAGCTCCGCCCAGCCCCGCGTGGATGGAGAAGCCGCCGGTATAGCCGAAGGCGTTGAGCACCGACGCGCCCCGGGAGATCCTCCCGAGGAAGAGGCGATGCTCCCGCTGGTCCAGGAAGAAGCCGGTCTTCTGGCCCCGGAGCAGGTCCACCGCCAAGCGCGCATCGCCCTCCCGGACCGTGACCGGACCCGCCAGGGAACCCTTGAGGAGGCGGTTCACGGGGGCCAGGCCCTCCTCCTTGCGTCCGCCCTGGCTGCGCTCCACGAACACCGTGATGCCTTCGGCCTTGGCAAGCTCCACCAGCACGGGCCACCAGATGTCGCGCAGGGCCTCCAGGCCGGCGGTGCCCACCTGGATGACCAGGGCGTGGGCATAGCGGTCCACCACGAGCCCGGGCAGCAGGTCGCCCTCCCCGAACACCCAACGGCACCCGGATTCCGGGCCGTCCAGCCCCAGCATCCGCCGGCCCTCCAGGGCCCGCCCCAGGCGCTCCCGGAAGAAGGCCGCGTCCAGGGGGCCGTCGTCGAAGCGGAAGATCCGCACGGCCAAAGGGTTCGTGGCGGAGGCGGTGCCCACGGCCAGCACGTTGCCCGAGGCGTCGGCCAGGCGCACCAGGGGCGAGGCGGGCGGCTCGGCCAGGGCGCCTGAATACACCCAGGGATGCAGCTTGGAGAGGAGGGCTTCCTTGCCGGGCTTCAGACGGAGAAGGGAATATTTTTCCATGCCTCCAGCTTACTTCGCCCGGGGGGTTTTGCAGGCGGCCCCAACCATGAGAACCTTGATCCAACCGATCCAAGGGGAAAATCCATGCGCAAGACGGCCCTCCTGCTGTTTATTCCCGCCCTCGTTTCGCCTCTCCAGGGCGCGAAGTGGCCTTCCATTCCCAAGGAGGTGTGGGCAATGAGCAAGAACCCCGCCCTCGTGGCCAAGGGCGCCGTGATCCTGGAACGCAAGCTGGACTTCCAGCCGGACTGGTTCGAGCAGACGCTGCGCGTGCGCATCCTGGGCGAGGCGGGGCTCGCCGCCGCCGAACTCGCGGACCTGCCCGAGACCCTCGTCTCCCTGGAGGGCCAGGTGACCTTCCCGGATGGCCGGGTCGTGCCCATCGGCAAGCGGGAGACCTTCACCGCCCGCAAGGCGGCCTCGCCCGATGACGGCGCGATGGTCGAAACGGGCCTGCTCCCGCCCGGGCTCACCTCCGACTGCGTCGTGGAGCTGCGCTGGCGCGAGCTCACCGACGTGGGCGCGGCGCAGTTCCGGCGCATGCCCATCACCGGAAAGGGGCACCTTCCCGAGCGGTTCGGCCCTTTCAAGGTCTGGACGCTGGGTTCGGCGTTCCCCACACAGTCGGTGGTGGTGCAGCGGGCCAAGGAGATGTACTGGCCCCTCATCTTCTCCTCCACGGCCGGCTTCAACGTGGTGGAAGGATCCACCTCCATGGGCACCACCTTCACGATCCGCGACATCCCCGGCCACCCCCGCGCCCCCTTCGCCAACGACCTGGTGCGGCCCGTTCCCAAGGTGGTGGTCTTCAAGCCCATCGCTTCGGTGGGCAACCTCCTCTCCAAGGTCCCGGCCATGGACTACTGGCAGAAGGTGGTCGACCTCTTCTACAAGGACTGGTACACGAAGTTCGTGTCCAAGGGCGAGGCCTACCGCACCTTCTCCGCCGCCATCCGGAAGGACCTGACCGGCGGGCCCCGGGACAAGGCCCGGACCATCGCGGAACGCCTGGCGGCGAAGACCGTGAACATCGACCACCTGGTGTTCGGCGAGAAGCTGGATCCCCTGGCCCGCTGGGCCGTGGACGAGGGCGCCGTGAAGGAGGGCTCGGCTCATTTCATGGAGACGGGAGGCGATTTCAGCACCCAGACCGGCACGGGAAACCTGAGCTCCACCGCATGGACCGACGCCCGCGCCTACAGCGTGGACGCCGCCAAGGTATCCTCCCTCAATTACATGGCCCGGTCCGGGTTCGTGGACAACAAGGGCGCCGTGAGGCTCCTGTTCAACCTCCTCGCCGACGAGGGGATCCCGGCGAAGATCGGGCTCGTCGCCGACCGCAGGCTCTGGATGGTGAATCCCGAGGTGCGCTCGCCCTTCCAGTTCACGCACAACCTGCTGGGCGTGGACGAACCGGGCCAGCCCACCCTGTGGCTGGACCCCACCGACCGGCTCCTGCCCGTCGGCCAGATGCCCACGGCCTATCAGTCGACCAAGGCCGTGACCATCGACAGCGCCACCTGGAAGGCCGGGGTCCAGGACATCCGGGTGGAGCCCGCCGCCGGGAACACCCGCATCTTCACCTTCGAGGTGGACGCCTCCAGCGGCCCGGGCAAGGCCACCCTGCAGGCCAGCTTCCTGGGCGCGCCGGCCCTGGCGGCCCGAAGCGTCCTGGCCGCGAAGTCCCCCGCGGACCGGGAGGCCTGGTTCCGGGAGACCCTGGGCAAGGGCGGCCTCACGGGCTCCAAGGTGGAGGTGGCCAATGCCACGGACCCCTCGCAGCCGCTGGCCTTCAACGCCTCGGGCACCCTGGCGCTGGTCCCCGGCGCCACCCTGAAGATCAATCCCTTCCCCGGCATGGACGCGCCGCTGTATGTTCCCGCCGCAATGCCCGCGGAACGCGAGGAACCCATCCTGCTGCCTTGCACGGGCGTCCAGGAGGCCACGAGCACCGTGAAGGTGCCCGCGGGCTACGTCCTTCCCAAGCCGGTGGTCTCCACCCGCTCCACCCAGTGGGGCACGGTGATCCTCGACGTACGCCAGGACCCCGGCAACGGGGAGCTGACCGCGCACATGAAGGTGAGCACCCTGGGCGTCTACAACCACCCGGCCGCGTACCCGTCCCTGAAGGACTACCTGAACCTGATGAAGCTGGCCGTGGCTCCCGAGGTCACCCTGGAAAAGGCGCCTTGAACCTCCGGTAGACGCCTAGGAGGCTGTCCTGGCATTCCTCGGCCCCGCGAGTAATGCATGGACAGCCTCCTATCGCTTCAGGATCCGCTTCAGGGCCGCGGCGAGGGCCTCCACGGCGGCGCGGGGGGTTCCGGGAAGCATCGAGATGCGGATGACGCTGCGCGCCTCCGCTTCCGTATGGCCCAGGGAGGTGATGGCGTGGCTGGGCCGGGTCGCGCCGCTGTGGCAGGCCGAACCGGTGCTCACCGCGAATCCGGCCAGGTCCAGGGCGATCTGCACCGACTCCCCGTTGTGGCCCCGGAGCATGAGGGCGCTGGTGTTGGGCAGGCGGGGCAGGCCCCGGCCCACGGCCTCGTAGTGCGGGGACCACCCCAGCACCTCGTCCTCCAGGGCGTCGCGCAGGGCCGCCAGGGCGGCGTTGGCCTCCACCCGGGCGGGAACGGCCCGGGCGGCCTCGGCCAGGCCCGCGATGGCCCCCAGGTCCTCGGTGCCTCCCCGCCGGCGGCGCTCCTGCGGGCCTTCCATGACCGCGGTCCAGGGCAGGTCCGGACGCATCCAGAGCACCGCGGCGCCCCTGGGGCCCCCGGCCTTGTGCCCGGAGAAGACGGCGGCGTCGCAGGACCCCAGGTCCACGGGCACCTTGCCCCAGGCCTGGGCGGCGTCCATGACCCGCACCGCCCCCGCCTCTTTGGGCATCGCGTAGAGAATACCCGTCTCGTTGCTGGCGGCCATCTGCACCAGCGTGGCGGCGCCCGCGGTGTCGCAGGGCAGCCAGCGCACCTGCGTCCAGTCCTTGAGGGGGTTCAGGCAGGCGCTGTGCTCCCCCGGGAAGACGCAGGCGGGGCGGTCCCCCAGCCGGGGCCGAAGGCCCCGCAGGAGCAGGTGGAGGGCCTCGGTGGCGCTGGAACAGAACACCAGCTCCCCCGGCGCGGCGCCCAGCACCTCGGCCACCCGGCGCCGGGCCTCCTCCAGGAGGTGTCTGGCCCGCTGGCCCTCCCGGTGCGTGCTGGTGGGGTTGGCCCAGGCCCCGGCCACCGCCCGCGCCTGGGCGGCGAGGGCTTCGGGCAGCGGGGGCGCGGAGGCGTTGGCGTCGAAGTAGAACCGTTCCATCCCGTCATTGTCGCCGGGTTGCGGGCATCGAAGGTAGTATCGAAGAGACAGCCCCCGGGAGCACCGTGTCCACACCCCTCCATCCCCAGAACGTCATCGCCATGGTCTGGGATTTCGACAAGACCCTGATTCCCGGCTATATGCAGGAACCGATCTTCCGCGCCTTCGGGGTGGATGAAGCGTCCTTCTGGCGGGAGGTGAACGCCCTGCCGGCCTTTTTCGCGCGCCTGAACGTGACGCTCCACCCGGACACGGCCTACCTGAACCACCTGCTGACGTACGTGCACCACGGCCGCATGCCCGGGCTCACCAACGCGCGCCTGCGCGAGCTGGGCGGCGAGATCGTCTTCCACCCGGGACTGCCCGACTTCTTCGAACGGATCCAGAGGCGCCTGGAGGAGGACCCCGAGGCCCGGCGGTTCGAGCTGCGCCTGGAGCACTACGTGGTCTCCACGGGCCTGAAGGCCATGATCGAAGGTTCGGCCATCCGGCCTTACGTGAAGGGCATCTGGGCCTCGGAGTTCCTGGAGTCCCCGGCCCCCCCGGGCTTCGACCCCGACGCCACCGTGGACCTGGACCTGCCCACCTACGAGGCCCTCCTGCCCGAGACCCAGGGCATCTCCCAGATCGCGGCGGCCTACGACAACACCAGCAAGACCCGCGCCCTCTTCGAGATCAACAAGGGCAGCAACGTGAACGCCACCATCGAGGTGAACGCCACCATGCGCCCCGAGGACCGCCGGGTTCCCTTCCACCACATGATCTACATCGCCGACGGCCCCTCGGACGTTCCGGCGTTCTCCGTGATGCGCCAGAACCGCGGCACCGGCTACGCGGTGTACGACCCCGCCAACCCCCTGAGCCTCAGGCAGGTGGACCGCCTGCGCCGGGACGGGCGCATCGACCACTACGGCCCCGCCGACTACCGCGAGGGCAGCCCCACCTCGGACTGGCTGATGATGCAGGTGGAACGCATCGCCGCCCAGATCGTCGAGGAGCGCAAGTCCGCCCTGAAGGCGCGGGTGGGCGAGGCGCCCCACCACCTGCCGCACTAGTATGGAAACCCTCCTGCGCACGCTGCACCAGGCCCTGGGGCCCGATTCCGGGCTCGTGCTGGTGGGCGGCGCCGTGCGGGACCTGCTCCTGGACCGCCCCAGCCCCGACTGGGACCTGGCCACCGCGCTCCTGCCCGGAGAGGTCACCTCCCGGGCCCAGGCCGCGGGCCTGCGCGTGATCCCCACCGGGCTCCAGCACGGCACCGTCACGGTCATGGTCGGCGCGCGGGGGTTCGAGGTCACCACCTTCCGGGGCGACGAGGTCTACGTGGACGGGCGGCGCCCCGAATCCGTGAAGCTCGGGGTGGGCCTGGAGGAGGACCTGGCCCGCCGGGACTTCACCATCAACGCCATGGCGCTGCCCGCCGAAGCCCTGGGGGGCGGCCACTGGGAAGCCGCCCTGGTGGACCCCTTCGGGGGCCGGGAGGACCTGGCCTCGGGCACCCTCCGGGCCGTGGGCGACCCCCTGGACCGCTTCGGGGAGGACGGCCTGCGGTGCCTGCGGGCCTGCCGCTTCGCATCCCAGCTGGACTTCGAGATCGAACCCGCCACCCTCGCGGCCATCCCCATGCGCCTGCAGGTGGCGGGAAAGGTCTCGGTGGAGCGGGTCATGACCGAGCTCACCAAGCTCCTGTGCGGCCTGCAGCCCGGCAAGGGCCTCTCGGCCCTGGCCTCCACGGGCCTCCTGGGGCTGTGGCTGCCCGAACTCCTGCCCATGATCGGATGCCCCCAGAACCGCTACCACGCCTACCCGGTCTGGGAGCACACCCTGGAGGTGGTGCGCCGCACCCCCCCCGACCCGGGCCTCCGGTGGGCCGCGCTCCTCCACGACTGCGGCAAGCCCGCGCGCAAGACCGAGGACGCCCAGGGGCACATCCACTTCTACGGCCACGAGCCGGTTTCCGTGGGCATCGCCTCGGACATCCTGACCCGGCTGCGGGCATCAGGCGCCCTGGCCCGGGACGTGGTGGCCCTGGTGGCCCACCACGGCACCCACCCCGGCCCCGACTGGGGCGATCCGGCCTGCCGCCGCTTCCTCAAGCGCCTCCAGGACGACGGCCTTTCCCTGGAGCGGTGGGGCGTCTTCCGCCTGGCGGACCAGTCCGGCAAGGGCGTGGGGGACGAGACGTGCTTCGGGGAGCACCGGGCGGTGATGGCGCGCCTGGAAGCCCTGGCCCAGGCCGCCCCGCCCCTGCACGTGAAGGCCCTCGCCCTGGACGGCCGCGCCCTCATGGCCCTTTCCGGGCGCAAGGGCGGCCCGTGGCTGGGCGAGCTCCAGTCGCACCTGCTGGAGCGGGTGATGGACGATCCCGCCCTGAACGCTCCCGACGCGCTGGCCGCATTGGCCAAGGTATGGCTGGGGGAGCGCGCCTAGGCCGGGTCCGCGGCCGGGGTGACCAGCGGCAGGGACACCTTGAACGTGGAGCCCTTCCCCGCCTCGCTGGCCACCTCGATGGTGCCCTGGTGGGCCTCCACCAGGGTCCGGCAGATGCTCAGCCCCAGCCCCCAGCCCAGGGCCGCGTCGGCCTCCCGGGCCTGGCTGAAGGGCTTGAAGAGATCGGCGGCCTGGGCCGGATCGATGCCGCGGCCGGTGTCCCACACCTCCAGCACCCAGCAGGGCGGCTCCAGGCGCGAACGGATGCCCACCTCGCCGGGGGCGGGGGTGAACTTCAGGGCATTCTCGATGAGGTTGAAGAGCACCTGCTGCATGGACTCCGCGTCGGCCAGGATCCACGTGCGGTCCCCCATGGGGTCCAGGGCGATGCGGGCCGTGAGGCCCCGGGCCTCGGCCTTCATGCGCAGGGTCTCGGCGAGGCCCTCCATGACCTCGCCGGGGTGGCACACCCGGAAGTTCAGCCCGTCGGTGAGGCTCTCGGCCCTGCTGCTGTCCAGGAGGTGCTTGAGGAGCCGCTCCACGCGCTGGGCCTCCCGGGCCACCACCTTGAGGGCGGACTTGCCCGGGCCCCCGATGGCCTCGTTCCCCTCCAGGCGCTCCACGGAGATCAGGATGCTGGTGAGCGGCGAGCGCAGGTCGTGGGTGATGGTGTTCATGAGCTGGACGCGGCCCTCCAGGCTGCGCTTGAGCTGGTGGTGGAGCCGCTCCAGGGAACGGTTGCGCAGGGTGAGCTCCTCGGTGCGCTCCTGCACCTTGATCTCCAGCATGCGGGCCCGCCTCCGGACCTGCTTGATCCGCACGTCCACCAGGAGGAGGAACGCCAGCACCCCGGCCAGCACGAACCCCGCGCGGGCCCAGGGCGTCTGGTACCAGGCCGCCCGCACCCGGATGCGCACCGTGTCCGATTCGGTCCAGGAAAGGCCGTCCCCGGCCCGCACCCGCACGGGCAGCACGCCCGGGCCCAGCTGGGCGATCTGGAAGAGGTTGCTGGACTGCTCCACGCTGCGCCAGGCGCCGTCGATCCACACCTGGTACGAAGGGTTCTCCGGCAGGAGCGGCTTGGCCGCGTCGAACCGGAGGGTGAGGGTGCCCGGCGTGGGCGGCAGGACGATGTTCACCGGCAGGCCGAAGGCGAGGGATCCCACCGTGGCGTCCAGGATCCGCGGCTTGGGCAGGCCCGGATCGGGCAGGTCCGCGGCGGGGTCCAATATGCACAGCCCCCCCGCCATGCCGATCCAGAGGCGGCCCAGGCGGTCCCGGTAGACCGCCGAATCCGAGGTCTCGTTGGACAGCAGCCCCAGGTTGCGCGTGATCTGCATGACCCGCGGGCCGGTGGCGGCCGCGCGCAGGATGGAGAGCCCGCGGGCGTGGCCCGCCACCAGGTCGCCGTTGCCCAGGCGCGAGACCCAGCCCACGCGCCCGTGGATCCGCGCGTTGGCCTCGGTGTAGATTTCGCAGGGCCCGTCCTCCCCGTGGGGGAAGCCGAAGACACCGTCGCTCCCGGTCCCCACCCAGAGGTCGCCCGCGGGGCCCAGGTAGAGGCAGGAGATGGAGCGCGTGCCCAGGGGCGTTCCCCGCAGCACGGGCCGGTAGGCGCCGTCCTCGAAGGCGTACACGCCGTACCGGGTGGCGGCCAGCAGCCCCTTGCCCCGGGGGACGATGGCGAGGATGGTGGGTTCCCCCACTTCCGCGGGCGCCGGGTGGCGGGCGATGAACGTTCCGTCCAGGTCCATCTCCACGAGCCCCTGCTCGAAGGTGCACGCCCACAGGCGGTTCCCGTGGACCAGCAGGGAGGAGACGAACACGTTCTGGAGTTCCCGGGGCCCCTTGCGGATCCGGCCCCCTTCCCAGACCACCATGCCCTTGTGGGTGCAGATCCAGGCGCCGCCCTTGCGGCGCGGGGCGATGCCCCACACCACGTTGCTGGGCAGGCCCGAGGTCTGGTCCCAGGCGCCGGTGATGCCCTTGCCCCGCTCCCACATGTGAAGCCCCGAAGTTCCGCCGATGAGCATCCTGTCCGGGCCGGCCTCCTCGAAGGAGAGCACCGTGCCCAGCCCCAGGCCGATGCCGGTGCGCAGGTCCCTGTCCAGGCACAGCAGGCCGGGCACCGCCTCGGCCAGCAGGCCCGCGCCGTCCGTGCCCAGCCACAGGTCGCCCCGGCTGTCCCGGAGGACGGAGGCCACCCCCTCCCGGGGCAGGCCGTCCAGGTAGGAAAGGACGCGGCCCTTGCCGGAGGGGCTGCGCAGGTAGGCCCCGTCGGCGTCCAGGGCCAGCAGCAGCTCGCCCTGGGGCGTCACCTGCACGTTGCGGAACCGAACCTTCCGGTCCAGCCCGGGCAGGGGATCCAGGTTCCAGGTCAGGCCCGGGCCCAGACGATAGAGGGCATCGGCGCAAAGGGCCCACACGTGCCCCGAGGCGTCGGTGCGCAGGCGGCGGAACCGCGAGGACATGGGCCCGGGCATCACCCCGGCGGCCAGGGTCTTCCCGTCCCACCGGGCGATGCGGTCCTTGAGGGACCCCAGCCAGATGCGCCCCTGGGCGTCCATGGCCATGGAAAAGATGGGCTGCTGGTTCCAGCCGCCGGGAAGGTCCACCGCCTCGAACCGCCCGCCCCGCAGCCGGTAGAGGCCCAGGCGGGTTCCCGCCAGGATTTCGCCGGCGGTTGTCTCCAGCAGGCAGTTGACGTTGACGATGGCCAGCCCCTGGGCCTCCCCGTAATGGGTGATGTGCCCGCCCAGGATGCGGTCGACGCCGCCCTCCTGGCCGGCCACCCAGATGGCCCCGGCCCGGTCCTGCATCAGGTCGGTTACGTCCAGGGCGATGAGCCCCTGCTTGGCGCCGAAGGATTGGAACCCCGAAGCCCCCAGCCGGGCCACGCCCTCCGCCGTGCCGGCCCACAGGAAGCCGTCGCGGTCCTCCAGCAGCGCGGTCACCTGGCTCTGGGGAAGGCCGTCCCGGTCATCGAAATGGCGGAAGGTCTGGACCTGGGCCCCAAGGTACCCGGCCACGGCCAGGACCAGCAGGACACATCTGGTCAACCATCGACGACCTTCGGGCATGCATTCCCCACGGGAGGTGAACCCTGACCCAATTTAGCCCACCCGTTCCCCCGGTTTGTCATGAAAAGGACATGCGCCCCCTTTCAGGGACGGAAAAAAATGGAGGGGGGTCTTGACACGTTAGTCGTCAACACGCATATTTTCTTCGCCACTGGAATCCATCCCCGGAACCCGGGCCGGCCGTGGCTTCCAGGCTCAACCCAAGGAGATTCCCATGATCCTCAACCGCCGCGACACCCGCACCTCCCCCGCCACCCTCGCCCCCGCCTTCGAACCCGTCGGCCTCATGAGGAACTTCCTCCGGTGGGACCCCTTCCGGGACCTGGACTTCAACCTGGACCTCCAGACGGCCTTCACGCCGTCCTTCGACATCCGGGAGACGCCCGAGGCCTACGTGTTCGAGGCCGACCTGCCCGGCATCCGCCGCGAGGACGTGGAGATCAACCTCACCGGCAACCGCATCACCATCACCGGCAAGCGCGAGGCCCGCACCCGCAAGGAAAACGAGAACGTCTTCATCCTCGAGCGCAGCAACGGGTCCTTCACGCGCAGCTTCAACCTCCCCGACGGCGTGGACGCCGGCAAGGTGGCCGCGGACCTCAAGGACGGCGTGCTCACCCTGACGCTGCCCAAGGTGCCCGAGGTCCAGCCCAAGAAGATCGAGATCAGTCTCGGTCGATGAGCACCACGGCCTGGGCCGCCAGGCCTTCGCCCCGCCCCGTGAAGCCCAGCTTCTCGGTGGTGGTGGCCTTGACGTTGAGGTCCTGGGGCGTGAGCCCCAGGACGGGCGCGATGCGCGCCCGCATGGCATCCCGGTGCGGGGAGAGCTTGGGGCGCTCCCCGATCAGGCACACGTCGGCGTTCACGACGCGCCACCCGCCGGCCCTGAGGGCGTCCATCACCGCGGCCAGCAGCACGACGGAATCCGCGCCGCGGTAGGCGGGATCCGTGTCGGGAAAGTGCTGGCCGATGTCGCCCAGGCCCGCGGCGCCCAGCAGCGCGTCCATGAGGGCGTGGACCATCACGTCGGCGTCGCTGTGGCCCAGCAGGCCGCGGTCGTGCTCGACCCTGCAGCCCATGAGGACGAGGGGCCTCCCGGCGTCGGGCTCGGCGAAGCGGTGCACGTCGAAGCCCTGGCCAACCCGGATCACAGGCCACCGCGGATGCGGAACTCGTCGGTGGAGTCCTCCACCGGCCCCTGGGCCGGCCTGGCGGAAGCGTCGGGCAGCGTGATGGTCACCACGGTCCCCTGGCCCTCCTCGCTGACCACCTCCACGGCGCCGCCGTGCTCCTCCACGATCTTCTTCACCGTGGCCATGCCCAGGCCCGTGCCCTTGCGCTTGCCGTGGCTGAAGAAGGGCTCGAAGATCCGCTTCTGCACCTTTTTCGGGATGCCCTTGCCGTTGTCCTGCACCACGATGCGGGCGCCTTCGGGAACGCGCTTCCAGGACAGGCCCACCACGCCGCCCTCCTGGCCCTCCAGGGCATCGATGGCGTTGGCCACCAGGTTCTCCACGACCCGCGCGAAGCGGTGCTTGTCCAGGTTCACCGGACACGCCTCGCCTTCGCAGCGAAGGGCCGCCCCCACCTCGGCGGCGCGGGGCTGCAGGGGCTCCAGCATGGCGCCCAGGTAGGCGCCCAGCTCCACGGCCTCGCGCTTGGGCTCGCGCACCTTGGCGTAGTCCAGGATGTCGGCGCTGAGCCGGCCCAGCCGGTCCACGGCGGAAAGGATCTGGTTAAGGTGATGCTTGCAGTAGTCGTCCTTGACGGTGGTGCCCAGCAGCTGGGCATGCCCGCCCACCACGAACAGGCCGTTCTTGAAGTCGTGGACGATGCTGGAGGCCACCTGGCCCACGGTGGCCAGCACCTGGTTGCGCAGGTTCGCCTCCGCCAGGCGCGTGCGCTCGATGGCGATGGCGCACAGGGCGACGATGGCCTCGAAGGTGGGCCGGTCCACGGGCTCGCTGACGATCTTCCGGCTGTCCAGGTACACCACGCCGATGCGCTCGCCCTGAACCTGCAGGGGCAGGCAGAGGATGGTCTTGAGCTGGAGGTTGATGACGGACTTCTGGGCCATGAGGGCCTCGTCCGTGGCCACGTTGTGGATCCACACCGCGTCGCCCTGCTCGAAGACCTTGTGCACGCTGCTCATGGAGAGGTGGATGTTCTTCTCCATCTCGGCGCCGAGGTTGCGCTGGACCTTCACCACCAGGTCCCCCCCCTCGGGCATCATGAGGAAGCCCCGGTCCGTGCCGGAAATCGCCAGGAGGCGGTCCAGGGTCTGCTCCAGCAGGTCGTCCAGCTCCGTGTCCCCCGCCAGGAGGCCGGCGGTCTTCAGGATGGCCTGGAGGTTCACCTCCGAGGCGAAGGCGGATTCCGAACGCAGGGTCAGGTAGTAGGCCCCGTCCGCCACCCGCACGGTGCTGCCGGGCTCCCAGGCCATGCGCGTCACCCGCTGGTCCTTGAAGTAGGTGCCGTGGGAGGACCCCAGGTCCTCCACCCACCAGGCATCGCCGGAGAACTCGATCTTCAGGTGGTTGCGGCTGACCATGCTGTCGGAGAGCACCACGTCGCACTGGCTCTGGCGGCCGAGGACCATGACGTTCTGAGCGGGCACGGCCCGCTCGAAGCCGTGCCGGTCCCTGATGGAAATGGACGTCCGTTCAGGCACGAGGCCCCCCTGAAGGACAAAGTATAGGGGATACGCCGCGGGGACACTAGGGGCCGAAGAATACGTGGACAACCTCCTAGACAAGGCTCTCCGGCCGTGAGGCAATCTACCCATGGATCACGCAAGGAACCCGGACCTCGACCCCTCGCTGCCCGAGGAGCCCTTCGAATACTCGCTCCGGCCGCAGCGGCTGCCGGAATATATCGGCCAGGAGAAGGTGAAGGCGCGTCTCGAGATCGCCCTGCAGGCCGCGCAGAAGCGCCGCGAAGTGCTGGACCACGTGCTGCTCTTCGGCCCCCCGGGCCTGGGCAAGACGACCCTCGCGCACGTGCTGGCCAACGAGATGGGCTCCGCATGCAAGGTGATCCAAGCCCCCGCGCTGGAAAAAAAGGGCGACCTCGCCGCGATCCTCACCAACCTGGAGGAGGGGGAATTCCTCTTCATCGACGAGATCCACCGCCTGGCGGCGCCCATCGAGGAGATGCTCTACTCCGCCATGGAGGACGGCAAGCTCGACATCCTCATCGGCCAGGGCCCGTCGGCCCAGACCCTCAAGGTGGACCTGCGCCCCTTCACCCTCGTGGGCGCCACCACCCGCGCGGGACTCATCAGCAAGCCGCTCCATGACCGCTTCGGCATGGTGCACCGCCTGGACTACTACACCCGCGCGGAGCTCGCCGTCATCGCCAAGCGCAGCGCGCAGGTGCTGGGCGTGGACCTGGCCCCCGAAGGCGCCGAGAGCATCGCCCGCCGCAGCCGCGGGACGCCGCGCATCGTGAACCGCCTCCTGCGCCGCTGCCGCGACTTTGCCGAAGTGAAGGGGGACGGCGTCATCACTTCCGCCGTCGCCGACGCCTGCCTCGCCCTGCACGAGGTGGACGACCTGGGCCTGGAGGGCCTGGACCGCGCCTACCTCGAGGCCCTGTGCGTGAAGTTCCGGGGAGGCCCCGTGGGCGTGCGCACCCTGGCCGCCGCCCTGGGCGAGAGCGACGGCGGCGCCCTGGAGGATCTGGTGGAGCCCTACCTCATGCAGATCGGCTTCCTGGACCGCACCCAGCAGGGACGCAAGGCCACCGAGGCCGCCTACGGGTACCTCGGACTGAAGACGGTGCCGAACTCCCTGTTCAGCTAGCGGCGTAAGCGTCGTCCAGCCACGCCAGGGTCGCCTCGACGATCTGGATCCGGTGGGAAAGCACCGTCCTCAGGTGCTCCCCGCCCCCGGCGCGCAGCTTGCCCAGGATGTCCTCCCGCCAGGCGAGGCAGGCCTCCCGCTGGGCCCCCACCAGCGCCCGCGCCCGGTCCGGCCCCTCGCGCCGGGCGAAGTAGAGGCGCGCGAAGAAGTCCTGGCGCATGTTCCGGATGCTGTCCACAGGGCTGCCCACCCAGACCTCGAAGGCCACGCGCCCCGCGGGCGTGACCCGCAGCTCCCGGCGGGAGGGATGGGACGCCCCCTCGATGACCGTGGCCTCCAGGAGGCCGCTGGCCTCGAGTTTGTCCACCAAGGCATACAGGGAACTCTGCTTGATCTTCCAGATCATCCCGAAGCCGTCCAGGGCCTGGACGGCCTTGCAGAGGTTGTAGCCGTGCATGGGGGTCCGGTCGAGGATCCCCAGGAGGGTCAGTTCCAGGGTGAACGGGGCGCTGGAGCGGGTCATGGGTCGATTCTAGCCGGTTCCTGTGGCATCATTTAATGACTGGTCAAAGTTTGAGTAACAGGTTTCCCACCCCCTGCGGAGGCGCGCCATGCCCAATCCCTTCAGAGTCCTCACCTCGCGCTGGGGCGCGATCATCACGGGGGCGGTCATCGGCGTCCTGGCGCCGCTGCTGGTGCGCTGGGGCAACCCGGGCAACATGGGCGTCTGCGTGGCCTGCTTCACCCGGGACGTGGCCGGCGCGCTGGGCCTCCACCGGGCCGCGGCGGTCCAGTACCTGCGGCCGGAAATCGCCGGCCTGATCCTGGGTTCCCTGGCGGCGGCCCTGCTCTTCCGGGAGTTCCGCCCCCGGGGCGGCTCGAGCCCGCTGGCGCGGTTCCTCCTGGGCCTGTTCGCGGCCATCGGGGCCCTGGTCTTCCTGGGCTGCCCCTGGCGGGCCTACCTGCGCCTGGGCGGCGGCGACTGGAACGCCGTCCCCGGCATCCTGGGCCTGGTGGCCGGGGTGGGCCTGGGGATCCTCTGCCTCCGGCGGGGCTTCAGCCTCGGCCGCAGCCATGGGTCGCCCCGGGCGCTGGGGTTCCTCATGCCGGCCCTCGCCCTGGGCCTCCTGGCCCTGTTGATGCTCGCGCCCCTGTTCGGGCGTGATGCGGCCGGGCTGCCCACGGGGCCCGTGTTCTTCTCCGCGAAGGGACCCGGCAGCCAGCACGCCCCCCTCGCCATCGCCCTGGCCGCCAGCCTCGCCATCGGCTTCCTCGCCCAGCGCAGCCGGTTCTGCTCGGTGGGGGCGTTGCGGGACCTGATCCTGCTACGGGACGGCCAGATGTTCCAGGGCCTCGTGGCCCTGGTGGTCGCCGCCGCCCTCACGAACGGGGTCCTGGGGCAGTTCAAGGCCGGGTTCGGCGGGCAGCCCATCGCCCATACCGCCACGCTCTGGAACTTCGGAGGAATGGTCCTGTCCGGACTGGCCTTCACCCTGGCCGGGGGCTGCCCCGGCCGGCAGCTCTTCCTGTCGGGCGAAGGGGACGGCGACGCCGCCGTCTTCAGCCTGGGCCTCCTCACCGGCGCCGCGGTCGCCCACAACTTCAACCTCGCCTCCTCCCCCGCCGGCCCCGCCCCCTACGGTCCGGCCGCGGTGCTGCTGGGTCTGGCGGTCTGCGCCGTCATCGGCCTGACCTTCCGCGAAACGGCGGGTGCCCGATGAGCGCCCCCCTCGACGCCCGCGGCCTCTCCTGTCCCGAACCGGCCATGAAGGCCCGCGCGGCCATGCTGGCCGCGGGCCACGGCACGATCCAGGTGCTGCTGGACTCCGTGGCCTCCCGGGAAAACGTGTGCCGGGCGGCGGCCCACCTGGGCTGGCAGGCCGCCCCCGAAAGCCTGCCCGGAGGGGAATTCAGGGTTACGCTTACGAAATGAACGGACTCATCTACCTGGACCACGCCGCCACCTCCTGGCCCAAGCCCCCGGGCGTGGCCCGGGCCATGGCCCGGTTCCTGGACGAGGAGGGGGGCAACCCCGGGCGTTCGGGCCACCGGCTCTCCCTGGCCGCGGCCCGCACCGTGTACGGGGTGCGGGAGGCCGTGGCCGGCCTGGTGAACGCGCCGGATCCTCTGGGGGTGATCTTCACGTCCAACGGGACCCACGCCCTCAACCTGGCGCTGCACGGCCTGCTGGCCGCCGGGTGCCGGGTCGTGACGGGCGGCATGGAGCACAATGCCGTCATGCGGCCCCTGCGGCACCTGGAGGCCCGGGGGGTCGAGGTCACGGTGGTGCCGGCGGCCCGGGACGGCTCGCTGGACCCGGAGGCCTTCCGCCGGGCCCTGCGGCCGGGAACGGCCCTGGTGGTGGTCAACCACGCCAGCAACGTCGTGGGCACGCTGGCCCCCGTGCGGGAGATCGCCGCCCTGGCCCACGCCGCCGGCGCCCTGCTGCTGGTGGACGCGGCCCAGACCCTGGGTACGCTGCCCGTGGACATGGGGGCCCTGGGCATCGACCTCCTGGCCTTCACGGGCCACAAGGGGCTGCAGGGCCCTCCGGGCACCGGGGGCCTGGTGCTGGGCGCGGGGGTCGACCCGCGGCGCCTGGCGCCCCTCCTGCAGGGCGGCACCGGGAGCCTTTCCGAACACGAGACCCAGCCGGAGTTCCTTCCGGACCGTTTCGAAAGCGGCACCCCCAACGGCGCGGGCATCGCGGGGCTGGGCGCGGGCCTCGCCTGGGTGCGCGAGCGGGGCCTGGAGGCGCTCCACGCGCAGGCGGTGGAGCACGGCCGGTTCCTGGCCGAAGGGCTGGCGGAGATCCCGGGGGTGACCGTCCACGGCCCGGCCGACCCGGCCCGGCGCCTCGCGGTCGTGTCGTTCACGGTGGCGAGGCAGTATGTCTCGGACCTGGGGCTGCGGCTGGACGAGGAGCACGGGGTGCTGTGCCGGGTGGGCCTGCACTGCGCGCCGGCGGCGCACCGCGCCATCGGAACGTTCAGCGAGGGCACCGTGCGGTTCGCGCCGGGGCCGGAGGTGACCCGGCAGGATCTGGAGACGGCCCTGCGCGCGGTGGCCGCGGTGGTGCGCGGGTGAGCCAGAGCGTGGCGCTGTTCCACACCATTTCCGCGGCGTTGCGGGCGGAGCGGTTGCTGGGGACCACGGGGTGGGCCTTCAAGCTGGTGCCGACGCCCCGGCAGTTCTCCTCGGATTGCGGGGTGGCGCTGCGCTTCGAGACCGCGCGGCGGGCCGAGGTGGAGGCGATATTCGCCGAGGCGCGCCTGGAGGCGGACTTCCGGGAGCTCTAGGAGGGCGACTAAACCTGGTGCCGGAAGCGGCGAAAACAATCTAGACAAAAATATCTAGACATTTTGATCTAGACGTAGTTGTCTAGTTCCACGCCCGGAGCTCCCCCATGCCCAAGCCCCCCAAACCCACCGCAGCGGAATTGGACCTCCTCCGGATCCTCTGGCGCCTGGGCCCCGCCACGGTCAAGGAGGCCCACGCCGAGCTCCTGAAGGACCGGGAGGTGGCCTACTCGGCGGTGCTCCGGCTCATGCAGATCATGCACGGCAAGGGGCTCCTCCTGAGGGACGAGGCGCAGCGCTCCCACGTGTACCGGCCCGCCCAGGCCCAGGACTCGACCCAGACCAGCCTCCTGGGCGACCTCATCCGCAAGGCCTTCGCGGGCTCGGGCAAGGCCCTGGTGCTCGCGGCCCTGAAGGGCGGCCACGTGACGCCCGAGGAGCGCCGGGAGATCGAAGGCTGGCTCCGGGGCGAAGGAGGCGGGAAATGACCTGGCTGCCCCTGACCGAGGCCCTGGGCTGGGCCTTCCTCGACTTCATCTGGCAGGGAATCCTGGTATGGGCGGGCACGGCCGCGGCCCTGCATGCGCTCCGGGGTCCCCGGCTGCGCTACGCCGCCGCCTGTGCGGGGCTGGCCCTGTGCCTGGCCCTGCCCGTGGCCGGGGTCCTGACCCGGCTGCCGGGGCCCGCCCCCGTGGTCAGCCTGGAGCGCGCGCCCGGGGCGGCCCCGGTCCACGCCGCACGGGAGCCCATGCCGGCGCGGGTCCGTGCCGCGGTGGGCTCCCGCCTGCCGCTGGTGGTGCTGGCGTGGGCGGCGGGGGCGAGCCTGTTGGCGCTGCGGCTTGCGCTGGGCCTGGCCTGGGTGGGCCGGCTCGGGCGGCGCGGAACCCGCGCGCCGGACCCGGTCTGGAATGGGCGCATGGAGCGGCTCGCCGCCGCCCTGGGCGTGGCCCGGCGGGTCGGCCTGAAGGTCTCGGACGCCATCGACTCGCCACTTTCCTTCGGGTGGTGGCGGCCGGTGATCCTGCTTCCCGCCGCCCTGGTGGCGGGCATGGACCCCCTGCTCCTGGAGGCGCTGCTGGCCCACGAACTGGCCCATGTGCGGCGCTTCGACTACCTCGCCAACCTTCTTCAGACCGCCGTGGAGACCCTGCTCTTCTACCACCCCGGGGTGTGGTGGATCTCGGGGCGCATCCGGGCGGAACGCGAACTCATCTGCGACGAACTCGCGGCCGGGGCACTGGGCGAACCGCGGCGCCTGGTCCTGGCCCTGAGGGAGCTGGACCTCTTCCAGCTCTCCAACACCCAACCGGCCCAGGCGGCCCACGGAGGCAATCTCATGAACAGGATCCGACGTCTCATCCAGCCCGAACCGCGGCCCATGGCGTGGAAGGTCGCGCTCGCCATCGCGGGCTTCACCACGCTCTGCGGCGCCAGCGCGGCCCTGGCCCGCGTCCAGACGGAACCCAAAAAGCAGGACGTTCCGTACGCCATCGTCAGCAAGAAGAAGGACGGCATCACCCGCTCCGGCCAGGGCATCCCCAGCAAGGAGCTCCGGCGCCTGCGCGGACAGATGGCGGACGACTTCTTCTGGTTCCGGTCCGGCGGCAAGGACTACGTGGTCAGCGACCCCGCCCTGGTGGCCCGGGCCCGTGCAGTCAACCAGCCCATGGAGGATCTCGGGGGCCAGATGGGCGCCCTGGGCAAGGAGATGGGCGAGGTGGGCCGCAGGCAGGGCGACATCGGCCGCCAGCAGGGCGACGTGGGCAGGAAGCAGGGGGAAGTGGGCCGCAAGCAGGGGGAGATCGGCCGGCAGATGGGCGAGATCGGGCGCCAGCAGGGCCTGGTCGGGGCACGCATGGAGAAGGTCGAGCGCCAACTGGAAAACGACCACCTCAAGCCCGCCGAACGCAAGACCCTGGAAAAGCAGCTGGAGGAACTCGAGGCGTCCATGCACGCCCTGGACCAGAAGATGGAAGCCCTGCAAGCGCCCATGGAAGCCCTGGCCCGCGAGATGGAGGAGGCCGCCAGGCCCATGGAGGGCCTCGAGCAGAAGATGGAGGAAGCCGGAAAGCCGATGAAGGAGCTGGAAGCCCGGATGAAGGTGCTCAGCGCGAAGATGGAAGTGCTAAGCCGCGAGGCTGACGCGGGCATGAAGAAGCTCGCCGACGAGGCCCTGGCGACGGGTAAAGCGAAGCCCACTGACTAGGAGGCTGTCCAAGTATTACTCGACCCCGCGACGGCGCCTGGAAGC
>MTLE01000699.1_pt1 | contig 60072 bp, 48 predicted proteins | sample 1982461 | NCBI WGS metagenome assembly MTLE01 (sample SAMN05712605, study PRJNA340218) | biofilm metagenome | isolation source: sample SPL anode biofilm adapted to -200 mV | place: USA | collected 2012-02-03 | reverse complement strand
GCGTAGGGATTTGAAGCCCGCAGCGATGTCTGAGTTTGAGCGCGTTGTTTCGCGAAAGGCGAAGACCGCGAGGGCAGGCCCGCGCAAAATTTCCGTCAGGAAATTTATGCAGGGCAAATTCCCTCCCTCTGTTCAATAAAGAGCCGCTTTACCATTAACGATACAATCTTCCCTTACTCCGCCAATTTACTATAATAAAACCAAAGCAGCACAGGAGGTTTTATGGAACAAGTTATATACAATAAAAACGCCGACAAAAATATAGAAATAATTTCCAAGGGGGCGTTTTTAACAACACAGGCGGAAGGCAAATTAAACACTATGACTATAGGCTGGGCAAGCATAGGCCATATTTGGCAAAAGCCAGTCTTAACCGTGCTTGTGCGCCCGTCGCGCTATACCTATGACCTTATAGAAAAATCGGGCGAATTTACCGTTTCCGTCCCTTACGAAGATATGAAAATGCAGCTTGGCTTTTGCGGCGTTAAAAGCGGCAGAAAAACAGATAAATTTGCCGCGCTGGAACTTAAAACATTTGAAAGTAAAACAATAAAAACACCCGTACTTAATATAAAAGGCATGCACTACGAGTGCAAAGTTTTATACAAAACCGCATTATTGCCCGCCGCGCTGGACCCGCTGGTAAACCAAACAGCTTACCCTAACGGCGACCATCACACTATGTACTTTGGGGAAATACTTAATACTTTTATACTTTAAGCTTATTTCTATAAATGCAAAAACGCTCCGCTTTTTTTGGCGGAGCGTTTTTATTTTAAGCTTTACAAAATTTACAATTACATCGCGGAAACTTCAGGCAAGTTAACGCTGTTAGGTCCCTGCGCGCGAGGGGCAGGCACAATTTTCTGCGTTACTGTTTTAAAATGTCTTTGCAAAGATTTTCTGGCACTGAAGAAGTTCTCTTTGTCGTAATTTTTAAACGATAATTCCATAATTTTGCTATACCCTAATGTTTTATTGGATATAACAGTTTTGCAATTATCCGCTACTTTTACGGGCAAGTGACGCGCTTTAAGCGCTTCGCTGCATTGACGAACGGTAAAAAGATATTGGTTTAATTCTTTAGCGGCGGCGGAGAAATCATTAATATCTTCGTAAACATAAACCATACTGTAACCGCTTCTGCAGGATTTATCTTTAAGGGAACTTTCCGCACAAGCTTTCATTTTTGCAACATAAATATTAATATCTCTTACGGTATTGCTTAACGAGGCTTCTATTCGAAGATCCAAATCCCTTGCTTCAACAGAAGATTTGGTTACGGCCATTTTCCTTAAGGCTTCAATTTCTGCTCTGTATTTGCCCTGCTTAAGAGCTTCTTTAACTCTGGCGTTTTGAACATCTTCATTAGAGGGAACTTTAAACTCTCTCATATTAGGCCAGTACTGCGCGGCACACGGAACGGAAAAACCTGCCAAGGTAAATAAAACGGCAAAACCTAATGCTGCTTTTTTCATAAAGCAATCTCCTATTTTCTTTTTTATTTAAGTAAGTCGTTCACAAAGGGTACATAAATATTCTAACAACCCCCAAAATGATATACAAGGGAATTAAGGCCCACAGTGCCATAGGTCTTACAGCACATAACAAAGATGTATTTTAATGCTAAAATGTTAAGGTATGTTGAAAACGATTTTCTTTGGCACGCCCTCCCCGGCAGTCCCGTTTTTAGAACAGCTCAATGCCTTAAGCGAAGTTATTTTGGTTGTCACCCAACCCGATAAACCAAGCGGGCGCGGGCTGGAAGTTAAGCCATGCCCCGTTAAAAAACGCGCCTTGGAACTGGGCCTTAAAGTTGTATCGCCCGAAAAATTTAAAGATATAGTGCCTGATATTGCCGCCCTAAATGCTGATTTGGGCGTGGCTGTCGCCTATGGCAAAATATTCAGAAAGCCCGCATTGGAAGCCTTAAAACTGGGCATAATAAATATTCACTTTTCTCTGTTGCCAAAATATCGCGGCGCGGCGCCCGTGCAGCATACTCTTTTTAACGGCGAAACAAAAACAGGCATTACCGCATTTTGGATTGATGAGGGCCTTGATACAGGCCTTATAGCCGCGCAGGACAGCCTTGATATATTGCCGCAAGATGACGCAAACACACTGTTTGAAAAACTTATAAAGCTTGGCCTTAATACTTTGGGCGGCGTTATAAAAGATATAGAAAACGGTAAAATAGTAAAGGTACCGCAGCAGGGCGAGCCTTCCTTCGCACCGATGATAGAAAAGCCCGATACCGTGGTTAACTTTAACACAATGTCGGCCGAAAAAATACATAATTTAGCGCGCGGTTTAAGCGGCGGTATGCCCGCCTTTGCAAAAGCCGTAATGCCAAACGGGGAAACGGCACAGCTGCTTAAAACTTCCCTAAAACCTTTGCCCGTCCAAAAACAAGGCAAAGCGGGCAGCGTGATTTACATTGAAAGGGGCCTCGGCTTTTTTGTACAATGTAACAAGGATGTTTTGTTTATAGAAACTATACGCCCCGCAGGTAAAAACTCTATGTCCGCATGGGCATACTGTAACGGAAAAAAGCTGACGGAGGGCGAAGTTCTTTTTGATTCAATTTATGGCACATAAAAATAAAAATATAGACGATTTGTTAGACGATAAACCGATAATATTAAAATCTTTAATGAAAGCGGGTGTAGCTTTGGGCCTTATCGCTTTGTTCTTGGGCGTGGTGGCCTTTGTTTCTTTTGACTGGGCATTTTCCGCCTTGGTACACAGCAGGAAAGAAGTTAAAGTACCCGATATAACAAAAAAATCAATTTACGTCGCATTAGACTCTCTTGAAGAAGGCAATTTAGCCCTGCGCAAAGCGGGAGAGGAATTTCAACCCGAATTACCCGCAGGCTCTATCATAAGGCAGCTTCCCCCCGCAGGCACGCTTGTGCGCGAAGGCAAAGTTGTACGCGTTTGGATAAGCCAAGGGACTGAAAGTATCTCCGTACCGGAAGTTACGGGACTTACCTTAAGAAACGCGGAACTTACCATAAGGCAAAGCTATCTTTCCGTCGGTAAAAAGGAAACAGGCTATTCCCTTACGGTAGAAAAGGGCAGCGTAATATCGCAGGACCCTGCCGCAAAAGAACTTTTGACAAAAGGCCAGCCCGTTAATTTAGTAGTTTCAGGCGGAACACCGCCCTCCAGCATGCGCCTTATGCCCGATTTCAGACAGAAAAAATTGGCCGATGTTAACCTTTGGGCCTCCGACGCTAATATAGACGTGCAGATTGACGAGGACAGAAATTCTATGTTCCCCAACGGCACGATTGTAAAGCAATCGCCAGAACCTGATAGCGAAGTCGCCCCCGGTTCTTCCATTAAAATTACGGTAAGCACACGCCCCGCAGCCGAAGGCGAAAAAATGCACCGCATACACTACGAATTGCCGCAAGGCAAAGACGCCAACCGCGTCAAAATAGTTGTGGAAGACTCTATAGGCCAGAGAGAAGTTTTAAACGAAATGAAGCAGCCCGGCTCTAAGATAGACGTTAACATACCTTACGGCGGCAGCGCGACATTCAGAATTTATGTGGACGGTATCTTGGTCCGCGAGAAAGAGATGAAATGATTAAACTACCCGCACCGCAAGGTAATATTGCAATAGCGCCGTCAATACTCTCGGCCGATTTGCTTAAGTTGGGCGAGCAGGTAAATGTTGTGGAAAAGGCAGGCGCGGATTGGCTTCACGTTGATATAATGGACGGGCATTTTGTACCCAATTTAAGCTTTGGCCCCGCGACGGTAAAACATTTGGACGGGCATACAAATTTAGCGCAGGATGTACACCTTATGGTGCAGTACCCGCAAGAGTTTATTGCGGCGTTTACCAAGGCGGGCGCAAGCAGTCTTACTTTGCATATAGAATCGCAATGCGACTTAAAAAAACTGCTAAAAGAAATTAAGCAAAGCGGGCTTGGCGCGGGAATATCACTTAAACCCGAAACAGACCCTAAGGCCCTTTTGCCTTATATGGATTTGATAGATTTAGTGTTGGTTATGAGCGTACACCCCGGGTTTGGCGGACAAGGCTTCTTGCCCGAAAGCCCGAAGCAGATAAAGGAAGTGCGCGAAATAATACAGCAAAGCGGCCGCAAAATATGGCTGGAAGTTGACGGCGGCATAAATAAAGAAACAGCCGCAGTTGCCGTTAAAGCGGGCGCGGACGCGTTGGTGGCGGGTAATGCAATCTTCGGCGGAAAGGATATAGCCGAGGCCTTAAAGCAGATTAGAACCGCAACCAAATAAAGAGATTTTGTAGACGTACATATTAAGCGTTTTTGACGTGATTTTGAGATTAGTTGTGCGGTGGCGCACCCCCTTTCTGCGGTGATGCACTCACGCTCAAAAAATCAAAGAAAGTAGAAACTAGATTTGTCGTAGATAGTACAACTTAATCGTTTTTTTAGATGATTTCAAATGCAGTTTAAGTTTTTTGAAGTGAGGTATACCTTGAGCGCCCGAACGGGCCGAGTATCCGAACGAAAGCAAAGGCGGAAAATACCCCAAAAACATCAAAAAAACAGGAAGAGAATTTGTAGACGTACATATTAAGCGTTTTTGACGTGATTTTGAGATTAGTTTGAATTTTTGCGCAGTGAGGTATACCGAGAGCGCCCGAACGGGCCGAGTATCCGAACGAAAGCAAAGATTTAAAATAAGCCAAAAGCACCCAAAAACAGGAGGACATAATGGCAGTAGTAATTAGACTTCAAAGAACAGGCAAACGCACACAACCGCAGTACAGAGTTATAGCGGCGGAAAAGAGAAGCGGCGTCGGTTCTCAAGCGAAAGAAGTATTGGGGACATTCAACCCCTGCGTAAAAGAAGCAGAACAAATTAAGCTTGATCTTGAAAGAGTCAACCATTGGGTAAAAGTCGGTGCAATACCGTCTAAAACCGTGGCTACTTTAATAAAGAAAGCAAGCAAATAAACGGGCGATATTATGAAAGATATGGCACTATTTTTGCTCAAATCCTTAGCAGTCAATAAAGAGGCTGTTTTAGTGGAAATTAAAGAAGAGCAAAATAATGTTTATTTAACGGCGAAGGTAGACCCTGCCGATAAAGGCAAGGTAATAGGCAAGGACGGCTGCATTATTAAAGCAGTAAGAACCGTGCTTAGCGCAAGCGCCGCAAAGGCAAACAAAAAGGTTTCCTTAAAGCTGGAAGACTGATGCTTAAAATAGATATTATAACCCTGTTCCCAGAAATTACGGAAGCCTCGCTTTCGGGCAGTATAATAGGACGGGCGAGAGAAAAGGGCGTAATATCCATAAACTATCAGAACCCCAGAGAGTTTACCGAAGATAAACACAAGACCGTTGACGATAGACCGTATGGCGGCGGGCCGGGAATGTTGATGAAGGCCGAACCGCTTTATAAATCTATCAAGAAACTGAGAAAGAAAAACTCTCTAGTTATAATGACAAGTCCGCGCGGGAAAGTTTTTAACCAGACTCTTGCAAAAGAACTGGCACAAGAAAAACATTTAATTTTCCTATGCGGGCATTACGAGGGTGTAGACGCAAGAATATACCCCGAGATAGACCTGGAAGTTTCTTTAGGCGATTTTATTTTGACAGGCGGAGAACTTGCCGCTTGCGTAATTATAGACGCTGTAACAAGACTCAGGCCCGGCACTTTTAATAAAGAGGGCGTTGCCGCCAGCGAAAGCTTTGAAGGCAACCTTTTAGAAGCGCCGCAGTACACTCGGCCCGAAGTCTGGAGACGCAGGAAAGTACCCGCCGTCCTGCTTGGCGGAAACCACAAAGCAATAGCGGAGTGGAGGCAGGAACAGGCCATAGAAATTACAAAAAAAATGCGGCCTGATTTGCTTGATAATAGACCTCTCAAAACAAGTAAGAAAAAGACAGCAAAAAAGAATCAAGAGGAGAAATAAGACGTTATGAACATCAATAACATTGAACAGCAGTTAAAAAAAGATATCCCTGTTTTTAAAGCGGGCGATACAGTAAGAGTCGCCGTAAAAGTAGTAGAAGGCGATAACGAAAGAGTACAGCTTTTTGACGGCGTTGTAATTGCCAGAAGAGGCAGCGGCATCAGCGAAAGCTTTACCGTTAGAAAAATTTCCTTCGGCGTCGGCGTGGAACGTATTTTCCCTATCCATTCCCCCAGAATTGAAAAAATTGAAGTGCTTAAGTTCGGTAAAGTAAGAAGAGCTAAACTTAACTACTTAAAGAGCCTTTCGGGCAAAGCAGCCAGATTACAGGAAAAAGCAAAAGTAATCCCCGGCGCAGAAACCGTAGCGGAAACAGTTACCGAAGAAACGGTAGCCCCCGCCAAGGTAGAAACACCCGCAGCCGAAACCAAATAAACTTTTTAAGTTTATATGCAATAAATGCAAAACCCCCGCTCGTAAGAACGGGGGTTTTTATTTTTGCCATAAAAAATTATTTAAAATATATAACCTTTAAACCCTGAACTGGTAGAGGCGGTAGGCTCTTGCCGTCCTGAAACATTTTGGCAAATTTTGTTTGTAAGGTCGGTGTAATCGTTGGTTTTAGGCCAGCAGATAAATAATCCTCCTGAGCCGCGATAATACTTCTCCATATTAATACCTACGGGGGAAAGCACATTGCAGTATACGGAAGAACCATCTCCCGCATCCCTTAAATAACAATAAAAGTTTTTATAAGTCATAGTTTTGCCGTCGGCACTTAGTGTGCCGCCGGGGGGCATATTTACGTCCAAAGCATCATAAGATATAGCAAACTCACCCGTGGCAAGGCGGTGCCTTTGCTGTGCGTCACTAATAACCTTGGCAAAAGACATAACATTGCTAACCTTTGATACGCCTACAGCCACTTCGTACTGCGGCAAGGCTATGGCGGCCAAAATACCTATAACCAGAGAAACAACAAGCATTTCTATTAAAGTAAAACCTTTTGACACTGACTCCCCCTAAAACAAAACAGTATATATACGATATAAAAATTAACACTGTCAGACAAGGTTATTTTTTGTTATTATTTTTAAAACACAGGAGGATTTATGAAAGAAATCCGCGTCGGCCTTATAGGCTGCGGCTTTATGGGCAAAACCCATATTTACGGCTATAAAACCATACCCGTTTACTACGAACCCGATTTTAAAATAAAACTTGTGGGCGTATGCAACAGAAATATAGAAAAAGCGCAACACGCAAAAGAACTTTACGGCTTTGACTTTGCCACGCAGCACGAAGACGATTTGTTTAATAATAAAGATATTGACGTTATAGATATTTGCACACCAAACGAATATCATAAAGACCAAATAATAAAAGCGCTTAACGCAAAAAAACATATTTATTGCGAAAAGCCCGTCGTAGCCAACCCCGCCCACGCGGCGGAGGTGCTAAAGCACCCTAATATTGAAAAGGTTACATCTCACACGGTTTTCCACAGCCGCTTTTTTGCCAATGTACTGCGCGCCAAGCAGATTATAGAAGAAGGCCGCCTTGGCAAAATATTAACCTTTCGCGGGCAGTTTTTGCTGCCCAGCTATGCCAAATCAACCACGGCCGCAAGCTGGCGTCATACTAAGGAAGAATCAGGCGGAGGCGCGCTGTACGATGTCGGCTCTCACATTTGTGATATGGTTTATTATCTGCTTGGGGATTTTGCAAAAGTATATGGCAAAACTCTTATGCCTTACCAAACCCGCCCCGACGGGAAAGGCGGTATTTTTAACTGCGAGCTGGACGAAGCCGCCTTTATAATTGCCACGCTTAAAAACGGCGCAACGGGCAGTATTGAAGCCTCTAAACTGGCAAGCGGCGCGGCAACTGATATGAAGATAGAAATCAACGGGGAAAAGGGCGCGCTTATAATAAACTTTATGGAGCCTAACTGGCTTTACTTTTACGACAATACCCTGCCCGACGAAAAACTGGGCGGATACAAAGGCTATACGCGTATAGAGTGCATACAAAATTACGACACGCCCGTTATGTTCCCCCCCGGCAAACACCCTATAGGCTGGATACGCGCGCACGTGCATAGTTTGTATACCTTCCTGCAAAATGTACAGGCGGGCAAGCAGTCTTGCCCCAGCCTTACCGACGGGCTTTACGTGCAACATGTGCTGGACAGCGTATATAAATCCGCCGAAATTAACAGGGAAGTTGATATTTAAAGTTTAGCTTTACGGCAGCAAAAATCCCCCGCTTTTAAATAAAACGGGGGATTTTTTACGTCGTAGAAAGCGGGCGTGGCGGAAAAAATAAAAATAGGCCCTTTTTAGGCCCTTGAAGTTTATATTTTTGTCCTTATACTATTTGTAAGGCTGAAGGAGGCGTCTTAGGCGGGTGCTGTGATAGTCGGCAGATGTGCCACTGCATGGCATTAAGCCCCCTTAAGTAAGTTGACCCGTCAGCACTTAAAGGAATAGACTAAATGACCGAAGCGTCACTAACTAACTAAACCCCCGAATACAAAAACGGGGGTTTTTTTATGGTTGGTTTTTAAATTATCAAATGCCTTTATGCAAGTATTTTGCGCCTTTCCCAAAATTGCGTGATTTTATAATGCCGTCCTAAGTAGAGGAAATTTATATACGGTACGCGTGGATTTTCAGATTTTAGGTAAATTTTGATTTTCTTCTAAGCGCGAACTACAAAGAAGAATGGGAGCGGAGCGACTCTCGGTAGTTTAGCGAAGAAAAAATCAAAATTTACCAAAATATGGAAAGATGCTAGCTTTATAAATCTTAGCGGAACAAATATCCTTTTATGTATAACTCTCAAGATAGGTAAACAACCCCTCTTTTCTCGCACGAGCCAACGCCGCATCATAAACCTTAACCGCGCCACTAGCATCGCCAAGCGCATACATCAACTGCGCAAGAGCAAATTCCGTCAAAAGCTGCCCGCGAATCTCGTCGGAGGAGCCAAAAAGCTTTTTGGCTTCTTTCAACTCCGCCAAAGCTTCTTTAAGTTTATTTTTGCGCTTTAAAACATCAGCCTTACCCCACTTAACAAAACCAAGGTCCACCGTGTCATTAATGCTGCTGTAAAGCATATCGGCGCGAACATAGCGCTTTAAAGCCTCATCGTATTTGCCAAGCTGGCGCAGTCCGTTTGCCATACCGCAGTTGGTATAAGCCTTGCCGAAAATATCCTGAGTATTATTAAAAATCTTCTCCGCCTTTTTGTAATTATCAACGCAGGCTTTTATATCGCCCGCTATCCTGCTGATGCCCGCCAAGCCGCAATAACCGTACGCCAGAGAGATTTTATCCCCCGCGCGGCGGGCTAACTGCACGGAAAGATTAAAATGCGCTATACCCTGTTTAAACTGCCCTTTAAGACGGCATATACCGCCCAAAGCCCAATGTATAAAACCTTGGCCCGCAGTATCTTTTTGCGCCTTATAATAAGCCATAACCTGCAAAAGCAGTTTTTCCGCCTCGTCAAGTTTGCCGTACGCGCGCAAAGCCATACCCATTTCCTGCACGGAGAGCATTTTGAAATCTTCCAAATCGGGATATTTTTGCGCTTCCTTTAAAGCCTTTTCCGCCGCACCGTAAGCGGTTTTAGCGTCGCCCAAAGTTCTGTAGCATTTGGCAAGGGCTAAAAGCATATCGGCCTTTTCGGCCGCGCGGGCGGAAGGGGCTTCGTCCGACGTGGGCTTTTGCGCGTCAAAAAATTTAATAGCCTTTAAATAAAGTTCTATTGCCTGCTCAAAATGGCCCAACATACGGCGGGCTTCCGCCTGAATAAAAAATACCTGCGCTTCCTTGCCTTTATAGGCGGCAAGGGCTGCCAGCACGTCTGCGGGTTTATTATCGTCTAAAAGTTGCTCGTATTTGCTTAAATCTTGCATATAAAACCCTCCGTTAGGGTATGTTTTTAATATTATATTATTTTTGGCGTAGCTTCTTTATAAATACAATTAAAGAGCAAAAGTCTTTTTGATAAAATTGATATATAATATAAAAAACCTTTCGGAGCTTATCAAATGGCCCTTTCTTGGAACGAGATAAAACAACGTGCAATTCAGTTTTCGCAAGACTTTGCAAACGTGACAAACGAAAACGCGGAAAAACAAACTTTTTACAATGAGTTTTTTAATGTTTTCGGCATATCCCGCCGCAGGGTGGCCTCTTTTGAAGAGCCTGTAAAACTGCTGGGCGAAAGGCGCGGCTTTATAGACTTATTTTGGAAAGGCGTATTGCTTGTAGAGCATAAATCTTTAGGTAAAGATTTAGCGGCGGCAAAAACCCAAGCTATTGAATACTTCCCCGGGCTTAAAGAAGAAGAACTGCCAAAGTATATATTGGTTTCGGACTTCCGCCACTTTGAACTTTTTGATTTAGAAGCTGACAATGTTTTTAAATTTACTTTAGAAGACCTGCCGAAGCACATAGAACTTTTTGGTTTTATAGCGGGCTACGAAAGAAAAGAATATAAAGATTTTGAACAGGCCAATATAGAAGCTTCCGAACTTATGGGCCGCCTTTACGACGAGCTTAAAACAGGCGGCTATCCCGCGCACGATTTGGAATTGTTTTTAGTCCGCCTGCTTTTTTGTCTGTTTGCGGACGATACAGGTATTTTTGAGCGCGGCATATTGCGCCAATATGTAGAAACAAACACCAAGCAAGACGGCACGGACTTGGGCGATAAGCTTACTTTACTATTTCAAGTTTTAAATACTCCCAAAAACAAACGCTCCGCTAATTTAGACGAGCAACTTGCCGCGTTTGAATATATAAACGGAGATTTGTTTGCCAAAACCACATATATACCTTCTTTTAATTCTAAAATGCGCGAGCTTTTCCTTAAAGCGTGCGCTTTTGAGTGGAGCAAAATTTCGCCCGCTATATTCGGCTCGCTTTTCCAGTATGTTGCGGATAAAGACAAACGCAGAAGCTTTGGCGAACATTACACGACGGAAAAGAATATATTAAAAACAATTTCCCCCCTGTTTTTAGAGGGCCTTTGGGAAGAGTTTGAAAAAGTAAAAGGCAACACTCATCGCTTGCAGGAATTCCACACAAAAATATCAAAATTAAAATTTTTAGACCCAGCCTGCGGCTGCGGCAACTTTTTGGTTATAACATACCGCGAGATAAGAAAGCTTGAAATTGCCATATTAAAATCCCTCTACAGGGACGGCCAACTGCATTTGGATATTTCTGCAATGTCCAAGGTAGACGTGGACAATTTTTACGGTATAGAAATTAACGAGTTCCCCGCAAAAATAGCGGAAGTTGCCCTTTGGCTTATGGACCACCAAATGAATATGGAACTTGGCACCGCCTTTGGGCAATACTTTGCCCGTATCCCGCTAAAAAAGACGGCAAAAATTGTAAACGGAAACGCCTTAAGGCTGGATTGGAAGGAAGTCGTCCCCCCGTCGGAACTTTCTTATATTTTTGGCAACCCGCCGTTTGTAGGCTTTACTTATATGGAAAAGACACAGAAGGAAGATGTTTCTATGGTTTTTTCCGGCTTAAAAAACTCAGGCATTTTAGACTATGTAACGTGCTGGTATTTAAAAGCAGCCCAATACATACAAGGGACAAATATTTCCTGCGCTTTTGTGTCAACTAACAGTATCTCACAAGGCGAACAGGTTGCTGTTTTGTGGAATGAGCTTTTTAACAAATACGGTATAAAAATAAACTTTGCGCACCGCACTTTTGCGTGGGATAGCGAGGCAGGCGGGAAAGCCCATGTACACGTTGTAATTATAGGCTTTGCAACATCTGATAATGATAAAAAATGCCTCTTTGAGTATACAAATACTAATGGTATACCTCAAAAGATAACAGCAAAGAATATAAACCCCTATTTACTTGAGGGGCAAGATATAGTTGTAAGCTCAAGGAATACAGCGATATCCAACATTCCGTCAATGAGAAAAGGAAGCCAGCCAACAGATGCTGGCAATCTTCTTTTTACAACTATAGAAAAAGAAACATTTGTAAATACTGAGCCTTATTCAGAAAAGTTTTTTAAGCATTTCATTAGCGCAAAGGAATTTATTAACGGAGAAAATCGTTGGTGTTTGTGGCTTAAAGACGCCCCCCCAGCAGAACTAAAGTTAATGCCAGAGGTATTAATAAGGCTTGAAAATATAAAAAACTTCAGATTGGCAAGTAAAAAAATACCAACGCAGAAACAAGCCGCAACACCATCTTTGTTTACGGAGATGCGCCAACCAGATTCTGACTATATCTTGGTTCCAAGCACATCTTCGGAACGTAGAAAATATATACCTATGGGATTCTGTTCAAAAGATGATATAGTTGCCAATAGTTGTTTTGCCGTTCCCAACGCCACAATATACCACTTTGGCGTGCTAACGTCGGAAATGCACATGATATGGACAAAATATGTATGCGGCAGATTAAAATCTGACTACAGATACTCAAAAGATATTGTTTACAACAACTTCCCTTGGCCAAAAGATGTACCCGAAGGCAAAACAAAAAAGGTAGAAGAAAAGGCCCAAGCCGTGCTTGATACCCGCGCAAGCTTTCCACAATGTTCCTTGGCGGACCTTTACAACCCTATCACCATGCCCCCAGCCCTTGTAAAAGCCCACCAAGAGCTTGATAAAGCTGTAGACGCCTGCTATGGCAAAACCTTTGCCACAGAGCGCGAACGTATAGAATTTTTGTTTAACCTGTACGCACAATATACCGCCCCGCTTATAGCGGCCTCCAAAGCTAAAAAAAGCAAAAAATCCGCAAAATAGTTTATAACCTATTATAACTATCTCAATAGCAAGATATTGCTTGCCATTTAACCATTTCCCAACACAGATTGCGGCGGGCATAAAGCCATGGAAAGCTATCCCAAACCCCGCCCCGCAAAGCTTATCAAAACCCGCGCAAAGTATCAAATATTCTTAGTGCCATCTGGCATATATAACTATACGGCACAATATAAACCCTGCAAATACTTGTGGAGAAACAACCCCACAATGGAACATAGCCCACACAGCAAGAGAAAGGCCGTATATTCTTTATGGCCTGCCATAAGCTTTAGTCACTATTGAACCCACATTCGGCAAGGCTTATCCACGCCCTCGCGCAGTATTAGGAAGCAGCCTCAAACCGCAGGAAAAAGCATATAAAAGGCCACAAGGCACATGCGCTTCTTTGCCAAAATGTGTGTGGTGGCGGATAAGAAAGATCAAAAAAACAATATTTGGAGCATCATACCCTGCCTATCACGGGACTATGCCTTCCGAAATATCCAAAAACACCAAAATTTGTTGGAATAATTTTTAAACCAGTATTTTTTAATAAAGTAAAATATACCCCCCACCTTACGAATGGGGTGTTCTGTAAGGAACTCATAAAAAATTAAAATATCTTTATTGATTTATATTGGAATAAAAATTATTCCAACAAAAATATAGCATATAACCAAAATATTGTTTGGAATGTAAAAGTTTAAACACCGCGCAAAAATTAGCTAAAATTTGCAAAATAAACATACTTCATTTTTATTGGTACAATTTTTATTCTAATAAAAAGATACAAATTGCAATAGAAAAATATCAAAAATGTAAAGTTATCTGTTTTGTTGGAAGAAAAATTATACCAACATTGCTATTTTTAAAGAAAAATGTGGTTTTATAGGCGTTTTTTATCTTTTTTGCATAATTATATGGTTTATTGGATTATTTTTTATTCCAACACTTATTATAATATTGCAAATATTTGTTTGCAGCGAACTTTAAATAATGCCTGCCATTTGGGCAGGAACATAAAGATATTGTGGGAAAGGTTCCATATCTTCCACCTAATAAGGGGCGGCTTTTGCTCCTTTCCCCTAATAAAACCTAAGATTCGGGCAATTTATAACATAAAACAAGCAAGATCTTACTTTATTCCCAGCGGATTTGCCTTTACACCTAGCCCCCACCATCACAATGGCATAATTTACGCAAAAGAATCCGATTTAATATCCTATACCAGCACCAGAAAAAGATGGGAGCGGAATCTATCTGAAACAAGAAAGTACTTGCAAAATCTAATCCCAAGAAGCCACATAAAAAGCCCGTTAAACCCAAAAAACAGCTTTTTAGGGCGATTTTGGCCAAATTTGCGTTTATAGCGGTTTTTTACAAAAAAGCACCCGCTTGTATAGCTAAAACCCTTAAAAAACGGTAGCAAAAAGCCTGCCCCCGCGCTTGCTCGCAGCAAAACCTTAAACCAACCTTAAAAAATCAAAAAAGCTAAAAATTCAATTTTTTAATTTTTAAAGAAAAATATCAGGCCGAAATTTTGCCTAAAACAAAAACCAAATGTTTGCAAAAGCTTAAAAATAAATTTGTAAAAAACCCAAAACCAAAAACCTAAAACTTAAGTTTTTTACAAACCCGCAAACAACCCGCCCAAACCAACGCCACCCCAAAAACTGCCTCCCCCCGCAAAAGCCATAAAAACCTTAAAACCAATAATAATATAAAAAGGCTACTTATATTTTAATACCCAAAAATCCGCCATAAAACACAAATATTAAAACAGCCAAAAGCACAAGGGTTGTAATTATCTTTGCTTTTCCGTATAATATTTATAAATAAAATCCCCTTTGTGCCATCTATAAAGATCACACAAAATTAAAATTTACACAATTAAATAGCAAGCCCGTATCCAAACCAAAAATATGGTTTGATGGTGCCACCCCTTTTTAAAATTTGCTGTTTAATATAGCAACCTCCATTTTAAAGCCCGCATAAAAAGGGCAAACGACAACAAGGAAAATACCAAATGCACACAATACAAACCCTCACAAAAAGAGGATTTACCCTTATAGAATTATTGGTGGTTGTACTGATAATAGGTGTTATCGCAGGCATAGCCTTGCCGCAATACATTCACGCGGTAAAAATATCACGTATTAAAAGTCAGTTTCCTGTGCTGCGCAGTCTTGCGGAGGCCCAACAACGTTACTACCTTGCCGCAGGCAAAGGAACCTCCGTCATAGAAGAACTTGACGTTACTGTCCCTTTTAACACTTTTGAGGAAACCTCCCCAACAGTCAGAAGATATTATACGGATTGGGGGTATTTTATATTGAATGCGGGCTTTGGAACGCCCGCCGCAGGAAATACTTTTATTAGGGCGGTCATATATGATATTGAGGTTTTTGTAGCATTCCCGAGGGGAAAGCTGAATGACTCCTACGGCGGGGACTCCATACAAGGCCTTTGCTACGCCGCAACAAAAGAGCAAGAAGATACCTGCTCTAAACTTGGCCGCTATATGGAAGTTGCAGGTAACGGCAAGAAAAGCTATGTAATGGAGTAGTTGGCAATATACCCACCCACAACCATTGCGCCGCAACACAATATACACGCAAAAATCCCCGCCGTAGAAAGAAAGGCGGGGATTTCAATTTAAAAAGCCGTTAAAGCAAAACAAAAGCTTTTATTTTAAAATTTCTTCTATATCGGCGGCGGCAACAGAGGGAGTGTCAAAAAATTTATTTTTAAGCACCTTTGCCGCGGCGTTTTTGGACTGCATACAAAGCAGCGGTATAACTGCCTTTGCCGTAAATACAAACGGCAGCCTTTTGGCGTAGCGCAGGCGTTCGTTATGGGTGGCGCAATAGTTTTGTATAAGGTCCCGCTGCTCTTCTTTGGTAAGCGTAAAGTAAGCGTCCTGCGCGAAGGCATTAATATTCCTTTTAAAAAAGCCTATAAGCTGTTTATTGGGAATGCTTAAAGCTTCCGCAAGGTCCGCGTCGGTAATAACTTTTTGGTTTCTGATAAGACGAAATTTCATATTGCTTCTACGCTCCCTTTGGTTTTGGTATATATCTTGCTATTTCCGCCAGAGTGGTTTGTAAGTCGTAAGGTTTGCCTATAAAATGGTCCGCGCCCGCTTCCATCGCGCGCTGCTGCTGCTCCGCGCTTGTAAGGGTGGACATTATTACAACGGGTGTGCGCCAAAGCGCGTTATCTGTTTTAATGGCTTTACAAATTTCAAAACCGCTTATATGGGGCAGCATTAAATCCAGCAAAATAACTTCGGGCTTATTTTTTTTGACGGCGGGCAAGGCCGCGCGCCCGTCGTTAACCCAAATAACTTCGTGGCCTTTAATTTCCAGCGCGCCTTTAAGCGCGCCGCCCAAACTTTTGGAATCTTCTATAAGCAGTATTTTAGCCATATTAAAACACCTCGCAGGTATTTTTAAAAGCCTCGGCAAGTTTTACATATTCCTGCCCGTGTTGCTGAAGGGTTTTTATTTCCCCCTCGCTTAAAGTTCTTACTATTTTGGCAGGCACGCCCATAACAAGGCTGCCCGCAGGGATAGTTTTGCCCGCAGGTAAAACAGTACCCGCGCCTATAATGCAGTTGGGGCCTATGTTGCTTTCCATAATAACCGAACCCATACCGATAAGGCTGTTGTCGCCCACCACCGCGCCGTGTACAACGGCATTGTGGCCTATGGTAACGTTTTTACCTATTAAAGCGGGGCGATTGTAATCCACGTGTATGCTTACATTATCCTGCACATTGCTGCCCGCGCCTATTTTTATTTGCGCAATATCTCCGCGCAAAACCGCACCGGGCCATATAGAACAATTTTCCGCCACCACAACATTGCCAATAACTACCGCCGTTTCGTGCATATAGACGGAGGAATGTACCGAGGGAGTAAAATCGTTAAATTTCTGTTTCATGCTTTAAATATTCCCCCGTCTTATCTTTTGTCAAAGCGGAAGGTTCGGAAAGTTTTAAACCCCAGTATACAAACACGCTTATGATACCTGGGATAATGTAGTACACAAATCTGTAAATTAAAGTTGCCATAAGGGCAAGGTTCCAGTCTATGCCCATTTGGGAAAAGACGGAAGTCATCACCAGTTCCATAGCGCCCAAGCCGCCCGGTAAGACGGGGATAAGCGTGGTAACCATACCAATGGCAAAACCCGCCAAAAGCACGCCTATGGATATATGCACGCCCACGGCAAGGAAGGCCATATATAAAATGAGTATCGTAAACACCCAGTCGCCGCAGATATAAACAATAGCGCGGGTAAGTTTAACTTTATGTTTGTGTATGGTGCTTATGCCGTTATCAAGTTGTTTTGCGAAGGCGGAAAAATTGTTTTTAGGTATTAGCGCGCGGAAGAGGTTATAGATAATTTTGTTGATAAGCAAAAATATTCTGCGCAGCCATTTATAGCGGAAGTTGCTGTTAAACATAAACGCCGTAACCACCGCGCCGACGGAAGCAACGCCGACGACAACAGAAAAGTTTTTAAGCATCTGCTCCATACTGGCATTATTGGAAAGCAACAGCAAAAGCGTACCCTGCAAAATTATAATAAGCAGCACAAAGTACAGCAGCACGGTGATAACAATGCTTGCCATAACGCTTATGCCCAATGGTATCTGGCGTTTGCCCAGCAGGTGTGCGCGCAGCGCAAAACCGCTTACGCCCATAGAGGAAACCAAATAATTTACCGTCGTGGAAACGAAGGCTATGCTTATAGCCGCGCCAAGGTTTATCCTTTGGCCTAAAAGTTTAAGCGTTTCCCAAAGGGAAAGGCCCATACAAACATATATAGCCGCCGAGGACAGACACGCAAGAATAAGGTACAGGGTATTAACCTCGTTCCATATCTTAATAAAGCTGTCTTTAGCGTCGTAAACAAGCCAAGCCACAATAGAAACTGAAACAATGCAGCTAAGCGTTACAAGAATACTTTTTTTATTAAGAAGTTTCATTTTTATAAGCTCTCACAGTAATATTCGCGGCAACTTTTTATAAATTATATAATTTTAATATGAAATATATCACAATAACAGGGGCAAAAACCCACAATTTAAAAAATATAAGCCTTAAGATACCGCGCGGACAGATGATTGTCGTCACAGGCCTTTCAGGTTCAGGTAAAAGTTCACTGGCCTTTGACACCATCTACGCCGAGGGGCAGCGCAGATATGTGGAAAGCATGTCCGCCTATGCCAGACAATTTTTGGAACTTATGGAAAAGCCCGACGTGGAAATGATTGACGGCCTTTCCCCCGCAATATCAATAGAACAAAGAAATCCGTCCAGAAATCCGCGTTCCACCGTCGCCACCGTTACGGAAATTTACGACTACTTCCGCCTTTTGTACGCCCGCGTCGGCAAACGCCATTGCCCGCAATGCGGCAGGCCCGTGGAGCAATGGTCGCTGCAGGCGATAGCGGCCGATATGCTGGCAAAATTTAACGGCAAAACCGTTAATATACTCGCGCCCGTCGTGCAGGGCAAAAAAGGCACTTACGAGGAGCTTTTTGCCAAACTTAAACGCGAAGGCTTTGTAAAAATTTACGCAAACGGAGAGGTTTACCCCCTCTCTTCCCCGCCCGTCTTGGAACGTTATAAAAAGCACACGCTTGATTTGCTTGTTGACGAAATTTTTATAGACGAAGCCGACCGCGAACGTATCATAGACGCGCTTGAACTTGCCGTTAAATATTCCAAAGGTATGGTTAAAGTTTTAAACGGTAAAGAGGAATTTATCTACAGCGAAAATAATGCCTGCGCCCATTGCGGCATTGGCTTTGAAGACCTTGAGCCGCGCTCCTTTTCCTTCAACGCACCACAAGGCGCCTGCCCCGAATGTAACGGGCTTGGCATCAAAATAGAAATTGACGAAAATTTGGTAGTACCCGATAAAAACCTTTCCATTAACGAAGGCGCAATAGCCGCATGGGAATCCCCCGTAACCAACAAAACAAACCGTTGGAAGAACTCTTGGGCGGGTTATTATTACGAAATTTTAAATTCCGTCTGTAAAGCCCATAAAATCCCCATGGATAAACCGTGGAAGGACCTTACAAAAGCGCAGCAGGATATGCTTTTATACGGAGGAGAGGGCGTAACCTACAAGGTGCATTGGGCCAATAACCCCAGCGATTTTGAGGGCGTTATCGGCAATTTAAAACGCCGCCATAACGAAAGTGAATCGGAATTTGTAAAAGAAGAAATTTACAATAAATATATGAGGGAAGTTACCTGCCCCGTCTGCAAAGGCGCAAGGCTTAAGCCAGAAGTGCTTTCAGTATACATCGGCGGCAAGAATATATCACAAATAACTTCTATGCAAGTGGGCGCGGCTTTGGATTTTGTAAATAATTTAACACTTACCGAGCGCGAACAAATTATAAGCAAGCAGATATTTAAGGAAATCCGCGCAAGACTGGGTTTTTTGAACAGCGTCGGTTTAAGTTACCTTACGCTGGACAGAAAATCGCAAACATTATCGGGCGGGGAAGCGCAGCGCATACACCTTGCCACGCAGATAGGCAGCGGCCTTACTGGCGTGCTTTACGTGCTGGACGAGCCGACAATAGGCCTGCACAGCCGCGACAATGACCGCCTGATAGAAACGCTTAAAAAATTGCGCGACCTTGATAATACTCTTATCATCGTGGAACACGATAAAGATACCATTTTGGCGGCGGACCATCTTGTGGAACTCGGCCCCGGCGCGGGCGAACACGGCGGCAATATTGTGGCGCAGGGCGAACGTGAGGAATTTTTAAAAAATCCTGCCTCCATAACATCGGCCTACCTTAACGGCACCAAGCAGATATTGCCAAACCTGCTGCCAAAAACGCCTTCAAATAAATGGATAGAAATTAAAGGCGCGAAACAATTTAACCTTAAAAATATAGACGTAAGAATACCTTTAGGTTTATTTGTTTGCATAACGGGCGTATCGGGTTCTGGCAAATCAACTTTAATACACAATATTTTATACCGCGCGCTTGCCAAAAAGTTTTATAACGCAAAAGAAGACGCGGGCGACCATAAAAATATTACGGGTTTGGAACACATAAATAAAGTTATCATCGTGGACCAAAGCCCTATCGGCAAAACGCCGCGCTCCAACCCCGTTACATACACGGGCGCGTTTACGCATATAAGAGATTTGTTCGCGCAAATGCCCGAGGCTAAACGCCGCGGATATAAAGCGGGCCGCTTTTCCTTTAACGTAAAGGGCGGCAGGTGCGAAAAGTGTCAGGGCGACGGTATTTTAAAAATACAAATGCAGTTCTTGCCCGATATTTATGTTAAGTGCGAAGAATGCGACGGCAAACGCTTTAACGAAGATACTTTGCAGGTTAAATTTAAAGGCAAAAGTATTTCCGACGTGCTGGATATGAGCGTGGACGAAGCCGTGCCTTTCTTTGAAAGCATACCCAAAATAAGCAAAATTTTAACCACTTTGCAGGACGTAGGGCTTGGATATATAAAGCTTGGGCAAAGTGCTACAACGCTTTCGGGCGGAGAGGCGCAGCGCGTAAAACTGGCTGACGAACTTTCCCGCCGCGCGACGGGCGACACGCTTTATATATTAGACGAGCCTACAACAGGCCTGCACTTTGCCGATATAGACAAACTGCTTAGCGTTATGCACCGCCTAAGCCGCGAGGGCAACACCGTGCTGGTGATTGAACATAACTTGGACATCATAAAAACGGCCGACTGGATTGTTGACCTTGGGCCTGAAGGCGGCGACAAAGGCGGGCAGATTGTGGCAGAGGGCAATGTGATGGCTGTGGCGGAAAATAAAAAATCTTACACGGGGCAGTACCTTAAGCGCGAGCTGGAAGATTTTAAAGCCTTAAACAAAAACTTGCCCGACGTAAAAGCAACATATTCCACACCCGCGCCAAAAGCCGCGGCTAAAAAGAAAAAAGCTAAAGTTTAACCGCATAGCAACAAAAGAAAAGAGCAAAAGTTTTTACGCTTTTGCTCTTTTTTGTTTTTTAAATTTTTAAATTAATCACATACTTCTGCTTATTTTTTCTCTCTCGGTTTTCTGCAAAGCTTTAAGCCAAGTCCAAAATTTTGTTTCAAAGTCTTTAATATCTCTAAATCCGTATGCCTTTTTTAATGCCGCCTCGCAGGATACGCGCTGCATTACCGTTCTGCCATGCTCGTCTTTAACTATATTACCGCCTGCGTCGCGCTTTTCTTCAAAGGAACTTACAAGCTTTGTAAATTGCTCAAACTGCATACGCTTTTCGGGGTAGGCGGCATTGTAAGGCCTAAACAAAAACCTTACCATTGCATAGGCTTGAAAGTACCAGTTTTCCACATCTCCGCGCTGCGCGGCTATATCGTAAGAGTTATTGCGAATAAACTCCGAGAAAGGTTTTAAAAATACAACTTTTGTGGAAAGAATATTTTTATCTTTAATACTTGGCTTTTCCCCGCCTTTTCTCATTCCCGCAACAGCCAGTTTATCGCCCGCGCTAAAAATGTTTATAACCACCAAATCGCTGGCCCATACGCCGCCTTTAGTATCAATGGAAATATCTTCCATATTAACTGCAAGGCCCTCGTTAAGCCATACGGGCGGCTCCAGCCTTTGCGGGCGGGTGGACGGGTTAAAAAAATTCTCTACAAAAAGGTGGGTAAGCTCGTGGGAAAACTGCTGTATCATACGGTTTATATTATTAGGCTCGTCGTACATAACTATTCTGTTGTCCGAGGGAGAAAAGAAAGCCCCCGCCCAGTTGCTTGTTACAGGCTCATTATGCAAAAAACTGCCGCGGCTTTGGTAAACATAAACATCGGTCTTGCCGCCCATCATCCAAGATATGTTTTTGCGCAGTATTTGGTGTATAGTTTCAAACTTCATCGCAAGGTTAGGCGTGGTAATGCCTGTTTTGCGCGGCTCTATTCTTATGTTAAAATTGCCAGAGGAACTTTCGTTCCACTTTATATTGCTTTTAGGCGCGGCAGGTTTTGGCGCAGGTTTACTTGCGGTATTTGCCGCAGCTTTGTTTTGCGTCCAGCCATTTGCTGATGCGGTATTACTTTGTTTATTTTGCTTTTTATCTCCGCCATTCCCGTTTGAAGATTGTTTTTTTGGGGGCGCAGGGTTATTAGCCGCAGCATTAGCCACAAGTTCCTCCGACGGGCGCACCAAGCTTAATGTAGATTTAGGCGCGGCGGCATATTCCCCCGCGGTACTTTTAGGCTTTTGCGGGGCATTTTGCGCGGTATTTTTAGGTGTAAGTTTTTCTTTTTCGGCTACGCGTTTAGCTTTTTCTATCCAAGCATTATCGTCAGCGGGAAGCTGGGCGCAAAGCATTGTAGCGGTAAAGAGGAATATAAATAAAGAAAATATTTTAGTTTTCATAGCCTTATAAAAATTTAAGCTTTCCCCTGCCTTATTGGCAAGCAAAAAGCTTAACATCAAATATATATCCGCCTTAAAAAAGGCGCAAAAAAGCCCGCAAAAGCGGGCTTAAAATCAGTTAAGTTTATCGGTATTCGTAACCTCAACAACCATTTGCTTAACATCAGTTCCCGCGCCTGAGTTAATGTTTACTGTTTTGATAACGCCCCCGACATTGCAGGAGAACGTGGTGGAAGACAAGGGCGGAAGGCCGTTTTCTTCCCTTACCATAGCAATAGCATTATATTGGGACAAGCAGGATTCAGCATAAGCCTTGGCAGAAACTTTCCTTTTAGTTTTTACTACATTTGTCGTCCTTGTCATAGCAAGGCGCAAAACCAAAAGCACCACCGCGGCAATAACGCTGCCTAACACCAAAACCTGCATTAAGGCAGAGCCTTTTTTATTCCTTAAAAACATAATCAGACCCCCCCGCTTATTATAAATTTTCTTTCAAACTCTATGTGTACAGGCGGAGTTTTATCATTAAAATCTTTATGCACTCTTATTGCAACATCATAGTTGATATTATCCCCGGTGGAAATTGCAGGCTTAGCGTCAACATTGTCCATAACGTTAGTACCCGCACAGGAGCCAAGGTCGGAAAGGAAATCCGATATCGTTTTAGTAGCAGGATAATTAGATTCCCTTCTTAATACTCTCTTCTTTGCAGAGTCATAGCAATAAGCAAAGTATTGGGACGTAGGTACAAAAGCCGCAAGGTTTGAATTGGCAGGCTCTATGGTGTCGCCAACTTTACGGGCATTTCTGAACCCGACGATAAGTATGTTCGGCTCAGAAGTAAGCACCTTAGTAGGATATATTATAACATCAGCTTCCGTTATATCTTTGTGCATACCTCTTAAGAACATAGAAAGGTTATTTCTTATAACGGACTGGCGCTGCCCGCTTGAAGTTTGCAGGGAAGCCGCCTTCCATATAGAAACCAATGCAATAGTAACCATGCTGCCTATAAAGACAGCAACCAAAAGTTCCATTAAAGTAAAGCCTTTATTATTCTTCATAACACTTCTCTGTTACACATAATATTAAATTTAATTGATTTTAAAGTCGGATTCTGGCCCGTAACGTCAGGCACGGCTACCGTAACATCAGAAACGGTATACGTAAAAGTAGAGGAAGAAGGCTCGCACACGGGCGGCAAAAGGCACTCTATATCGTGACTGCCGATTGATAAAGCGTCAACAGTGCCATCATCACAAAGCCCGTTCTTTAAATCTGTCGGTACTTTAGTTTTATCCGAAGTAACATAGTTTTTAAGCAAATTATTTGCGCTCTCCACCGCAAACACCATATCTTCTTTATAGGACGGGTCAATAATCGCTCTTCTGGAAGCCATCAAAGCGGAAAATATCCCCCCCACCACTACAGAAACTAGCAGCATGGCAATAACGGCTTCAATAATTGTATATCCTTTTGAGTTTTTCATAATGATACCGTCTTAATCCTTATTATCGTCCAAAGTTCCGTATTTGTCAACCCATGCGCAATAAGCAGTGCTGTAATCGCCCGAATCAGCCGTACCCGTCATGCAAGATAAAGCCCCTGCAGGAGCGGAGCTGCAACAAGTTGAACCTAAATAAAAATTATATTTGTATGCCGCCCAGTTTACATTTTGTAAATAGCGACAGCCTTTCAATACCCCTGGTGAATTATTTGTAGCCGTTACCGTACACGCTACAGACGCGGAAGAATTGACGGAAGCATTTGTAAAAGTGACATTGGGATAATCTGCCTTAAAGGTTTTATAGGCCTGCGCCACAAGCTGAAGCATAGCCTTTGCTTTATCGTTTGCCGCGTCTTTAATATACCCTCTGATAAACGGCGAACTGGTGGCAGCCAATATAGCCATAATGGCCATAACGGCTAAAAGTTCGGGAAGGGAAAACCCTTTTTTATTATTAAATTGTGCCATCTGTAGCATACCCCTTGGCGTTAACGCCGGCGCAATAATTATCTTTATATTTGCTACCCACGTCAGCGCCTGATTTTGGCAACATATACACATAGCCGGAACCGCATCCGCCCGTGGTGGTTTTTGCAAAATAAGCATATTTCATACCGTCAAAATCGTACTTGGGAACATATCCGCATGCAACCAAACGGCTTACGGTTAAATCCGTGGTTTGGCAGGTTGCTCCGTTTGACGCATTGGTAAATTGCGCAGGCGTAAGGAACATACCCGGATATTCTTCCAAATATCTCTGATAGCCTTCGCTAAGCACTTCCAACTTGGATTTTGCCTGCTTGTTTTCCGCCTCGTAAATGGAATCAATATAAGCCAAAATGGAATAGGTGGCCAATATCGCAATAATCAATATGGTTATAAGCAACTCTATAAGGGTAAAACCGTTTTTCTTCATAACAATATCCTTAATATGTAACTTCTTTACTCATATCGTAGTTATTTTCTACGCGGCCAAGGTTAGTGCTTGATACCCAAGCCTCCCCCGCGTATCTGCCCGTACCGTCTAACTTTTTCATAACGGCTATTCTTACTTCCGAGCCGCTTACGCAAGCGGATATAGGCTGCCCGCCCGATATATCGGGGTTACAAATATAGTAGGTGTATCCGTTATAGTTTAAATTTATACCTGAACCGCTCCACGAATCTTGGTTTTTAAGATACGCCACTTTAAGAGCATTGGTATTATAAAACATTACCTGCGGGTCAACAAAACTACTGCTAAGAGCCTGACCGAAACGGCCCGCAACTTTTATGGGAGCGTCTTCGTTATACATTCTGGCGGCGTTGGCGACCTCAAGCAATTTAAGACGAGCGCCTTCGTTTTTTGTTATTTCTCTGCTCTTCTTAAACGATGGAAACGCTATCATTGAAACTATTGCTATCAGCACCACCACAACCAAAACTTCAATAAGAGTAAAGCCTTTTCTGTTAAGCATTAAGCCCCCTTGCTCAAATTATGCCCCTGACATACCGATTTGAGACATTTTGAATATAGGCATGAAGATTGAAAGCACGACTACGGCAATAATAGCACCGATGCCCACAACCAGAACAGGGTCGATCAAAGCAGAAAATCTTGCGATGAACTGGTTAATTTGTTCCGTATAAAACTTAGAAAGCGTTTCCATAATGCTGGGCAGTTTACCTGATTCTTCGCCCATCAGCATCATTTCCGTCATAAGCCCGGGGAAAACGCCCGTCTTTCTGAAGGATTCGGAAATACTTTTGCCCGAAGCCACATCTCTCTTTGCCGCGATAATTGCGTCTTGTATCAAGACATTGCTTTCAAAGGCTTCTTCCATAACGTTAAGTACGTTAATAATACTTACACCGCTGTTAAGCAATGTGGCCATTGTGGAGAGAATTCTTTCAAAATAAATATTGCTGATAAACTTGCCGAATAGCGGCATAGACAGGTGGAATTTGTGCCACATTCTTCTGCCTGATGGTGTGGAAATAAGCAGATAAAAGCCTACGCATACGCCCACTATACCCAAAATTACCAAGAACAAATGTTCTCTTATTGTGGTTGATATAACCAAGATAAGCTGTGTAAGCGGCGGCAGTTCCATATCAAAGTCTTTAAAGATTGAAGCGAAGGTGGGAACGATACCGACGATAAAGTAAATTAAAACGCCCATAGACATAATAAACAAAACAGCGGGATATGTAACGGCCGTAATAATTTTACTCTTAAGCATTTCGGTTGATTTTACGTATTTTGCAACCTGCAGCAAAGCTTCTGAAAGATGCCCGCCGACTTCGCCCGCCTGCACCATTGAAAGCCAGGTATGGTCAAATATTTTAGGGAATTTTTCTAAAGAACCGTGAAGGGAGTTACCGCCCGCAATATCACGCGCGATAGCCAAAAGAACAGGGCCTAAGTTTTTATCGGTAGAAAATTCGCCCAAAAGCGAGATGGCTCTTACCAAAGGCACGCCGCCTGCGATAAGGGTGGAAAGCTGTTCGGCAAAGAAGGCCATAACGTGGCCCGCAACCTTTACATTGCCCACGCCCGATGAGGCTTTAAGAAGGGACGCAAAAGGGCTTTTTGCGGCCACCTGTGCGATTTCTATAACCAAAGTACCTTTGTTTTGTAAAAATTCCAAAGCAGCTTCTTTTGTATCTGCGTCAACAAAACCTTTATAGTTTCTGCCTCTGGCATCCTGCGCGGTATAGCTGAATTTTGCCATAATATACTCCCCTCAATTTTTTTACTCTTCCGCAGTAGTAACTGAAAATACTTCCTCTACGGAGGTTATACCTCTTACTGCTTTTCTCCAGCCGCTTGCCCTAAGATTCCACGCGCCGGTAGATATAGCCGCCTGCCTTAACTCTATCAAATCTTTCGTTTTGTAGATAGTGTTACGCATAGCTTCGTTAATTTTGAAAACTTCGTAAATAGCTTTTCTGCCTTTGTAACCCGTTCCCGCACATTTAGGGCAGCCCGAGGACTTAAAGAAAGTCCAAGTAGATTGCTCTTTTGGGGAAAGGCCCGACTCTTTTAAAATCTGGTCAATTACAACTTGAGAAGGAACATAAGGAACCTTGCAGTAAGGACATAAAATTCTTACAAGACGCTGGGCAGCCACAAGCGCCAAGCTGCTTGCCAAAAGGAAAGGTTCCGTACCCATATCAATAAGACGCGGAATTGCGCCGATAGCTTCGTTAGTGTGCAGTGTGGAAAGCACCAAGTGACCCGTTAAAGCGGCTTTAAGACAAGCTTCCGCCGTTTCCGAGTCGCGGACTTCACCGACCAGAATAACATCAGGGTCTTGACGGAGGAAGGATCTTAAGCCTGCGGCAAAAGTAAGCCCGATTTGCGGCTTAACCTGCACCTGACTGATACCCGCAAGTTTGTATTCCACGGGGTCTTCCAAGGTCATATAGTTAAGTTCTACTGATTTAATAGTGTTTAAAACGGCGTTAAGAGTGGTTGTTTTACCCGAACCCGTAGGACCGGTAAGGAATATAAGACCGTGCGGCATTGCGCACGCTTCCAAAAAGTCTTTTTTCTGTCTGGGTTCAAAACCCAGTTTATCAACGTTAAGTTCGCCCGTACCCTTATCCAAAATACGAAGAACCAGCTTTTCGCCGAATACTGTGGGACAAACGGAAACACGGTATTCGATGGTTCTGTTATGGAACCTTACTGCAAAGCTGCCGTCCTGCGGCAAACGTTTTTCCGCGATGTCTAATTTTGACAAAATTTTTATACGAGATATAATTGCCGCCACGGCTTCTTTTGGCGGGGAGGTTCTTTCGTACAAAGAACCGTCTATTCTGAAGCGCAAACTTACGCGCTCGTCAAACATTTCCAAGTGAATATCGGAGGATCTTTCGCTCATCGCCTGTCTTAAGATGGCGTTAACCATTCTTATGTAGTGAGAGCCTGCGCCTGCGGGCGCTTCTTTATCCAAATCCAGTTTGCCTTCGGGGCTGGCCAAATCGGCAAGACTGTCTGACTGGTCTTCCGCCATCATGACATTATCGTCAGCCTTTTCCGCCACTACTTCTTCCAACATATTCTTTTTGCTGTAAAAATTATCCAACGCCAAGAATAACTGCGATTTACTTGCGATGAAAGGCTGTATTTCCAGCCCTGTCATCATCTTAAGGTTGTCTATCAAAAATACGTTGGAAGGATCGTTCATAGCGACAGCTAAAGAGCCGTCATCGGCAAACAATGGCAGGATAAGGTTTTCCCTTGCATACTTTTCACTTATAACATCCGCAAGGTTTTGGTCCTTTTCCGGCAACAGGATACCGTTTTCTCTGCTGGCATACGGCACGGAAAGCTGCTTGGAGATAGCTATAATAATGTCTTCTTCTTTAACTATGCCCAAAGCTACAAGGGAGTCTTGCAACGCCATTCCGTTCTGCTGGGAATGTAGTTGCGCTTTTGTAAGATCTTCCTCGCGCAGCTTGCCCTGCTCCATCAAAATTTCTGTCAGCTTTTTAGCCATATAAACGATCCTTCCGCAAAATTAATACTGTTTAAATTCTTATTCCGATAATACCGTCGGCGTTAAGAAGATTACCAAGTCGCTTGTGGATTTGGTTTTGGTCTTGCTCGTAAAGAACCAACCGATTATGGGGATCTGTCCGAGTATAGGAACTTTTCTTACGCTTTCTTTTTCGTTGGACTGTAATAAACCGCCCAATACTACGGTTTGACCGCTCTTTACTCTGACCTGTGTGGATACCGCGCGGGTTACCGTATCGTAGTTGCCGTTACCTGTTTCGGAAGCGACTAAGTCGGAATAGGAAGGGGCAACCGTAAGGGTTACATAACCTTCTTTGTTAACCTGCGGGGTTACCGTTAAGGTTAAACCGACTCTTCTTCTTTCAACGCCTGAAGTAGAGGCCGAGGAGGAACCGCCGCCGTCCGTTCTTGTAACGGTACTTACGGCCGCTTCTCTGGAGGAGGTAATAACAGCGGGGTTGTTGTTCATTGTAATAACTTTAGGTTTACCAAGTGATCTGGCTTCGCCGTTTGTCATCATAGCTTTGAACAAAACCGTAAACATTGTAAAGTCTAATGTGGGAACGCTGCCTGCTATGGTTCTGGTCCAGGTTGTTACGCCTGTGGTGGTGTCGGTTTCTTCTGTCCAAGCGGGTGTTGTACCAAAATATTTTAATACTCCGCCGCTGCCTGTTCTGCCGTCATCGCCGCCAAAATAGTCCCAAGGCATTTCCGTTTTACCGCCAGTAAACTGCGCCATAGAGCCTGATTCTCCGCCCCATGTAAAACCGACGTCAAAACCGCTGGATTTGCTGACTTCAACAATCTGGGCTTCAATTAAAATCTGGGGAGCTTTAACGTCAAGTTCGGCCAAAATATTTTCTACCTGCGGGAAAACTTCCGCAACGTCGGTAATAATAATTTTGTTTGTTCTTGAGTCAACCGCTATCTTACCCTGTTTGCTAAGCACACTTTTAATAATTGAAAGTATAGCGGAAGCACCTTCCCCGCCGCCAGATGACGCACCTGCGCCGAGCGATAAACCTGATTCTCCGCCGCCGCCCATGCCGCCGCTGTCAAACACATTGCCTGAGGAGGAAGAAGAAGAATAGCTGCCTATAGAAGAAGAAGTTACATCGGCAGGCATAATAGAGTTTAAGCTCTGCGACGCTGAAGACTGAGATTGAAGGGAAACATAGTTTAAAGTGAAAACTTTTGTAACCACATCAGGAGCTTCATCCGACCTCTTTGTAATAACGTAGCTGTCGCTTTTGCCGATGCGCTGATATGTTAAACCTTGTACTCTGAGCAGCGTATCCAAAGCTTCTCTTACGGTTACGTTTGTAAGTGAGGCGGAAACTTTCTTACCGGCAAATTCTTCGCCCATAATAAAGTTGATTTTTGATTGCGCTGAAATACTGTTCAAAAAGGTACCTATGGGTACGTTGTTAACCCTAATGGTAACTTTTCTGTCCAGGGGGGAGTTGGCTTCCATTTCTTTATATATAGAAGCTTCCTCTTTAGATTTTGTAACGCCCGTATTGCCGTTATCGGAATACGATAAATCTTCCACCACAGCGACTTTTGCTTCGGGCATTGCGTCCTGCGCGGCTGCTGCGACAGGTGTTAATATCTGCCCGCCCGCGAAAGCAAATGCCAGTAAAAGAGCCAGTCTTTTATTCATTACTTCCTCCTTAATTTACACTTCTTGCAATTTTCTACTCAATTCCACTATATTAATGGTAATTTTTTTACAAATCTTTGACCTTTATAAACAAAGGATACGGAATTGTCGGAAACAGCTACTATTTTTGCGCCCATAACCGTGTCCCCTATTCCTCTAATTTCCCCGTTTACAATAGCTTCCGTACCTAAAATGCCGTCAATAGAAATCTTGTCTATAATAGCGCGCGCGGGGTTACGTTTAAGTTCTTCTTCGTATTCCTTTTGCTTCATTTGCGCATCTCTTCTTGCTTTTTCCGCGTCTTCAAGTCTTTTTCTTTCTTCGCTTATTCTTTTTTGTTCGGCTTCTCTTGCCTTTTCTATGGTGTCAACTTCTTCTCTGGAAAGGAAAGGGTCCCTTGAACTTTTGGGGGCAAAGCGAACTGCCTTTTTTTCCTGCATATTAACTTTAGCCTTTGCTCCCGCGGCAGAATTAGCCACCATACCTTCCAATTCCATCGGCAGGGATATCTGCGCAAAAGCTGCGGACGCTGTTAAAGTTAAAAAAATTATTCCAATAAATTTCTTCATATCATTACCCTGTTTGGTTTAAGACGCTGCTGTTGGCGTCTGCGCTTCTTCGTTGACAAAAACTGTATGCACTTTCATATTTATCTGAACTTTACCCAAGCTTCCGTCAGCTCTGGTTACGGTAAGGTCGGAAATTCTCATAAAATATTTATTGTTTTCTATGGCCTCTATCATTTTACCCAGTTGTGAGTAATCTAACTCGGCCTCCACATTAACAGAGGAGAGAGTGAAAATATCACTTTCTTCCAAATTATGTTTGCCCGTTCTTGTGGACTCAACCCCTATCTTACTAAAGATAGATACCATTTCCGCCAACAACCATTCGTTTTTCTTATCGGTAGGCGGCAGCTGTTTAACAAGTTGCTCGTAAATTCCTTTTGATTCCCTGTATTCAACTTCGTTTTCAACTTCTGCCTGCTGGGCTTCAACTTTGCGCTTCATTTCCAATATTTTGGTTTCTGACCTGTTGTTTAAAATACTGACAACAATAGCAACCATCAAAACAACAAGCACAGGCCTTATAAAAGGTCTGAAGTTCTGCTCAAGCAGCATATTCTTTATATCTATAAGTCCGTCTTGAATATCTGTAATAAATCTCATTTGCCCACATCCTTTTCACACTTTAAAGTGAATTTTGTTCCAAGGATAAAATCCTTCTGCCTTTGCATTAAAGGCGTGTCGGAAAAATCATAAGATATTCTGGCCTGTCCTTTACAAATGTCTGACATTTCGGGCGCGCCGTCCATTGTTGAACGGAATTTGTTGCCTAAAGCCAATTCTTTTTCTCTGCCTTCGTAGGCGCTTGCAACGCCTTCCATAACCAAAATATTCTTTTCCTTAAAAGCATTAACGGAATAAGGATATTTTATTATCAGGCTGGTAAGCCACATTTCGTCGGCAAGAAGATCCGGTATGGCGGAAAGTTTTTGCGTATAGCTGACAGGTTTTAAAAGGTTTGATAAACCAGTTGCATTTTTGGTCATTACGGCAACTTTATCTTTAATTTGAGAAGCGTACAAGCCTTTAAAGTCGGAAAGGTTTTCCGTCTTTGTAGCGCTTTCTTTCTGTTTTAAATCTCTGTTAACCACAACAGAGTTAAGCTGAACATAAGTACCCCAGGCTATAAACAAAACAACAAGAAGGACGGCAATCTTCCATAAAGTAAGCGTTCCTCTTATTTCTTCTTCAGATGATCTGTTTTTGCGGTAAAGGTCTATATCGGCAACTTTTTCGTTTAAAAATTTTAAGCAGGAACCCATCGCGGCCATTTCGGAAAAACCTTCAACTTTAAAACCGAAAATATCTGATATCTTCCAGTTCCTTACATGACGCTTAACTTCCCCCTCCAACACGGGTCCCCAAAAGTCGCCGTCGTCGGAAATTACTGTAGTATCTTCAAAAGGGTTCTTTTCCAGCTGCTTGGATATAAAATCCATACAGTTATTAACTTCAAGTCTGTTTCTGTTGCCTATCGCGCGCTGAACTTCAACCTCGCGCATCAAAACAGGAACATCGTTTAAAGCAAAAACAAACTGACCGTTGTGGTTGGTAAAGTTAGCATAAATTGAGCCTTTGCCCGCAATACTTTCCCTGTCGGTTTGATTAAAAAGTCTGTAAATAGACATAGGGGAAGTTTCTACAGCCACAAGGTTAAGGCCGATATTCTTCATACCCGCTTCCAGCACGGCTACTATTCTGCTGGAGGTAAGGGAGAAGACGACCCCAAGTCTTTTGGCTTTTGTTAAGGATGCAAAGAAAGGATATACATAATAGTCGTACACACCGCGTTCAAAAGGATAATGTATATATTTACGCGCCTGAAGAGGAACGGCCTGCTTCCAATAATGGCGCGGCATATCCTGCATTACAAAGTGGCGGTGTATGCTAAAGTTAGGCGCAAGTGAAATGACAACATTTTTAGTGTTCCATTTTTTGCTGTCTATAATTTTTTTAATCGGGTCCAGCCAGTACTTGGGGTTAGAAAAGAAACTTTCGTTAAGTTCCGCGGGTTTTAAAATACCGGGGTGAATATCGCCCACAGGCAGCTTAATAAGAGAATCTACGTCTATCCCGCCCGACTTTTCGGTAATTTGGGCAACGTAAACGTCCGTCAGAGATATATAAATCCCCAAACATTCCCGATAGTCAAATCTTTTTATACCCAGTAAGGTATCAAGTTTCTTAAGTATAGACATTACTTCCCCTGCCTTAATTAATAATTTTGTATCTGATCGTCAGCCGCAGTCGCCGCAGCGTCCTCAACGGGAGCCTGTGACGGATATGGCGTATCTCCCGCAAGGTTAGCAGCAGGCGCAGCCGTGGCAGCCGCAGGAGCGGCCGCAGGCGCTGAATAATCCGTGCCTGATAACAACGGGTCGTTAGGATTTAAAGCATAAGCGGAATCACTTGCCGCAGCGTCAGTCGCGGGCGCAGCCGCCGTGGCGGGTACGCTTGAATCGGTTATAGAAAATGTACCTACTCCGCTTGTTGCAGGGGCTTCTTCTCCCGCAACAGCTTCCTGTGCGCCGGGGCCTGCCGTTTTACCGGGTTTGGTCCAAAGGCGGGGAGCATTGTAATTAAGAATTGTGTCATCTTGCGCTGATTTAGGAGCGGCAACCTTAGGCTCTTCTTTGCTGACGAGCGTAACTTTTCTTCTTACAATTTTTTCCTTACCGTTAATATCCTGCGCTTTAAGAATTATGGTATATCTGCCAAAGGGTAAAATTTGGCCGAAGTATTGTTTTTTACCATTCCAATACATCTGCTGGTAAGCAGAACCGCTGCCCGCAAGTTGTCTTACAACATAATATTTACCGTCTTTAGCGTGTTGTATTATCTGCAGTTTCCAATCTGCGACGGGGGCGGAGGTTTCAACTATGGAAAAATCTACAAGCATACCTTCGTTATTTTCAGGCATAAAAGCGTCAAAGGGATACATACCCAAGCTTAATACGGGCGGTAATTTTTTGTCGCTTAATTTAAACTTTAAATTGGGTTTTGCCGTGTAGTCAAACACTATGGAAATACCTTCCAAATTGCTGAACTTGGCTGGCGGTTGTTCGCTTGTAAGGCCCATATTAAAATTAAGCTTCGCGCTTGAAACGCCCATATTGATAAAGTAGGAGTTTAAAGCAACCGCTTGACGTACGCCCTGTATGGAAACATCATCGGTATAAGACCCGGGCGGGAGCAACACAAAAGAAGGTGTGCCGCTTAAAATCATCAAAGAGTAAACATCGTCAAGAACTGCTTTGGCCTGCGGGGTATATGTAATTTTGTCTTCTTTAAAAATTACATCGGATTCTATGTCAATAGCATCAATAAGACCCGCGCGCATATAAACATTAACGCCTTTTACTTTGCTGAGTCTTGCTATAATTTTTTCCGTCTGAGAAACTATTTGCGCGTCAACCTGCTCTTTTCTCATCGCTTTAAGTTCTTCGGGGTCGCCTGCAAGTGTATCTTCCGCAATTATTTGTTCTTTTATCATCGGGTTAGAGGGGGTTTGATAGATGGCTGCATCTTGCGGGGTTACTCTTGGCGATTGCGGAACAACCGTAGGAGCCGCTTGAGCGGCAACAGGTTTGGACGGCAAGCCTTCTTCCTGATATTCTACCGGAGGCTGATTGCCTGAAAGCACTTTGCCTTTATGTCCGTCGTCTTTAGGTTCAAGGTTAGGGTCGTAAGGCACTTGTTTGGGCGCGGCTACCGCACCCATAGAAAAGTGAATCATATTCACATATTCGTTCGCTTCCGAAATCTGTTCGTTATTGCCTTGGACAAACACGTCTATAAAGCTGTCCATTGCCTGGTTATATTTCCCTTCGCTGTAAAGTTTCTTACCTTTCTCCAGTTTATCCTGGGCTGTTTCGGCTGCGCCAAAAGCCGTTACGGAGAACGCAAAACAGACGGCAACAACAGCCAAAATTAACTTTCCAAAATTATTTTTGCTATTAGACATAATATTACCCCTCTCAAGGTGTATTAAATACAGTACATTATGATTATATCAATTTAGAGGTTTTTGTAAAGAGGTTTTTTCACTCTTATCCAAATTGATTTTTTGAAGTCTTTTTTCCGCCTGAACATTTAAAGGCGCAAAGCGCAAAATTTCCCGCAGATAAAAGGCCTCTTTTTCTCTATCGCCCATCGCAGCCCAGACGGAAGCAAGAGCAAAATTAAGCCCTAAATCCTGTGGGTGCGAGGGATACAAACCTTCAAGTATTTCCCGCGCCAAAGCGTATTGCGCGGTTTTAAAATAAAACTCCGCAAGCAGCGTTTGCGCGTTTAAATCAGTCGGATACTGCCGCGCCGCTTTTTTTATTTCCGCTTCCAAAAAAGGCGGGAAGGAAGCAGGCGCGCCCTGCAAAAGTTTTTTATATTTTCCCAAGCTTTGCGCTTTAAACAAAACGGCGTCATCTTTTACGGTAAGTTTTTTATCAAGAAGAACAAGCCGCTCAACCCACGCGGAGGCAAAATTATCTTTTGCAACCTGATTGCGCGCAATTTCCGCCGCCTGCGTGTCCATGCTTTTGGCAAGCAAAATATCGGTATAGGAAAAAAGGAAAAGGTCATCAGCATCAGTCATTGCAGAAAGACGGCTTAGCAAAGCCAAATTGTCCTCTGTCTGCATTTGAGGATACGCAATCAACAGAGCCGCAAATGTTCTTGCCGCCTGCTTGTGGGACGGGTTTAAAAGCAAAGTATTCTTAAGGCCTTGCGCGGCGGCGGGATAATTGCGGTTTTCCGCCTCAAAAGAAGCGTCCAAAAAAGCAAATTCGTTATAAGCGGGAAAATATTTTAAGGCCTCTTTTACAACCTTTTGCGCGGCGGAATTTTCCCCCGATTTTATAAGCGTATTCGCAAGATTGTAATAAGTTTCCGCCTTATCTTTTGAAAGTTCTAATGATTTGCGCAACTCAAGCGCGGCAAGCGGATAGCTTTTTCTAACATAGGCTTTACCGCCCGCAAAGGAGTAAATGTCAGACGCTAAAATAGTGCTTTGGCGCGCAATCCACCCCGCAGATAAAACGCAGCAAATAAAGAAAATAGCGCAAGCTGAAAGTAAAGAAATATTTTTTATTTTCTTCTCTGCCCCAACGTCGGCAAGCAAGCCTGCCGTAAGCCAAAACATAAAACCCGCAACAGCCGTTTGCATTGTAATATTAAGCATATTATCGGCAAACATCGCGACGACACCCGCCGCCAAAGCCGCGTAGAAAAGTTTTTGCCCCGCGTTTAAGCGGCTGAGATTTTTTACAAATAAAATTATGAAAGAAATCCAAAACGCAATATACGCAAATAGACCCAAAAATCCGCTTTGACTTAAAACCTCCATAAACTCGTTGTGGGCGGCATTGGCCTGCGTTAAAAAAGGCGCAAGCGCGGAGTTTTGCATAATAAGCCCGCCTTGGCAAAGCGCGTAATTAAACTGAAAGCTGCCCCACCCTCCGCCGAGCAAAGGGGATTTTTGCGCCGTTTTTGCGGCGCAGGTCCACATCATAAGCCTTTGGTGGTAAGATTGATTTATAGCGCTTTGCGGCGCGTTTAAGCTTAAGTTTTTTAAAACAGATATTTTAGGCGTTTGCGCCAAACGCACAGCAGCCGCGGAGGAATAATTTTTATCACCGGCGGACTGCGGCCACGCAAAAAATACGGCAAGCGCGGCAACCGTCAGCAAAGCGGCGGCTTTCTTTTGGGATAAAACAAGCGAGCGGAAATCCGCAAAAGCAAACAAAACCGCAAAACCTAAAGCCGCGCCAAGCCAAGAGGAGCGGGTTTGCGCAACGGCCATATAAGCGGAGTAAATTAAAATTAAAATAAAGTAATAAAATTTTTCTTCCGCCTTGCGCGCCACAAAAAAATAATAAACAGACAAAGGCATAAGCAAAGCCAGAAAAGAGGAAAGAAAGTTTGGATTACCGAAGGTGGAAACCGCCCTTGCGCCAAACTCGCCCGATATATCTATCTTCCAAAAAATATCAATGCCCGCGCTTTGCATAAGCCCGTAAACAGATGCTATTGCGCCGACGGCAAGCAAAAGGCCCGCAACTTCCGCCGCGTCAAAGTTTTTTAAATATTTAACGCAGGCGTATATGCCGAAGGCCCAAAGAGCGGCGGCGTAAAAATCAAAAAAACCGTCAGCTTTGAAGATAGGGTAAAACAACCACAAAAGCGCCCAAACGTAAACAAGCAAAGGTACTCTTGTGTTCTTATCTGTTCCCGCGCAGGGTTTTATACCTTTGGCAAAAAAATAGCCCGCCGCGCTTGATGTAAAAAGCAAAAGACCGCGGCGCATAGCCTCCCCCCAAACGGCATTAGGATACGGCGAATGGAAATAATTATAAACAACGGAAAGCGCGCACACGCACGCGAAACAAATAAATAAAATATCGGGCAGGCTTAAAGAAAAAGAAACTTCCCGCTTTAGCAAAGTTTTAAGACCGAAGCAAAACAAAATACCGCCGCCGCCCAAAGCCAAAACAAAAAATTGCACATTAAAAGGTTTTTGCAAACCGTAAGTTACAAAAAAAAGCGGCGCGGCAAAAAGGCATAAAACAAAAAATATTTTTTTAAGCGGCGTTAATAAAGCTAAAATATTTTCCGTCATAAAACACCCGCCTGTTGCTCTGCTTCGGCAGCTTCCTGCGCGCTAAGGCGTTCTTTTATAAACTTTAAGTGGGTTAAAGCTTTTTGGTCATTATGATGGCGGGCAAGATATTGTTGATTAACAACGCCGTCAGGGCCTTTGATATATTTTAAAAGCCAAATATAAGCGCCCTTAAAATCGCCAGTATCAAGCGCGGCATTGGCAAGCTGGTAGTAGGTATTATCGTAAACAGGGTCAGTTAAAAGTGCGCGGCGTAAATTTTTAACAGCGTCGGCGTAAAGCCCTTTTACCTGCTGTTTAAGTTTTTCATCTTGTCCGTATTGCGGCTGTTTTGAAATTTTTACAGCCGTATTGCGCTGCAAAGAACCAATGTGATAATAAATTAATGCGGCGTGCGGCGCAAGGGAAAGAGAGGAATTAAAATCCATTAACGCTCTGTCGTAATCGTTAAAAAGTTTATTTGGCGCGTCGCCGTACAGCGGATTATTTGAGGGCGTTAAATCCAAACGATTGGCAAACAGCATACCGCGGTGCATAAAAGTATCTGCGGAAAAAGGATTTATTTTTATAACCTGCGTGTAATAAGAAGCCGCGCTTATATCATTATCTTCCGCCAGACGGGAGGCCAGCAAAGTATAATTATCCGCCTTCATAAAACCCCAAGCCCCGTACAGGAGGACGGCAACAATAGTAAAGATTAAAGTTGTTTTTATTCTCTGCGCCCTAAATACCGCGTAAAACAAAACGCAAGCCGTGCCAAAAGCGCAGAATAAAAAGAAAGCCCAGCAAACAAAAAAGGTAATGGGGCGGGTAGAGAAAATAGCAGAGGTCATAAAACTAAAATCGCTTGAGCAATAAAGCGCCAATGCAAAAAATATAACGCCTGCGGAAAGGGATGCGAAATGCAAAAGAATAATGTTCTTTTCTTGTTTAGATTTTTTTGCGCTTACTACTTTCTCCCCCCTGCCGAAAGCAAGATTAAAACTTATACCCGTAAATATTGCGGCAAAAAGTCCCGTGGACACAAAATATAAACTTACGTCTACAAAATTATGAATATAAATAGCGGCAAGCGCGCCAAAGCACCCTAAAAGATTAAAGAACTTTTCCTTCTCCCGCGCGTCCTGCGGATTGTATTCCTTAAACTTTTTAACCACTCCTTTAAAAAGATAAAAAGCGCAAAACAGAAAAAGGCCGAAGCCAAGCAAACCCAGTTCCGCCCAGGTTTCAAGGTAATAATTTTCCGCATGTTGGGTTTGGGCATTATGGAGGTTTTCCATATAAAAAATTTCGGGCCTTTTGTAAGCGGGATAGATGTATTCAAAAGAACCTTTTCCCGTGCCGACAATCGGTTTTGCTTCTATCATCTCAAAAGCGGCGCGCCATGTGGACAAGCGAAAATTTACCGACTGTATTCTTTTAGCCGCGTACACTCCCACCAGCAGGCCCAAAGCAACAACGGCCGCTATGGCAATGGCATTAAATTTAAGCCTGTGTTTTTTGTACATGTCAACAAAGTAATTAAGATATACAAAACCGAAAGCGGGAAGCGCAACGGCTAAACCAGCCCACGCGCCCTTACTTTCCGTAAAAAATATATTAACAAGAGCGGCGGCGCCAAGCAACAAAAGGCTTTTTTGTTTGGTAAGCAGCCAGCGCGCAAGAATAAGAATAAAAGTGAACAGGCAAAAATCCGCAAAAAAGTTGGGATTAGCTATTGTGGAAAATACGCGCTTGCCAAAAAAATCCGTCCAGAACAGAGGGTCAACCCCAGATACAAGATAGTTGTTTACTATCTGCACAATACCATAGCCGTAAACAAACCAACAGGTAAATATTATGGCATTGATAAGACGGGAAATATCTTTATGGTCATATTCGTAAAAAATTATTATAAACAGGGCGGAACTTAAAAGGAAGCGCAAAAAACTTTCGCTGCGGGCAGCTTGGTATGGCTGAAGAAAAAAGGAAACAGAAACATAAGTAAAATAAAGCAAGAACGGGAGAAGCAAAATAAAATTGCGGCGGGTAAAAAAAGAAACGCGGTCTTTAACTGCAGAACTTACCCACAACCCTAAAAGGACTATGATGCCAGCGTAAAAGAGGGTTATTTTAACTTGCGCGCTATCGTAAGTTTGAAGGAAAAAGGAAACGGATACAAGAAAGCACAGAACGGAAAGCCAACGTGTCATAATCGGTTTAAAAAAACTTTCCACAGTATTTGCGGTCTGCACAGTTTTAGTCTTTAACATAGTTAAATTAAAACACGCCCTAATATATTGCCTCAGACGGCGCAGCTTGCCTTTAAACACAAAGACACGGCAAAAAAATATAAAAAAATAAGCCGAGAATGGGAATCGAACCCACGACCTACCGCTTACGAAGCGGTTGCTCTACCAGCTGAGCTATCTCGGCATTACTTATATAATTTTATCAATTTTTTATGGCGCTTGTCATCTGATTTAAAAACCGCGGTCTTTAAAGGCCGCGGTTTTTTTAAAACTTATGCGCGCAAAAAATTATTTTACGCTTACTACTTCTACTTCAAAATGAAGTTTTTTGCCTGCGAGCGGGTGATTGAAATCAAGTTCAACTTCCGCTTCGTCAATCTTGCTGATAATAGCGCGGAAAGTATGCCCGCCGTTGCTGGCGCCCACAACATCGCCTATCTTAAGCGTGTCAATATTCTGTATTGATGTTTTGGGGATTCTTCTTTTAGCTTCGGGGTTAACTTCGCCGTAAGCTTCTTTGGCTTCTATATCAACCGATTTTTTATCCCCTTGCTTTGCGCCTGAAAGGGCTTTTTCCAAACCTACGATTATATGACCCTGACCTTGCACATATTCCAAAGGCTCACGGCCCGAGGAGGTGTCGGCAACTTGTCCGTCTACCGTCAAAGTGTAGTGTATGGATACTGTTGATCCTTCTTTTATCATAAATGCTCCTTTTAGAGTGCAAGCCGACCTTTTACAGGAAAGACAAGCAACCGTATTTACTTTATTTTACTATTTTAAGTATTTTATTTGTATCTTTTTAGAATTACTAAAATAAAAAACTCCCCCTTTTTAAGAGGGAGTTTTTTTGCAAAATATTTTTTAGGTATTTTATTCGCAGGAAAGGTATTTTCCTGTTCCTTCTCCGTCCAGACAGAGATTTGTGCAAGACAAGCCAGATGCCTCTCCACAACGATTATTTTCCCATGCACACATGCAAATCCAAGCTGAATTATAACTGCCGCTCGCGGATATTTTACATTTATACCCTTTGCCGTTTGTATTGCAAATGGATTGGTAGTTAGTACCGCTGCAATTAGGCATACTAAGCTCGGTACAGACATATTTTTGTTGATCTCCGGACGCAATATAATCGTTGTAGCAAACCGAATATGTTGTTCTCTGGCTGCAGCCATCGGGGTTTATCTGACCCGAATCTATCCAAGACCCTGTGCCGGGTTGACATAAAGTATAGCTGGAACTGCCGCAAGAAGAACCGCCTGAACTGGAGGGCGAAACTACAGACGTAGTCGTTACCTGTATCGGTGTTACGCTGCTTCCGCCTGAAACACATTGTGTGCCATTCCAAACAAGAGGATTGGGACAAGCGCAAGCACCCCAATTGCAATCACTTCCACAAAGTCTTTGGCGTCCGCCGCCGCAAGCTTGATAGTTGCCGGGAAGAACACCACCCGAACAAGTACAGGTGGGTGGGACGGAAGTTCCGCCGCAGGTAAGATAGGTTGCATAGTGGTCGCTGCCTTGAAGCTTAAGGTCTACCCAAGACAAGTTAAAGCCGCTGCACTGTGACGGCCAATTAACGCTACTGCTGCCGTTAAGCCCTATTCCGCCGTTTGAACCCCATTTAATGCCTGTTATAAGCGCATTATTATAGGCCTCCAAAGCGCGTACCGAGCCGCCGCTGAAAGCTGTTATTTGTATATTACCCATGGCCCCTACGCTGCTGTCATAATCGGGGGTGGATCCTGTTGCCGAGGCAAGCCCTACCGTCATATTAACAGGAGCGTCTGATATGGACGGGCTGGAATTTTGATGAGATAAGATATATACATTATCCGCAGCGGAAAAGCTATCGCTTACGGTAAAGACGCTCGTTATATTACTGTCGGAGCCTGCCGAAATTTGCGCGCCGCCGCGGGAACCTAATATAGATAAAGTTTTGATATCAAGCTGCTCGTGCAGAGCAAACGGCACGGGAAAATAACTTACATATTTAATATCCTGTGCTTGACATACACCCGAAGCAACAAACAATATTGCCAAAGTCAATATTTGTTTTATTTTCATAAATGAACCTCTAATGCTCGTAGTCCACTGTCAGGAAAGTTCCGGGAGCAGCGCCTGTAGAACCGCCCGTCCCGCAAACAACCGTTCTCTTTTGGTAATAATTGCCCGAGGGATATTCTTTACCGGAGCCGGCTCCGCAATGTAAAACTCTTACCGATTTTTCCTGCCAAGCGTTTTTGCATTCTAAGCCGGAATTGGCGGGCCAACCTGATTTTGCGCAAGTTGCCACACCCGGTTGCGGGCTGCCGCTGGAAAGGGGATAAAAGTTATCATCTGTCATGGTACAGGAACTGCCGCCCGTACCGGTACATTCTCCGCTGCAAAGTTGATTACACAACAATCCCAAACCGCGGCCTGCATCACCCGCGCTTATAAGAGTGTTCACATCCGCGGCAGAAAAAGGACACGGATTGGCAGGGGCAGGGCTGCCAGATAAATCAGTATAAGTATACGAGCTGGAAAGCTGGCATGTATCCGTATTGGTTATATAAACACATTCTTTTCTTGCACGCGCGTGGGAGAAATAAACCCCGCCGTTGGTAGAATAATACTTTCTTACAATCATTGAGCGTCTTACGTCCGTGCAGGATGCGGGAGCGCTGTTTTCGCCGTGTTTATAAGTGGAAGGGCAGGTAAACTCCCCTATCTTATCACCTTCAGAGCAGCTTACGCAGCAATTATCAGAGCCTTCCGAGCCTGAGGCAAGCAAGGAACTCCAAGGGCCGTAGGAGTCGGCAGTATCTCCGCCGTCAACGGAAACCCACACCCCTCTTGAACCGTGATTGCGGGGCGAGTCCATTACCTTTATGTTAGTACCGTCGGAAAATTTTAACACACCAGCTTTAAACGGCGTGCCTGAAGCTATAGTTAAAACAGATTCGGAACCTACCGACGCGCCCTCGGTAAAAGAGCTGAATGTTCTGAATATTTGCGCGTCAATTTGGTCCGCCACAAGGCTTGAGCCTGAGGAACCCGAGCTTAAATACAAGAGGCTGTTTTTGTAAATATACATATTATTGAACGCATATTGAGTGCCGTCGCCGCCAAGCAGATAAAGACTGCCGCCGACATCTATCTGCGTTCCTGCCGATGGCAGAAGGTCGGTAGTGCCGTATACTGTAAGCTTCTGCGTCTGCGCTATGGGAGAAGAAGCATCTTTCGGCCTCGCCCCGATTTCCACGGCGCCAAGGTCGCTTGTACCCGATACCGTAAGATTATCAAACACGCCTACGGGGTTATTAAGTATCGTTGTTGTTGTATAATCGTCGCCGTAAGCAGCCGCAGATATAAAAAAACATAACAACGGCAGTATAATTTTTTTCATATAAATACCTCTTGCTTTTTTAAAAATTCCTAAATTTATACCTTTTGTACAGGCTTTCATATATATTACACGTCCGAACCCTTATTGTCAATACCGATTGCAAGTATGTGCTATATATGGGAACGAGGCATAAGCACAGCGTTTTTAAGCTGTTGATTGTCTTTTACGCTTTCGCTTACCATAAGATAACCGCGTATAGTGCCTTTGCCGTCTTTTATTTCTACGGCGTGCCAAAGCAGATTTACGGTATGCCCGTCGGCTATCACTATATCAAACATAAAGTCAAACGCGCCGCCCTTAGACGTCCTTTGCGCGGAGCGGAAGTCCCCCTCCGCTTTTAAGGCGTCAAGCGCGAATCTGGCAAAAATATTTTTGCCCTCCGCTTCCGATACGTCGTAAACGCCTAATATACTGCACATAACATCATTAATATTTTTGAGCGCGAAAGCCTTATCCGTTATACACGCGGCGACATCAAGGCTTGAGATAAGCTTCTTTACCGTACCCAAAGTATTATCAACAGCTTTTTTGCTTTGGCGAAGTTCCAAAGCCAAACCCATAAGACCGCCGATAAAGCCCATAAAACTCTTATCTTCTTCCGTTACGGAAATTTTAGCTTCGCCCACGGTTAAGAAGCATATTGCGCCTTCAACACCGCCGTCAAGATACAAAGGAGCAGAGATTATAGAAGTTATTCCCTTTTGCGTATGCAGGCAATCTTTGCAAGAGAGGGCAGAGGTATCTTGGCAGTAGTAAATATTGCCGTTGCGCACGCTTTCAAAACATTCCTCTACGTGCGTTTCTATACCTTTGGCAATATTATGCTCGTTTTTGGTGGCATAGTTTACAAGCATCTTTTCGCCCTGCTCGCCGCTAAAGTGGCATATAAGGCCCACGTCCGCGCCAAATATTTGCTTGCCAAATTCCAAAACCTCATTCATATTATCAACAAAACTTGCTTCCTTGTTGGAGGAGAAGGTGTAAAGCTGATGTATCTTATTGGCCAACCCTTTGCGCCTGTCAACTGCCTTTACAAGAACAATGGCATTATCCTCCCCTTTAATGCGGGAGATTGAGGCCTCGTAAAAACGATGCTCGCTGCCGTATTGCATAGAAAAGGAAGTATGTACGGGAATATCCGTTTCTAAAGCCTGCTTAAGGCTGGCAAGCATACTGTCGGCCGTTTCTTTAGTTAAAATCTCATACGGGTTTTTGTTTACGAAATCCGTGGGGAAAACCGCTATATTGTAACTCATATCAGTAGTTTTATATTCCTGTATATAGCCGCGTTTATCAACCTTCAAATACAAGCCGGGTAAAACGTCTTTTATGCCTTCAAGTTCTTTGGCTTTATATTCCAGTTCGCTTGCAAGCACTCTTTCTTTTGTACTGTCCTTTATGGTTATAAGCGCTTTTTGCTTGCCCAAAACGTCAAAGTAGCTTATTCTTACAAAACCAAGAATATTTTTGCCGTTTACCTGCAAATTGGCTTCAAAGTAAATAACTTTATCGCGTTTAAGCTGTTCTATTTTTGCGGATAGATAAGTTTTTACTTTCTTTTCTTCTTTCTTATTTCTGCCGATAAGGAAATCCGCCAAAGTAAGTTCCATAAGTTTTTGGCGCGGATAGCCCGTAACGGCGCAGGCGGGCGCATTTACCTGTTCAAACGCAAGGAAGGCGCCGTCCTTAATTTCGCACTCTAAAACGGGAGAGTCAACAACATTATATAAGGCCTGCATATATTGGCTTCTTTCGCGAAGAGTGTCAATAAGCTGCTGCCTTGCTATATTGTTTCTGAAGGATATTAAAAAGTTATTGTTTTTGGCAAGCACCGCGGAGGCTTCCACGGGGATAACGCTGCCCGAAGTCTTAAGACTGTAAGAGCGGCTTTTTATATTGCCCTGCGCGTAAAGCTCGTTAATATCGGCCTCTATGGCAAGGGTATCGTTTTGAGAGAAGAATACGGAAAGCATTCTGCCCTGTATTTTATTGAAACTAAGGTTAAAAAGCTTCTCGGCCTGTACATTGCATTTAAGCACAAGGCCGCTTCTGTCGCAAAGGATGACGGCGTCTTGATAAGCAAGTATATCATCGCCGTTCATACTGCTGTTTTGAGCGTGAGAGGCAACTTCCTCTTCGCTTGTTTTTTGAGTAAGTTCCATTAAATAATCCGCCACAACCCTGCCGCTTGAAAGTTGCCTTTCGTTAACAGGCGTCATGCTGACACTAATATCCAGCGTACCGCTTTTTTCCACGCCTTGCAAGGTTTGTTTAAGTTTATCAAAATTTATACGCGCGCGGAAGATAGAACTTTCAAGGTTTTCCATAGCCTTGCGCGCATCAAGCGGTAAACCCGGCTTTATATATATGCTGCCGTAAAAGGGTTTATCCTCTTTGGTAAAGCCGAACAAATCTCTGGCGGAGCGGTTCATTTCGTACACGTAACCGTTATTTTGCAAAAGGACAAAGGGAACTTTGGCATTTTCAAAAGCCTGACGGAATTTGTCATCTTTCGTCTTTACCGCGTCTTCAATCCTATGTTCTTTTGTTATATTCCTTAAGAACATAATAAGAATTTTTTTGCCGAGATATTTGGAAACGGCCGCAGAAATTTCAAACTCCACAATCTCGTCCATATTTTTGTTCTGCAATTTTATTACCGCAAATTCCTGCGCGGCGGTGCCTGCAAAAACTTTATCGTAAAATTCGCCCGCAAGCGCCTGATTTTCCTTAGCGGCGAGTTCCGTAAAACTCTTGCCGTCAAGTTCGCCTTCTTTATAACCCAAAGCGGAAAGCAGCGTTTTATTGGCGAAGGAAACCTTGCCCTGCTCTATAATCAAAATACCTTCCCTTGAGTGTTCAACCAAAAGCGAGTACTTTGTTTTTGCCTCGTAAACCTGTCTTTCCATTTTGGTTTTGGAGGTTATATCTTCAGATATACCAAGCAGGCAGTTTGGCGTGCCGTCCTCGTAAAAGAGCGGCGTTTTTACGGTGTGCATTATCTTTATGCCGTCGTTTTGAGTGGATATAAGTTCCTGCGGGATATCAACTTCCCTGCCGACGTCAAATACCTTTTGTTCCTGCATACGGATAAATTCTTCCTGCTCGGGGTTAATCTCGTCATTATGATGAGTTTTGCCGATAACTTCCTGCGCTTTTTTACCAAAAAGGTCTTCGCTCTTTTTATTCCACAGTATATATTCGCCCGTGTATTTTTTGGCAAACAGAGCAACGGGCAGATTATCAATAACTTCCTGCAAAAAGTTTTTGGAGCGTAAAATTTCTTTTTCTTTTTCTCTGGTATGTGTAACATCTTCCCCAATGGTAATAACCATCATAGGTTTGCCGTCAGAGGCAAATACAGGCACTTTAACGGCGTGTATTATGCGCTTTTTGCCGTCGGGGCCTATATATTCTTCCTCGGGCAAGTCCAGCGTTTTGCCGCTCTTTATTATGGACTGTTCGCGCTTTTGATAAAATTCTTTTTGCTCATTGCTTTCGTTTAATATATCGCTTTCCGTACAGCCGTGTATTTCCAATGTTTTCTTGTTTCTAAACAACATATCGCCTTTATCATCTCTGGCGTAAATGGCTATCGGGGCATTATTAAAAATAGTTTGGATAATGTTTTGCGTTTTAAAGGTTTCTTCTTCCTGTATATACCTTTCCGTTATATCCTGCGCGATGGTGAGTACGCAGGGCGGGTTATTGCCGCTGGCGGGTATAGGCACCTTTATAAGATGCAGCATAATGTTGGTGCCTTCTCTTGTGGTGTAAGGTTCCTGCTCGTACACTACCACTTTACCTTCTTTTATTATTTCTTCTTCTCTGGTTTGATACCCTGCCGCAGCTTCCTGCGTTTGGTTTTGGTGCGCGCCTTTTGCGGCGACGGTTTCTTCCGTATCTTCAAAAATTTCCATTGTGCGCTTGTTCCAAAAGGTAAGCCCGCCCACCGCTCCGCGCGTATAAATAGCCATAGGGGCATAGTCAAGAATGCTTTGTAAAAGGTTTCTGTCGCGCAAAATATCTTCTTCCTGTCTTTTGCGGTTTGTAATATCTTCAAACAAAGTAAGTACTGTGCTTATTTTGCCCGTTTCGTCTTTTACGGGCGCTTTAAAAATATGCGCCACGCGCGCTGCGCCGCCGGCGTCGGTAAACGACTGGCAATCACTCTGCCACAAAGCGCCTGTGGCAAAGACTTCCGCATCCTGCTCCAAATCCGCATTAAGCGCGGCGCGGTTGAAAGCTTTTGCGCTATCGCCGTCTTCCTTAAGGCCCAAAATTTCCTGCGCGGCACTGTTGCTTATAACTATCTTGCCGTTTTTGTCCCTTACATAAAGGGCCATAGGTATGGTGGAAAATAAAATTTGCAGGTAGTTGCGGGATTTTAAAACATCAAGCTCCGCGTTTTTTAAATTATAATCCGCGTCGGAAACTTCCTTTAAAACAGCTGCGCAGTATTTAATATCCCCGCTTTGCGAAAGATAGTTTATATCCCCCGTTGCGCAGCAGGTTTTTTGCGCGCAGGAAAAATTGAAGGTTAAGGTTACGCTGTCGTCAAAATCAAGCGCGGCGGCGGCTTTGGAAAAGAAAAATTTTAAATCTTTTTTATCAAAAATATCGGCAAGGGTTTCGGGAGGGTTCTTAAGCCCGCAGAGTTCCATAAAAGAAGGATTGGCGTAAACTATTTTTTTATTGTCGCCGAAGATAAAGCAAGGTTGCTTAAGGCGCGCAAACACCTTTGCGCTTTGGGCAATAAACTCATCGGGATAAATATCTTTTTCGTTTCCGTCGGCGGGCCCGTTCATTATGTTTTTAACGGCTGTTAAAAAAGTATTTTCCTTTTTGCTTTTAGACATAAATCCTCCGCAGATGCACAAACAAAAGTTTACACTAAGGCATAATTTACCTTAATGATACCATATTAAATACGCGTAATATATGCAAGTGCGGTTTTTATTTTTGCGGGTTTAAAGCGCATTTAACGGCACGCTTAAACCGCGGCGGGTTTTAGTCTTTTTCAAACGTTATTATATTCCAACCGTCATCTTGCAGGCTGGAAACTATGCTTTCCTGCACGGGATTAAACTTATGACTATAATCTTTTTGGGTGTCGGCTTTTTTTATATTCTTTTTACGTTTTGCCATAGATCCCTCTAATAATAACATCTTTTAATTATTTCTTATAAGTATAATTAGTTATATTATATTTTTAGATATTTTAAAACCTCTTTTTAAAAATCACCCCCGCCGCGCGCAAAAATAAATTTGAGAGCAAACAAAATATAGCGCAAAAAAGCGCCCTGTTTATAAGAGCGCTTTTGCATTGCGTGGCTTTTGGGGTATAACCGCCTTATGCTAGGCAGTTTGTGCGGGTCGGGAGGTGGAGGGCTTTGAGGAAGCTGGTCCCGCATTAGGGACCGAAGCGTTTATGGCAAGGTCACAGCGATGCATAAATTTAATATCGTTAAAAACTTCCCCTCCTGTTATTTGTATGCCGTTTAGTTTAAATATCTTTTCCGTTTCAACTTTAAAGGCTTGTATTTTTTTAGGGTCTTTTGCGTCTTTAAGCCAAAATTTTTTAAATTCTGCGTTCAAAAATAACGCGCCTTCCTGCCACCAAAGAGGTAAAAATATTTTTTGCTTTTTAAGTTCTGCGGATTTGTTGCGGCTGTACTTAATTACGGCAGTTTCAAAATTGTGCAGGGTTTTAAGACGCTGCGGCGTTAAATTTTTTACCGTATACCATCTTGCCAAAAGATAATCCATAAAAACCTCCGTTATAATTTATTCTGCTTTTGTATTTCCACTATCCACTTTTTTGCGTCTTTTACTTTTGCCGCCCCGTTTGAAATGGCCGCGTCCTGCCTCAAACAATGTCCGCTTACTTTATATTCCCCTATGGAGCAGCTTGGCACGCCCGAAAAATAATCTTTTAAAGTTCCGTCTATAAGATTAAACTCTCTGGCGTAAGGCAAAAGATACTGACGTCTTTCAAGTAATTCGTAAAGTATGTTGTAAAGTTCTGCCCATGTAGCGCCGCTGTTTAATGTCTGTTTTTTATTATCGTTTAAAGCTCTGGTTTTCATAAACACACCTCCGCTGATTATAATTAAAACACCCGCGGGGAGAGTGCCGCTTTTTTTGCGGCGGTCCTTAAAAATTTAAGGAGTGTTGGGAGAGCCGTCTCGCTTCCCCAAACTGTTATGTTCGGGGCTGCTTGGCCCGCGGGTGTTTTGCCTGTCGGCCTGATTTGGTAGGATTTTGTTTTAAAACCGTATCAAATCTGATACAATCGTATCATACTATTTCAAATTTGTCAAATTTTTAGACGATATTGCGTTTGACTTTTAATGCTTTATTTGTTAAAAATTATATGGAGATACTATTTATGAACCTTGGACAAAAAATTGAGCTGTTGCTTAAAACTACGTCTATGACAAAGGTGGAACTTTCAAGAAAGCTGGGGCTTAAAGATTCCAGCGTCGTATCACACTGGGTAAAAAACCGCTTTAAACCAGACAGAGATAATATGCTCAAACTTTCCCATGTGTTTGAAAAGCCCGTATCTTACTTTGCCGATGATAACTTTAATTACTGCGCCGAAACGGGAGAAGAAGACCAGACGGAAAAGAAAATTTATGAACTGCTGTCCTCCTTCCCCGCAACAAAACACATAGGCGTAATGACAGAGGCAAACACAGAATACTTTGACCTGCCTTATTACTGCCAGCCCGAAGAATTTTTACCCGTTATGCTGGAGGTTAAAACCTCCGCCCCGTTTGCGCTTAAAATTACCGCGCAAGCCGCCTGCCCGTGGGCAAACGCGGGAGAATATGCCATTGTAGTCCCCTCATCTGCCGCGGGGCAGGGCAAACTTGCCCTTGTAAAAACCGACGGAAGATACTGCATAAAAAAATATTTTAAATATAAAGACCACATTATCCTTGAAGATAAAAACAAAAAGCAAAAAAGATTTAAGCACGCCGATATTGAGGTTGCAGGCCAAATTCTTGCTTTTTACAGAAAGCCCTTATAGCTAAAATTTAGTAAAATATAGTTGTAACAGCCGCCTGCAGCAGCGCGGCGGCGCGCCAGCGTATTAAATACCGGAGAAAATTAAATGATTATATTGTGTTTAAACTGCGGAAGCTCTTCCGTAAAGTACAGTCTTTTTGACCATGCAAATAAAGTAAATATAGCCGTCGGCCTTATAGAAAAAGTAGGTTATAACGACGCAGTAATATCCCAAGAAGTCCCGGGAAAAGAAAAGTACGAAAAAACATCCCCCTGCCCCGATTTTAAAACAGCCATACAATGGGTTTTATCCACTTTAACCGATAAACAAATAGGCGTTATTAAAGATATGAAGGAAATTAATGCCGTCGGCCACAGAGTAGTACACGGCGGACCTTTGGAAAAATCTGTCTTAATCACGCCAGAAGTTATACAGCTTTTAAAAGATATTTGCGACTTAGCCCCCCTCCACAACCCCGCAAACGTTTTGGGTATGGAAGCCGCTATTGCCGTAATGCCCGACATCAAGCATATTGTTATTGCCGATACCGCCTGGCATCAGGCAATGCCCGCGCATACCTATATGTACGCCTTGCCGTACGCTTGGTACGAAAAGCATAAAATGAGAAGATATGGCGCGCACGGCACATCTTACCTTTACAATGCTAAACGCGCTGCCGCCCTTTTGGGTAAAGACCCGTTTGACTGCAATCTTATCATCTGCCACATCGGCAACGGCGCCAGCGTTAACGCTGTTAAAAACGGCCTTTCTTACGATACCAGCATGGGTTTAACCCCGCTTGAAGGCCTTATAATGGGTACAAGATGCGGAGATTTTGACGCTTCCGTCGCTTTCCAAATGATGGAGAAAGAAAATATTTCCCCCAAGGAAATGTATAACATCTTAAACAAAAAATCGGGCGTGCTTGGTATTACGGAAAGATTTCAGGACAGACGCGATATTGAACTTGCCGCCGAAAATGGCGACGCCAGATGCCAGCTTGCCGTTGATATGGAAGGCTACCGCATTAAAAAGTACATAGGCGCATACGCCGCCGCTTTGGGCCGCGTGGACGCAGTTGTATTTACCGCAGGCGTGGGCGAACGCGGGCCGATATACAGAGAGCTTGCCCTTAAAGATATGGAATATATGGGCATTAAGTACGATAAGGACCGCAACTGGGCCGCAATGACGAAAAATGCGGAAAGCTTAATTTCCACCGAAGACAGCCCCGTTAAAGCCTTTGTAATCCCGACCGACGAAGAAATTGTATTTGCGGAAGACGTTGCGGCAATCTGCAACGGCACATACGACATACATACAAACTTCAAATATTCCTTCCAAGAGAAAGGTTACAGAAATTCTTTAAGAGATGAATCCTTAAAGAAAGAACTTAAAAAGAAACCTTTCTTAAAGAAAGCGATTATAAATACCCCCAAAGAAATTTTGGGCGAATAATAAAATCTGACGCAAAAACCCCCGCCTTATTTTTTAAAGCGGGGGTTTTTTATTTGTATCTTTTATCTTTGGCGGGTTATCTTAGCACCGTAAAATTTACCTGATATGTTTTTGCGGGCGTTACCAGTTTTAAATTAAATTTGCCGACGGTAAGCGGCCAAAAACATTTTTGCGGATTACAGTTATATTCCTTTCCGTTTACAAACCATTTCCCCTGCGCGTCTGCCTTAAAAAGAAGCTGCTGGGAGGCCTGCGGCACGGCAGGGTCCGCCTTAAAAATATCACCGTCCGCGGGAAATATTATGCCTTCCGCCGCTTTACTCCCCCGCTCTTCGCCGCCGTGTTGCGCTTTAGTCAAATTGCAGGGTTTTGGCAACTTGCCTAAAGGGAAAACCTCCGTAATTTTTAACGGGCAGTCTTTACCTGCCAAAAGCCCGCTTTGCGCGCAAACTTCCTCTACCAAAACGGTTTGGGGCCTGTCAAAAGAGTTATTGTTTTTTGCCTGCTCCTGCGGGTATTTATCTTGTAAGAACATAAAAATATCTTTAAGGAGCGGGGCCGCGCCCGTTATGCCCGATACCTTTCTCATCGGCTCGCCGTTAAAGTTCCCCGTCCATACTGCGGCGGTAAAGCGCCTGTTATAGCCTGCGGCAATATTATCACGGTAATCTTTGGAGGTGCCTGTTTTGGCGGCAAAACTAAAAGGTAAATTTAAAGGGGAATTAAGGCCGAAGGCAGAACTTCTTGCCGCATTATCGGCAAGAATATCCGTTGTCATAAAAGCGGCCTGCGCCGATATAGCGCGGTGCGCCGCCCCAGACTGGGAAGCGCCAGGTTCAAGCGTAAAGCGAACAGGCGTCCACATTCCGCCGTTTGCCAAAGCGCGGTAGGCATTTGCAAGTTCCAAAAGGCTCACTTCCCCGTTGCCTAGAGCAATGCCAAGCCCGTAATCCTGCGCGGGTTTTGTAAGCGTGGTAAAGCCGACTTTACGTAAAGTTTCCAGCACTCTGCCCACGCCTATCTTTTGCGCCACCGCGACGGCGGGAATATTGTAAGAACAGCCCAAAGCTTGGCGCAAAGTTACGTCGCCATGGTATTCTTCGTCGTAATTTTTAGGGCGGAAGCCGCCTTCAAAAAAAGTATCTTCATCTTTAATTTTGTCGGAGGGCAAAAAATCATTTTCAAAAGCGGCGGCGTAAACAAAAGGTTTTAAAGCCGAACCCGGTTGGCGTAGTGCCAAAACGCCGTTAACAAAACCCTGCGCTTTCTCGTCAAAATAATCAGCCGAGCCGACAAAGGCAAGAACATCGCCAGTAGCATTATCCAGCACAATAACAGCCGCGTTGGATACCTTATTCTTTTCCAGCTTTTTAAGATATTCAGGTACAAGTTTTTCTATATAAAGCTGTATATTGCCGTCTATGGTTGTTTTTACGCGGCCCGTACACGGGTAAGTTTTAGAGATAAATTCCGCATAATGCGGCGCGGCAAACGGCGCGGGCGAGGAGGATAAAATTATTTTTTCCGTAAGGGCGGCACGGTAAAGTTCGCCGTTAATAAAACCGTTTTTGAACATTTGCTCTAAAATAAAATCTCTTCTTTTAAGAGCGGCGGAAAAGTTTTTGCGCGGGTTATATCTGACTGGGGATTTTATTATACCCGCCAAAAATGCCGACTGGGAAAGGGAAAGCCCCGCCGCATTATTATTAAAATATATTTTTGCCGCGGCCTCCACACCGTAAATATTACCGCCTAAGTTTACCGTGTTAAAATAGGCTTCCAGTATTTGCTGTTTGGTAAGTTTGCCTTCCAGCTTAACCGCGCCTAAAACCTGCTTTATTTTTGCGGTAATTGTCTTTTCCTTAGGTTTACTTGCGCTTACAAGCTGCTGCGTTATTGTTGACGCGCCCGATACCACCTGCCCCGCGCTGAAGTTTTGCCACGCGGCGCGCGCGACGGACTGCAAATCCACGCCGCCGTGTTCAAAAAATCTTTTATCTTCCGCCGCCAAAACCGCAAGCACAAAATAAGGGCTGACGTCGTTTAAATTTACGGGCAGCAAAAAGTTGTCTTTGCCCGAAATTATGTTTCTTAAAGGATTGTAATATCTGTCCGTAACCGTGCAGGAAGCAGAGGGCAAAACGCCGCTTTGCGCCGCCGAAAATGTGGCAGCGCAAAGCAGTAAAAGTGCAGATATTATTTGTTTAAACTTCATTGTATTTGCAATGTATTTAGCGCGGCTGACCTGCCGAAAACTTCAGGCGCGTACATTTGGCTCGCCGCCGCAAAAGGCACAACATAAGAACCTGCCGCAATGGCGCGCACTTTATACTTAAAGGTGTAAGTTCCCTTAGGCATAAAATCCGCAAAGGCTACTACGCGGTCGTCGTAATTTTCCACGCGTTCAAAGGGATTGGTTATACTGAAAGCCTCCCCCTCTTCCTCGGCATCTCTGTCGCCTTCCGTGGCAAGAGTGGTATCAATAACCTCAAAACCTGCGGGCAGGAAATCTTCCAAAATTACAAAAGTTCTCTCTTGCCCAGTTGTTACTGTTACGGATACTTCCGCCGTTTGACCCGTTTTTAAAGGCGTGGGCGCGTTGATAGTTTTACTGACGGTAAAACCCGCGTTTTGCGCCGCCGCCGAAGGCCAAGCATAATAACTTAAAGCCGTTTTGTAATAAAGCGTACCTTGCCCGTTTTTGACAAACTGCACTTTGGCGGAATCTTTATTTTTAAAGAGAGAATTTAAGTCTTCCTTAAAAGTTTGCAATTCTTCCGTGCGGCCTTTAAACACGGCAGAGGCAAATGCCGCGCCGTTAAGTTTAACTTCCGCAGTAAAATCCGCGGGCTGCGCTTCTTTTACTTTTATATACGCGCTTAATGCCCTGAAAGCGGCGGCATTATCAGCCGTAACGCCAAGGCCGCCCTTTGCGCCCAAAGCGGTGTTAAGCCAAGCTGCGGCTTTATAATCGTCGGCAAAGCCGCCTTGCTCAAGCAAAGCTTCCAAAGCAAGCGCGGTAACTTTTGCATTGCTGCTGTATATCCATTTTTGGGCGGCGGATTCAAAATGCAGCGTTTGCGGCGTTTGCGCCGCGTAATTTAAAATATCTCTTTTAAGGTCGGCTGCCTGCGCGGCAAGCTTAAGCGCGTGGGCCGCTTTAAGAAGGTAAATTTTACCTTCCAAACCTAAAGAAGCGCGGGCCGCGTAGAGGTTATTAAAGTAAGCCCCCGCATTATTATTGCCGTAAAGCGCAAGCGCGTAAACGCCGTAGGCTTTGGCTAAATAATCCTCCTGCGCGCTATATTTATACACGCTTTCCTGTTGGGAAGACAGATAAGAATTAAGCCACAAAACAGCTTTATCGGCGGCTTCTTTATCCGTCTTATAACCCTGCTTTTGCGCGGTAAATAAAACATCAAGCGCGTAGGCCGTAAGGTAAGCATCCCAATAGCGACTACCCTGCCAATAAGCAAAGGCACCCGACGGGGTTTGATAGCCGGCAATTTTATCAATGCTATCTTGCGCGGTCTTTTTTATATCCTCGGGCTTGGCACCAAAAGCCTGCAAAATATCGCCGCCAAATACATAAGGCGTAAGTTTGGAAAGCCTTTGCTCAAGGCAATAATAAGCGTAATTATCAAGGAAGTCCGCCGCAGTTTTTATATTAAGCGCGGCGCTTGAGCCAAGCGTAATTTGTAAAGAAGCGGGTTGGTCCGCCAAAATATCAGACGGCTTTTGTATAACTTCCGCCGCCGTACCCTGCACAATATTTGAGGTGGCAAAATTTTGCGGCGCGCTAAAACCCAAAAGCGGTAAATCCGCTTTAAGCCCGTCGCTTCCCTGCGTGTTTTGCGCGGTAAAACTAAACACGGCCTGCCCCGCTTTCTTAACGGTACAGCGCCCTTTTACCGTAATGCTTTTGCCCGCGCCGATATTAACTTCCCTCTGCTGCGCACCCTTAAAGGTAAAGTCCCCCTCCGTCTTAATATTAACAAGGGTTTTAAGGTTATCCTCTTTGGTGTAATTATATACAACCGCGCCGCAGTCAAAAGTATCGTGAATTCTGGCAAAGCGCGGCAGCAGAGGCTTTATCATAAGCGGTTTTGCAACCTCTATAAAACTTTGAGCGGAGCCGAATTTATCTTTATCCGCCGCAACTGCGATTATGCGGAATTTGGTAAGGTTATCGGGCAGAGTAAAGGAAAGTTTTGCCTGCCCTTTTCTATCAGTATTAACCGTTGCGGAGTAAAATGGAACAAACTTGAAATTATTCCTTAAGTCTATACCGCCCAGCTTGCTGTTTGCACCGCCGCCGCCCCTGTTTTCCCCCTTCTGGCCAAAGCTGCGCTGACCGATAAGGAAAAGCCTGTTATCCGCCGTTGTAACGGCAAGCGGCAGAGGTTCGTAAAAATAAGAAAATATGTCAGGCGTTTTATAATCAGACAAAGCCAAAACACCCTCGTCCACGGCGTAAACCGTAAGCGCGGCGGCATTATTTTTGCCCTTATAATTTTTTACGTTTACGGTAAGGTTTACCGTTTGCCCGGGTTCGTAATTTTGCTTATCCGTGCTTATAAAAGGCAAAAGTTTAAACTGCGCGGGGGCAATATCTAAAGCTATGTAGCCAAACTTGGCCTGCGGTTTGCCCAAGTCCTCGCCTTTCGCGCCGTAGGCGGCAAGCGCGCTTCTGCCCTGCGTAAGAACAACGCTTACAAAAACATTGGGCGCATAATTATTTTCTATCGGTATTTTTACATACTGCGCGCCGCCCTTAATTTTAACCACGTCGGAATATAAAACACCTTCCCTTTCCACCGTAACCAAAGCATAGGCGGTTTTGAAAGGAGATTTGATAAGCACTTTTGCGCTGTCGCCTGGGGCATACTGCGCTTTATCGGCAACCAGTTGCAAAATGTCGTCGTCCTGCTGCTGCCAATAAGCCTCGCCCTGCGCGGAAACATAAAAACTTGCGCTGCTTGTGTTAACGCGGCCCTGTTTATCTTTAGCCTTTAAAACAAGCGCGTAACTGCCCGCTTTATTAGGGGTAAAACTCCAGTCTGTTTTGCCCGTGTCGTTTAAGAAAGAGAAGCGGCTTATAGTTTCAATACGGTCGTTGCTTATCCATTCCAGCCTGCCGCTTACGCCTGTTTTTCTTACGCTTAAATAATCCCTGCGTTCAAGCACGGCTTCTATGTCCGTTGAGGGGACAAGATTGCCCTGCGCGTCTGTGCATACTATTTGCAGGCTGTAAGGTTTGCCCTCTTCTGCAATATTTGAAGGCGTTTTGATGCCTATAAAAATATCTGCTGGCAAAACCTCGGCCGAGGCGCGCGCGAAAAGCTGTTGATTTTGCGGGCTTAATACCCCCGCCTGCGCGTAAACGCTGACGGCATAATTAAGCGTGGGCAATTTGACGGAAAGCGAGCCGCTGCCCTTATCGTTAAGTTTTGATGTTTGGCTTAAAAGCTGGGTTTCCGTAAGGTTGGAATACATATTATAGTCGGTAAAGCTATAACCTTCCCACCCTTTGGGTGAAAAGTATAAAGGCGCAAGTTTAATATCCCACTTGGTTTGCGCACCGTCCAAAACCCCGCCGAACATATATTGCGCGCTTAAAGCAAAATCGGCTTTACCGCCAGCAAAATAACGTTTGGAAAGTGCAGAAAGTTGCACGTTAAATTCCGCCGCTTTAACGGCTTCCGCGCGGAAATCCTGATTAAATGTTTGTCCATCGGCTTCTGCGCGGATATTATAAGTACCCGTCGGCGCGGACGCAGGCAGAGAGTAAACATAATCCGCCGCGCTGCCGCTTACTGCCAAGGTTTTATTTGCAACTTCCTGCCCGCGCGGGTCCGTTATAATTAAAGATATTTGCTTTGCGGACAAGTAAGAAATACCGCTCTTTTGCATACTGCGCAAAATTGTTTTTATGCGCACATCTTCGCCCGTTCTGTATATGCCGCGCTCCGTAAATATAAAGGCTTTAAGCGGCTGCGCTTTGGGGCTGTAGTCATAACTGATATTAAAACGCCAAGGCTGTATACCGTCGTTAAAGGAAGAAGAGATTAATGCAATATTTTCCCCGTCTTTAACAAAAGCCCAGACTTCGGGCGCGCCCCAAGGTTCTTGCACTATATCTTTAAGCTCTGCCCAACCGGGGGCAAGCGCAAGGCCGTCGCCGTCGGTTTTGCCCTGCCATAAAATTTTATTGTCCGCGCTTCTCAGTTCCACTTCTTTATGCTTTGCGGGTTTACCGTCTTGCAGATATGTTGCCCACACAAGTATATTTTTGGGCGATATTTTTATGCTAAGGCCCATATTTGTAACATTGTCAAAAGAATTTTGCCAGCACACTTCATTTTTGGCGGACGGTTTTAAGAATTGCGCAAACACAATGCCAGCATTAAGCGGGGCAAGCGCGGGCGATAAATCTATAAAGGAATTTACGCCCTCGTCTTTCTTGATATTCGGCTGCCATATTTTTGTAATAAAACTACCGCTAAGTTCTTTTTTATCACACCAATTTTGCGTGTTTTTGAAGAACGGGATAAAAGAGGCATAATCTATAAATTGCTTTTCCACCTTAACTTGTCCCGCGTTGACGGCGGCTGCAGGGTGATAAGGCTTTAAATAACTTTCTATAACGCCGAACCCGCCCTTAAAGTCAACGGAAGGACAATAGCCGTCATTGCCCCAGTCAAAAGAGATATCACGCCCTAAACTTTGACCAAAGACGTCTTTTAAAGCGCCGTTTATTTTTACTTTATAGGTTTGCCCCGCTTTAAAATACAGGCCGCACAACGGCATTTGATAGACGGAAACTTTTTTGCCGTTTACAACCGCTTCTTCTTGATAGCCGCTATTACTTTCGTCGCAAGATTTAAAATCCAAAGCGGGTGAGAACGAAATATTTTTGTATATCTCCCCCGCCTGCACGGGGTTAGTGAACATTAGCGAAGGGGTATTGGGCAAACAATCGTTTTTAGGGGTTTGCGCTAAAGCCAAATCGCCATAGGTTTGGAAATTTAAAACATAATCTTTTCCCATACCCAAAGGCCCGCTTTCCGACAATAAACCTTTATTAAAAATAAGTTTGTATGCGGCATTCTTTTTAAGGGGAGAGGAAGGGTCTATAACAATAATATTTTTGGCGGGGATGTCGGAATATTTAAAATATTTCTCAAAAAGTTCGGGGGTTATTTTGCTTATTTTTACAGGCACGCGCACGCCTGCGTTTACCAGCTCCGTATAAGCTGCTATTTGCGCCATATCGGGCGGCATATTAAAAGCGGCCATAATTTTGGGTGAGGGGCCTATCCACTTTTCTCCGTCGTAGGGTATGCTTTGCAAAACTTGCGGGCGCGGGGTGGAAAATGTCCAAACAATATCATTTGCAAGAGCGTCGGCGGACGCTGCGGCCTTAAGCCCTGCTTTAAGCTTTACGGTAAAAGCCGTGGCGGAGGGCAGCTTGGCGGAGGGAGTAAAAGTTAAAGTTTGCGTACCCAGCCAGCGGCAGTCGCCTTTAATTGCGGGGGTAATTTCCAAAGGGCAGGCGGCGGAATCAATTTGACTTTGCGCGCCCAAAGCGACAACGGGTTTATTAAAAGTTACGCTTGGCGCAATATCTGCCGCGTATTCGTCCAAATTGCCTTGCGGGCGAATAGAAACCGCCTGAAGCTGGCCCCAAACAGCACCGCTTAAAATCAAAAAAAATGCGGCAGTAAAAAATAGCCTTTTCATCTTTAAAACCCCCTAAAGTTTGCTATACTTAATATATCAGCACTATAACATATTTTATTAAAAATATAATTCCTGCGGAGGTTCTATGCTTCTTGGTCCTGTAAAAGCCTTATACAACATAAAATATTATCTTTCGGGTCTTAACAAATCAGTTTGGAAAGCAATCTTATTCAACATCTATTTGTTTGCTATAACTGCCGTATTTGTTGCGGTTATAACTTATTTTACCGGCAAGCCTGTAGTCGATAGTGCCGTTGATAAAGTAGCTTACTATACACCTGAAATTACAGTACAGCAAGGCGTGGCTACCGTTAATAACGACGAGCCGCTTTTAATTGAACCTAAAGAACTTGAAGGCTTTAATGTCCTCTTTGACACGGGCAGAACGGAACCGCTTTACCCTACGGAAATGACGCAGTCCAAAACTATTTTGGCGGTAACTTCCGACACGGCATACCTTAACATTCAAGACCAGTTTGAAGCTACGGAAATACCAGAAGACTTCAATATGACAATTACCCCGCAAACAATATTACAGAATAAAAACACCATCAGCAGCATTATTCTTTACACGATTACGATAATTATCGTATTGGCGCAGATTATAAAAATTCCGCTTTTGATATTAATAGGCTTTATAATGACGGCAATAGTTAATGCCTTCACGCGCGCCGCGCTGCCGCCTGCCAAATTGTTTAAACTTGCTTGTTATATGCAGGCCCCAGTAACTGCGCTTTATATTTTAAATTTCGCATCGCCCGTAAAGATGCCGCTTTTATTCCTTGTTTATTTAATAATATTCGGTTTGTATGCGCACATGGTTATTTCTAAATACAACCCTGACGCGCAAGAAGAACAGGAAGAGCAGGAAGAATCCGAACCGTTAACAGCGGAAAAAGAAGAGGAAGATGAGGAAGAAAATCCGCTTGACGAACTTAATGCGGAAATCCCCCTCCCCGAAGATAAACCGCTTGAAGAAGAGCAGGACCATGGCTATGATACTGAAGATAAAAAGTAAGTTCAGCTCCGCCCACAGATTGCCCTGCTACGACGGCGATTGCAGCAATTTGCACGGGCATACCTGGCAGGTAGTTTTTGAAATTGAAGGGCCTTTGGCGCAAAGCGGAATGATATACGATTTTAAGCTTTTAAAAGCTATGCTTAAAGACGCCCTGCCCGACCATAAATATTTAAATGATTTGCTGCCCAACCCGACGG
>MTLE01001384.1_pt1 | contig 60331 bp, 52 predicted proteins | sample 1982461 | NCBI WGS metagenome assembly MTLE01 (sample SAMN05712605, study PRJNA340218) | biofilm metagenome | isolation source: sample SPL anode biofilm adapted to -200 mV | place: USA | collected 2012-02-03 | reverse complement strand
CCTGCCTGTATCGAAGCTTCGGCAACGCTTTCACCGTGCTCTATCTTCATCTTAATAAAGTCCACAAGTATTATAGAGCTGCGCACTTCTATGCCCGCGCCAGCTATAAAACCTATCATAGACGTTGCGGTAAAGAAAGAGCCTGCCATCCAATGCCCCGTAAGCACGCCCACAAGCGTAAGCGGTATGGGCGCCATAATGATAAGCGGCACGCTAAAGCTGCCAAACCACGCTACCACCAAAACATATATAAGTATAAGAACCATTGCAAAAGATATACCCATATCGCGGAAGACTTCGTATGTAACCTGCCATTCGCCGTCCCACTTTATTGATGTCCCGCCCGCGTTATCGGGCTGGCGCGCGTAGAATTGTTTTATCTCTATGCCGCGCTCTTTTGCCAGTTGGTCTATCTTGCCGCGCAGTTCCAAAATAGCATAGACGGGGCTTTCTATTTCGCCCGCAACTTCCGCCGTTACATAAGTAACTTTTTGCATATTCTTTTGATACAGCGGCAAGGGGGCTTCCCCCGTGTTTTGCTGGGTTAAAGACCCAACTTGTAAAGCCGTACCGTTGGCGGAAAATAAGCGCACGGATTTTGCTCCGCTTTCATCTTTACGCATTTCCTGCGGAAGGCGAAGATTGATTGAAACGGGTTCGGCTTCCCCCGCCACGTGGGCCAAGCCTATATCCGCACCGTTAAGCGCAATGTGTGTTGTTTGGGCTATATCCGCGGAAGAAATACCGTTAAGGGTCGCCTTTTGGCGATTAACGACAAGCGTTGTTTGCGGTTGCGCTTCGGGCAGATAGCTGTCTATATCCACAATGCCTTTTGTGTCAGCTAAGATATTTTTTATATCAAGGGCAAGGGCATTGCGTTTTGCCGCGTCGTCGTTATAAACTTCTATTACTAAAGTTGAAAGTACTGGTGGCCCGGGGGGAACTTCCGCCACTTGCAAACGCGCGCCGTACTTTGCTGCTATCGCCTGGAACATCGGCCTTGCGGAAGATGCTATTTGGTGGCTTTGGCGTTTGCGCTCATCTTTTGGCGCAAGGTTAACCTGTATATCGGCCTGCCATGGGCGGGTACGCATAAAATAGTGGCGCACAAGCCCGTTAAAGTTATAAGGCGCGGCCGCGCCCACATATGCCTGTACGTCAGCCGCTTCCGGCAAAGTACGCGCGGCGCGGGCAACTTCGTCCGCGGCTTTTTGCGTAAGTTCAAAAGAGGAGCTTTCAGGCATATTAAGGATAACCTGAAACTCGTTTTTATTATCAAACGGCAGCATTTTTGCCTGTACTTTATGCGTTACCACAAGCAACATAGACAAAGCCGCCAAACCGAATGTAATTATAAGCGAAGCATACAAAGCTTTGCGGTTTGCAAATAACTTGTGCATCAGTTTTATGTAAAGCTTATCGGTAAAAGATTTATGGTCTTTATCAATATGTTTTTTGGGTGTCCACTTTTCCAATATCAAAGTAAACAGCCACGGGCTTATAATAAAAGCTATGCCTAAGGAAAGTATCATAGCAACGGACGCGCCGACGGGAATAGGCATCATATAAGGCCCCATCATACCGCTTACAAAGGCCATCGGTAATATGGAGGCTATGACGGCAAGCGTGGCAAGAATTGTAGGATTGCCCACTTCGTCCACGGCGCGCAGGGCGGTTTGCCATTTGGGCGCGTCTGGGTCAAGCGTCCAATGGCGGTGAATATTTTCCACAACCACGATAGCGTCGTCCACCAATATGCCTATGGAAAAAATTAAGGCAAACAGCGTTATACGGTTTAAGGTATAACCCGCCAAAAAGTAAACCAATAAAGTAAGGCCAAGCGTAACAGGCACGGCCACAAGCACAACAAGCGCTTCCCTTATGCCCAGCGCAAAAGCTATAAGCAGAGTAACGGAAAGCGTGGCAAGGAGCATGTGGAACAAAAGCTCGTCTGATTTTTCCTTAGCGGTATGGCCGTAGTCGCGGGTAACCGTCCATGTTATGTCTGCGGGTATCGCGCCTTTTTCGCGCATGGCTTGCGCGCGGCCTAAAACTTCTTCCGATACACGGGTGGCGTTTGCGCCCTTGCGTTTGGCTATGCTTAAGGTAACGGCGGGGCGGCTGCCGTGTTCGTCGTAAATTGTTACGGAGTTTTCATCTTCGTCGGGGCCATCGGTAACTTGCGCTACTTGGGAAAGCGGCACAGGGCGCCCGTCCCACAGGCCGACTATGGTATTTTTAAGGTCGTCTATATTGCGGATAAAAGAGTCGGTTTCCACAAGCACGCCTTTTTCGCCATCGGCGGTGCGGCCTGCGGGCAGGTTTATATTAGAGCTGCTTATAATACCCGCAAGTTGTTGGGGCGTAATTTGCAGACGGGCAAGTTTTTCGGGCGAGAAGCGCACTAAAAACTGTCTTTTTTTGCCGCCTGTTATTGTGGTTTCGGAAACTTCTGAAATTGAGGAAATTTCGTCCCGCACGGCGGCGGCTGTGCGGCGCAGCTCAAGCGGAGTTGCTTTATCCCCGTGGAAGGTTAAGGCTAATATAGGCACATCGTCTATACTGCGCGGCTTGATAAGCGGCTGCGGCGCGCCCTGCGGCACAAAGTCCGCGTTGGAATGGACCTTTGTAAAAAGGCGGGTCATAGCTTCTTCCCCGTCTGTGCCTACTTTAAAGCGAACTATAAACATTGCAAAGTTATTTTCCGCCGTGGCGTATACATATTCCACGTCGGGGATTTCCATAAGTTTGCGCTGGCCTAAGGTTGAAAGGCGGTCCTGCACTTCCTGTGCGTTGGCGCCTGGGAAGGGGACTAAAATATCAAACATCGGCACTGATATTTGCGGCTCCTCCTCGCGCGGCAAACTGACGGCGGCAAAAAAGCCCGCCAGTAAACTTGCCAAAACTATAAGCGGCGTTAATTTAGAACGGACAAAAGCTTGCGCTATTCTGCCCGCAAGGCCGAGATTTTCCAATTTCATTTTGTACCTCCAAGCGCGGCGCTGATATTATCGGCTGCGGTTTGGTCAAATTCTCCCGCCATAAACAGCGAGGCGGCGTAATAAAAATGCAGTTTAAAAGTTATTTCCGCCAAGGAACTACGGGCGGACATAAGGGCGGCTTCTGCGCGGACAACTTCTAAAACGCTTTGGCGGCCCTGACGAAATAAAGGCTTAAAAAGCTCTAAGGATTTTTGCGCGTTTTCCACCGCTTCGCGCGCGGCGGGCAGGGCGGCTTTGGCGCTTTCGTATTCCCTGCGGTAGCGCAGCAAGTCAGACGCGGCGGCGTCTGCTAAAGCGGCGGCTTGTTCCTGCGCCTGAAGTTTTTGCGCTTCACGCTGTTTTACGCGGGGGGAGCGTGTAAAATCCCCAAACGGAACAGTCATACTTACGCCGACGGTATTGAGCAGAGGGTTGTTGGAGAAATCCCTTGTATTTGTTTGCAGCTGCGCGAACACGCCGATTTGCGGCATAAGAGAATTGGATTCTAAAGAGCGGGCGATATCCGCGTTTTTGGCTTCAAGGCGGGCGGCAATAAGGTCCCCGCGGGTTTGGGAAAGTTTTTGTAATTTTTCCTGCTCATTGCCGATATTGTAGAGGAAAGCCGCAAAGCTTCCCGACGGTTTTAAAGTGTTTTGCGTATTTCTGCCAAGGCGCACGGCAAGCGCGGCGGACTGGGCCAGAATATCATTTTCAAACATAGTGCGCGTTGTTTTTATGGAAGACAGTGCCGCCTGTGCCGCGTAATAATCAGATCCTAAAACAAAACCTTTTGAGCGTAATCTGTCCGCTGTTTTAATTTGCTCTTCTGCTGATTTTTGCGCCTGCGCCGCTATTTTGGCAAGTTCGGTTTTTAGCGCGAGCATAAGATATGTTTGCGTGGTGCCGAAGAGTTCCGCCTGTTGGGTGTAATCCAAAGAAGATTGGCTTTGCGCCAAATAATTTTGGCCCAAGGCGCGTTGGTCGCGTATCTTAAAGCCCGTAAACAAAGGCACTTCCAAAGAAAGCGCATTAGAAAAATTTGTGCGGTTATCGGGGTTATTTAGTTTATCCAAATCAAAATGGCCTGCGGTAAAGCTATCCTGCCTTAAAAGCGAACCGAAGACGTACACAGGGTCGTTGCCTGTTGTAAGCGCTGATTGATAACTTAACTTTGGCAGGCGCATGGCATCTGCCTGATTGGCGCCCTGACGGGCGGCTTCAACGGCTGCCGCACGGCTTTTTACCATACGGCTGAAGGCGGCGGTTTCCCGCGCAGCTTGCGACAGAGATATTTGCTCCGCGCCCGCGCTTGCCGCCAAAAACAACAAAATAAGTGTAAGGTTTACTTTCATATAAAACACTTTCTCCCTTTAATTTTAAGTAAATTTCTGTTTACGGGACTTAAAGATTAACACAAAGTTTTTTAAGGCCTCTACTAATTAGATGCCGCAGCGGGTCAAAAGGATTCGCTGTATTTTGAATATTATAAATAATACTTATTTTATTTAAAGTCTTTAAGCTGTTTTGTTAATGCTTGTCTTGCGCGGTGCAGGCGAGATTTTATTGCGGGCAGAGTTATGCCCATTTGTTTGGCGGCCTGCGCTAAGGGCAGGTCTTCAATATCGCAAAGCATTATTGCCATACGCTGTTGGGGCGGCAAAGTGTTTAAGGCTTTGGAAACTGCTTGGGAAAGTTCGTTTTTTATTGCATTTTCGTTAACGCAGGAAGTTGACGGATGGTTTTTGCTGTTTTCATCCGGCAGTTCTTCGCTGGGGTGGCGTCTTGCGCTGCGCATACGCTGCCAGCAGTTATTTGCGGCTATGCGGTAAAGCCAGGTACTAAAGGCGGCATTGGCCTTAAACGTTTTTATATTTTTAAGCGCGGAAAGCAAAGCCTCCTGCGCTACGTCTTCCGTTTCCGAAGGCATACGCACGCACAAGCCCGAGGCAATACCGAACAGCCTGTCTTTATAGTTGGCGACAAGCGCGGCAAGGGCTTTTTGGTCCCCTTCTTTTGCGCGGATTATAAGCTGCGCTTCGGTTTCTTTTTCTGTCATAGCTTTAAATAAGTATATGATTTTTATTTGACGATATAAAAGGCCCTTTTTTAAAAGGGCCTTTATGTGATAACTTAAATTGCGGTTAATTTACTTTTGCAGTAATGCGCTTTTCATAAATTTAGCTTCCGCAGTTACGGCAACTTGCCCGTTCTGCTCCACCTGCGCGGCAACTATGTAAAGAGGGTCGTAATCTTTAAGCAACTTTGCGCTTACGCTCACTTTGCCGCCGCAACGCACGGGTTGTTTATACTTTAGCGTCAGCTCCGCCGTAAACGCGGCTACATTATGCGCAAAAAGGCAGTTTGTCATTGCGCTGTCTATAAGGGAAGCTATAACCCCGCCGTGCAAAAAACCTTTATAACCTTCAAACATAAATTTACTTGCAAATTCCGTTTTAACGCTTAAGTCGGGCAGGACTTCAAACTTAAGTTTTAAGCCTATGGGGTTTTTATCCCCGCATAAAAGGCAGGTATCGTGCAGTTTGTTTGACAATGATATGTTTGGTGCGCTCATAAATAATCCTTTGACTGCTTTAGGCTTTGCTTGTTTCCAGTATACTGTTTTTTTGTATTTTATTGGAGATTTCTTCAAAAGATTCTGAGACAGTTCCTTGTCCTGCCGTTAAAGCGGCTGCTTTACCGCTATCTGCCAAAGTTACTATGCCAAGCTCCAGCGGAACTCTGCCTAAGAATTCTGTTCCGTATACTTTTGCAAGGTCTTCGCCTCCGCCTTTTTTGAATATATTGCTCTCCTGTCCGCAATGGGGACAGATGAATCCGCTCATATTTTCAACTATACCTAACACCTTAAGCCCAACCTGATTTGCAAAGGCTAAACTGCGTTTAGCGTCATCTATTGCTACTTCTTGCGCAGTGGTAACAACAACAGCTCCAGTCCAATCTTGCACAGCTTGAAAGGCGGAAAGTATTTCGTCTCCTGTTCCGGGAGGGCAATCGAGGAATAGATAATCAAGTTCGCCCCAGCGCACATCCCCAAGCATTTGGCGTATTGCCGCGGCTTTCAAAGGCCCTCTCCAGATTATGGGCGTTTGGTTGTCCGCCCCAAGCATAGCAAGACTGCAAACCAAAAGGTTATCATTTACTTTGTAAGGCAGTATCTGTTGGTTTTTATCAACAGTCATTTTAAAAGAATCTATGCCCAGCATTTTAGGCACATTAGGGCCGTGTAAATCTATATCCAACAATCCTGTTTTAAAACCTTTCTTTGCCATAGCGCAAGCTAAGTTCACCGCTACGGTTGTTTTGCCCACGCCGCCTTTACCACTCATAACAAGTATTTTGTTTTTTATTGAAGACATATTTTTATTTATGTTTTCTGCCTGTTTTTCAAAGTCGTAATTATTACTGTTCATTTATTCCTCTCTAAGTAAAACAGAATGTTTGTCCATATTTCTATAACTTCAAATTTTAACTTTCTGTTATAAAATTCCGACAGAGGCACTCCGCTTTCTATTGATTTTGTAACATCTGTTGAAAAGGAAACTACTCCTAAAACAGGAATATTATTTTGTCTGCAATATTCTTGTATCAGGGTGCTGTTTTCTTTGTTCAAATCCCACTTATTAATAATTGCGGCGCAAGGAACATTTAAGAGTTTTGCTGTTTCTATAACGCGCTTCATATCATAAATGGCCGAAAGAGTTGGCTCGCATACTATAATTGCCAGATCCGCTGATGAAAGAGAGGCGGCTACCGGGCAACCTATTCCGGGCGGGCCGTCTGCTATTATGAAGGAGGAGGCTTTTTCTTTTGCAATTTTAAATGCTTCTTGCTTTATCTTACTTACGAGTTTGCCGGAGTTTTCTTCCCCTGCTTCCAAGCGGGCATGGATAAAATCCCCGTAATGAGTTTGGGATATAAACCATTGCCCCGATAATCTTTCTTTCATTGAAATGGCTTGGCTTGGGCAGATATGTGAGCAGAGTTCGCATCCCTCACACAGAAATTTATTTACTTGTGCCGGTTTTCCTATTGCTTCAAAGCGGCAGTTTTCAGCGCAGATATTGCATTGTGAGCATTTATCTTTATCAATGTATGCGTACTTGCCGCCGTAAAAGTCATAGGTTTCCTGTGTTTTGGGGCTTAGAAGAAGATGCATATTAGAAGCGTCCACATCACAGTCAAGAATAACAGGGTTGTCGGCCAAGGCGCAAAAGGAAGCCGCCAAAGTTGTTTTGCCCGTTCCGCCTTTGCCGCTAATAATTACTAAGTGTTTCATTGTTAAGTTTAAGCTCCATGTGTTTTGTTTTGTAAAAAGATATTATTGCAGGATTTGCCAAGGTCCGAAAATATTTTTTTATATTTTTCGTCCGTAGCTGACAGAATTTCTCCGCGAGAATATTTTTTTGCTATTTCTATATCCAGCCCCAAAGAGCCTAAAAGAGGAATATTATTGGTTTTACAATAATTCTCTATTAGAATAGAAGATTGATCAGCCCTGTTTATGAATACTCCGTGAGGTATTTTAAGTTTGCGTACGGTTTCTACCGCCAGCGCCAAATCATTAAGACCGAAAGGAGACGGTTCTGTTACAAGCAGGCAAAAATCACTTTCGCTTACGCTTGCCACCATAGGGCAAGAGGTGCCGGGGGGACAATCTAATATTACTGTTTTATCTCTGTTTATTTTTTTCTTTAATTCTCTTATAAGAAAGGCTGTTTTAACATCACCTATTTTTAGTTTAGCGGCATGGTATTCTATTGTGTTGCTATGTCCGCTTTCTATTATGCCTATTTCTTTTTTCTGTTCTGATATTGCTTTTTGAGGGCATAAAAGGGAGCATGCTCCGCAGCCGTGGCATAAATTATCAAGGATTAAAACAGTACCGTCTTTGTCTGAGTTTTTAAATACGTTTATTGCGCCGTATGCGCAGATATCACTGCATAGTCCGCAAAAATTACATTTATTTTTATCCGCGTATGGAATAACGGTATGGACTGTTTCGCAAGAAGCAATTTGCGGTTTTAAAAAGATGTGAGCGTCTGGTTCTTCCACATCGCAGTCTATTAATTGGACATTATCAAGAGCAAAAGCAAGATTAACAGCGACTGTGGTTTTACCAGTTCCACCCTTTCCGCTGGCAATGGCAAGTATCATGTAGGTTTACCTTTAATATTAATTTAAGAGATTCTTAAAGAAGAGGATGAAGAGCTTTTGCTTTATATTCTTCTATCGTTTCTTTAACGGTTTTGTTGCCGGATATTCCCGTAATTACGGTTATTTTGGCGGCATCCAAAGCGTTTTTAGCGTTTGGTCCGACCATTCCTGTAAGTAAAACCGTTGTGCTGCATTGTGCAATTTGTTTTACCGCATTTGGGCCTGCGCCTCCTTGCAGAGAACAGGCGTTATTTTCTATTACTTCAAATGTAAAGTTTTCGCTGTCGGCTACTATAAAATAAGGCGCTCTTCCAAATTTTTCGCTTACATTTGAGTTTAATGTTTTACCCATAGAGGAAACTGCTATCTTCATTTTAATTCTCCTTTTAGTGGTGGCATCCGTTTCCGTCGTGTCCAGGACATGCTGCAATGCCGTCAAGACGGTTTTGTATAACTTGCTCAAGAGCCTCTTGAGCGGTTCCGTTAAAGCCGAAAATCTTTACTCCTGCTGCGGTAAGTTTTTGTTGAGCGCCTCCACCCATGCCCCCTGATACAACTGCGTCAATGTTATATTGAAGGGCTTCAGTGACGGCTTGGCATCCTCCCCCGCCATGGCTGGCCTTATTTACTACATTATGATAGTTATCTATCTTTCCGTTTTTTATTTCAGCTATCATAAAATGCGTGCAATGACCGAAATGTTCACATACGTGGCTTTCAAGTCCGCCGTCCTTTTCAAGCGTTATAAGAATTTTCATTTTAATCTCCTTTTAAATAATGTTTCAAAAATATTTATTTTTATGTCTTCCTAATAAAGGTCTGTTTAAAAAACGACGACAAGTAGTCCAAAAACTGACCCTGCCGCCTTGTCTTGAACAGGGGCCGTTACCACAATCTAAAGGCCCCGTACCAAATGGTCCTGTCCCATCTCTTCCCGGCATATAACTCCCTCCTTACAGATAATTATTATCAATAAGCAAACAAAAAAAACGACAATCTTTATTTGCACTTATCGCACAAACCGTAAAATTGCACAAGGTGATTTTTAATTTCAAAATTATATTTTTTGCTTAAAGTTTTTTCTGTTTTTTTAAGCAATTCCATTTCCTCGTCCGCAAAATCTTTATAGTCAATTATGCGTTTGCAATTTATGCATACAAGGTGGTGGTGATGCTTTTGCTCGCCTTTACTTTGCACAAATTCGTAGCGGGCTTTGCCGTCGCCGAAATCAAACTTATTAACTATTCCAAGTTTTGTTAAAAGTTCCAAATTTCTGTACACGGTTGCTATGCCTATGGACGGCTCTGTTTGTTTAAGCTTGGTAAAAACCTCTTCCGCGCTTAAATGGCCTGTAGAGTTTTCCATAAATTGCAAAATAACGCGGCGGGGCAATGTCATTCTGCGTCCGCATTCTTTTATCGGGCCATGCCAATGTTCGCCGTGGCAGCAATGTTTTTTATGACAATTATGAGGCATTTATATTTCCTTTTATTGATAATAACTATCAATAAGATATAATAAAATTACTACTTTGTCAAAGTTTAATTTTAGGCGGCAGAAAATAATATAGGGCAATAATTCTTACAAAATAATAAAATATAAGTAAGGGGAAATATCAGACGTCCGTCTTTAATAAGGAAAATTATGTCCAAAAAATTATTTGTCTTTTCTGCTCTTCTTTGCGCTTTTTCTTCTTTTGCTTGTGCCTATTCTCTTAACTTTTCAGCCGACTATCAAACCGTCGGCGGTATCGGTAATGATATTGACTTTAACCCAAACACGCACGAAGACAAAACCTATTTAAGCCAAAGGCTTATCCCCGCGTTTGAGCTTGCCGTAAGCGATAATATTTCTGTCGCAGGTAAATACCAAGTAAGTAAAATATGGGGAGAGGAAGGCCCGCTGGGAAGCTCATTTGCAAGCGATAACAATAACTTTAAAATTTTAGATTCCTATATAAAGCTTCACCGCGGCGATAACGAATATATAAAGGCTGGTTGGCAATATGTAACCTTACCCAGCTTTACCTTTGGCAATCCCCTTTTTAACGGGCATACACCCGCGCTTAACTTTAGGGGCGTATTTTGCGATTATTCCTCCTTTAATTTAATAGCAGCCTATCAATTTAGAACGCAGGATAATATGCCTAAGGCAAACGCCTCCACAATGATGGCGGCTGTTGTGGATATTAAGAAAGACGCTTATACCGTGCAGCCATATATGGCTTATATCAGAATGGAGCATGATGTAAACTCCCCCTATAATTGGGCGGCGGCGGATAATAATTCCATAAGCTATATGACCGCGGGCGGGCTTGCCGCGCAGTATAAACTTGACCAAAAGACAACAGTTTCCGCCGACGGTGTTTATGCCGACCAAAATAATAAGGGCGACCATTATTACGAATCAAAAGGTTATCACATTTCTTTACTTGTGGAAAGGCAGGAAAATTTTGGCGTACCCGGGTTTTTTATGTGGCGTTCATCGGGCAATAAAGCTAATAAATTTTATACTCATTGGGACTACGGCTTTGTGCCGTCTGTAGCGACGGAGCGCAGTTTTGCGCCCTCCAGACTTGCGTTTAAAGGCAATGAATTTTTGGGCAGGGACAGTCTTCTTTCCCCCACGGGAATGGGAACTGCGGGCATAGGCTTGCATTTAAAAGACCTTAATGGTTTAGGTAAAGCAAAACACACCTTGCGCGGCGTATATATAAGAGGTACCTCCTCCGCTCCGCAAATAGGAGAACCTGCGGGTGAAAGCGTGCCAAGCGCGGCCCGCCCCGGTAAATTGGAGGCAGGCGTTATGGGCGATAAAGACCATGCTTTTGAGGTTGATTTTGATACCGCATATCCCATTAACGACGCTGTATCCGCCTTTTTGCAGGCAGGGTATATAAAAGGTGATTTTAAAGATAGTAAGTATGACCGCGATGTTTTTAATTTAGAACTTGTGGTAAGGGTATTTTTTGAAAGTTTTATAAAAGGGTAATTATGGAAAACAAAACTATAGATTTATATTATTTTTCAGGCACGGGCAATACATATCTTGCCTGCGAAACTTTTGTAGAAGAGGTAAAAAATTACGGGTTTGCCGTCAATCTTATTTGTATGGAAAAGGCTGACCCCTCCAAAATAAATAAAAATAATATTTTGGGTTTGGCCTTTCCCGTTGCTATGTGCTTTTCTTATCCTTTTGTGTTTGATTTTATACGCGCTCTGCCTAAAGTTAACGGAACTAAAGTTTTTATGTTTGCCACTATGGGCGGCAGCGCATGGGGAATGGAAGGTAAACTTAAAAAGATTTTAAGTGCGAAAGGCTTCAATCCTGTTGCCTCTGCCACGGCTATAATGCCGTCAAATATCTTTGTTATTGAAGATGAGGAAAAAAATAAAATTATCCGCGCAAAAGGCCTTAGGGAGATAAGAGATTTTGCCTCCGCCTTTGCTATGGGCGACGCCGTGTGGAAGAGCGGCGGATTATTATCTTTATGCTCTTATATGTTTTACCGCGCGGCAACAGCAACTTGGAAGGTGGGGTGGATGCAGCGTCTTTTCAATAATAAAGTAAAAGCGGAAACATGCACAAAATGCGGGCGTTGCGCGGCTTTATGCCCCGTCGGCAATATAACTTATAAAAACGGTTTGCCCGAGTTTGGCGTAAAATGCCAGTATTGTATGCGCTGTGTTTCCTATTGCCCTACGGGCGCAATAAAAAGTAGATTTATTTTTAAGGGAGATGCTTATAAAGCTTTCCACAGGCCGTTTCATAAGGGGAACAATGGGATTAAAATTTAAAAACAAAAAGAATGAAGTTCTCATTCTTAAAGATTCCGCAAGCTCTATTACGCCGCTTATCTTTGGCGCTTTGTTTTTGGGGCTTGGCGGATTTTTAAGTTTTTTCGGCTATTTCAGCCCTGTCTTAGAGTGCCACCGTATAGGACCTGCTGTTAATTGTGAGCTTACGCGCCAAGGCTTATTTCCTTTTAAGACGAATAGGATTATATTAAAGGATTTTGTCGGCGCGGAAGTTAAAACGCATGAAGATAGCGACGGCGACACATACAGCATTGTTTTAAATGCTGCTAACGCCACGGGAGTACCTTTTGCAAATTACTCAAGTTCGGGCTACGACAGCAAGCAAAAGTTAGTGCGCGAGATAGCAAACAATCTTAATACAAAGAATGATTTCAGCGTAAAATACAGTCAAAAAATATTATTGGGTTTTGGGATTTTCTTTACGGCTTTTGCCGCAATGATTTTATGGTCCGGCATTAAGAGCGGCTTAAGGGAAAAGAATATATTGGAAGCGCACTTAGCCCAAGGCATTCTTAAAATATATCCCTATAACTCGCTAAAAAAATACGAAGATGCTCGCCCGCTTGCAGATTTGCTTGATATCCGCGTTGAAACCGCGCCAAAATATTGGAAAGCTTATGCTTTATATATGCAGCAGATATGCCAGCTTAAAGGGCTTTCAATGCCTATTACGGTAACTATCATGCTTAAGGCGGCGGGTTTGCTGGGCGGCGTTGTAAAAGAAGAAAGCCTGCAAAGCAAAGAAGACAACGGCGCGCCGCAAAATAATAACAGTAAAATACTTGTAGTAAAATTTAAAGATTCTTCCGAAGTTTACACCTTGCTTACTTCTTACGGAAACAGTTATGACGCGGTTTCGGAATTTAAGAAATACACAGGGTTGAATGATGCTTAACAAGGGGTTTACTTTAATAGAGCTTTTAGTTGTCGTCCTTATAATAGCTATATTAACAGTAATAGCTGTGCCTATTTTTAATATCGCGGTGGAAAAAAGCCGCGCCGCCGATGCCATTACAAATATTAAAAGTATTTCCAAAGCCGTGGAGGTTTACAGATTGGAACACGGCGCGTATCCGCCCGTTGACGACTGGGATAATCTTTCCATAACAATGCCTACTGGAAGGAGGGAGCCTTATGCCGCAATAGGCGGTGATGCGTGGCTGTCGCCCTCCGCGCAGTGGAGGTGCTACCTTTATTACGGCAATGCAACCTGGGCAAACAGAGGCCCGAGCGGCGCCAATTATAATTTGCAGTACAGTTATTCCGACAGGGTATTTTACTGTCAGGCATACCGCGGAGCAAGGTTTGATTTCTTTAATAAAGTTTGCCAAAGTTTGTGCGGCGATAACCCGCAAACCGAAAGTGCCGACAGGACCAGCTGCAAGTTTATGTAATAATGCTTTTTTCGCACAACCCGCTTCCCCAAAAAAACAAGGGGAGCGGGTATTTTTATGCCCCTTTGTCAACCCTAGTTTTAAGACGGTAAAAATTAAAAACTTGCGCGAACGCATTAAATAGATATATAATATATCTAACAATAGATATATAAAGTATCTATCTTGCCTTATAGGAGGGTGTATGTGGGAAAAAGATATTAACATAAACGAAGTAAAAGAAATCCGCTGCCGCTCAACCGTATATTTTGGCGTGGGGGCGATAACAAAGATAAATGATATCGCAAAAGATTTGAAAGCAAGGGGCCTTGATAAGCTTGTAATTGTTACGGGCAAAGGCGCATACAAAAAAACAGGCGCGTGGGACCATGTGCAAAAAGCGCTTGCCGCCAATAATATAACTTATGTCCATTACGACGGCGTAATGCCCAACCCTACCACTCATCAAGTGGACGCTGCCGCTAAACTTGCCGCAGACTTTGGCGCAAAGGCTGTTTTGGCTATCGGCGGAGGCTCTGCCATAGACGCAGGCAAAAGCGTTGCCGTTATAATGAAGTACCCCAACAGAACCGCGGCCGAACTTTACGAATTTGCTTTTACTCCTACGGAAGCCGCGCCGATTATTGCCATTAACCTTACGCACGGAACAGGTTCCGAAGCTAACCGCTTTGCCGTTGTAAGTATTTTGGAAAAGGATTTTAAACCCGCTATAGCTTACGACTGCCTCTATCCTTTATATTCCATTGACGACCCTGCCCTTATGACGGGCCTTAGCGAAGAGCAGACAAGATATGTTTCCATAGACGCGGTAAACCACGTTGTGGAAGCTTCTACCACAAAAGCGGCCTCGCCCTTTGCGATAGACCTTGCGCTCTCCGTCGTCAGCCTTGTAGCAAAATACTTGCCCGTTGCTTTAAAAGACCCTAAAGACTTAGAGGCCAGATACTTTTTGGCTTATGCCGCATTGATAGCGGGTATCAGCTTTGATAACGGTCTTTTGCACTATACTCACGCCTTAGAGCATCCGCTCAGCGCCGTTAAGCCCGACCTTACCCACGGCTTAGGTTTGGCTGTCTTGCTGCCGGGCGTTGTAAAGTATATTTATGCCGACAGACCCAACACGCTTGCCGCCGTTTTAGCACCAATAGCGCCCGCGCTTAAAGGCCATAAAGACGAGGCGGAAAAAGCGGCCAAAGCTGTTGAAAAGTGGCTCTTTTCCGTAGGCGCAAATAAGAAGCTTAAAGACGAAGGCTTTAGTTCGCAAGACGTTGATAAGCTTGTAAACCTTGCTTTTACCACGCCTTCTTTGGGCCTTTTGTTGAGCGTTGCGCCCAACAATGCCACCAAAGAAATAGTGAAAGCGATATACAGCGAAGCTTTAGTCCCGTACAATAAATAATGTACTGACTGCAAACACAACACAACACCAAGTCCTGGGTTAGCTTAGAAACCCGGGACTTTTTGTTTTTTTGCGGCGGCTTTTGAGTTCTTTTTAATTTTTTAAAAATTTCGGATACTCGCCCCGCTTCGGGGGACTCTCGGTATACCTCATTTTTAAGAAAATTAAAAATAATCTCAAAATACTTGCAAAAGGATTTGTTCTGTTGCTGCGAAGAAACCCGAAACTAACGCCAAATCTATCCGAATCACGCTGCTGTATACAAAATTGTTCTGTGATAAACGGCAACGGCATATCAAACGGGGGCGGGGCGGGGAATTTCCCGGTGTTAATTTTGTAGAATTAAATAAAAAGAAGAGGGTTTTATGCTAGATATAACTTTTAAAGCAAGATACCATGAAATGGACCAAAACGGTCTTATTCCGCTTTGGACTTTACTTAATTACTTTCAGGAATCAGCAGGGGAAGACGCACACAATCTATCCTTCGGGTGGGAGGAAATGTCCCCCAAAGGTATTGCCTGGGTTATAACCAAATTTGAAATTAAACTTTTAAAAGAAGTTAAGGGCGTACAAAACATAAGCATAAAGACTTGGCATTGTATGTCCGACAAGCTGCAAAGCAGAAGAGATTTTATTATGTACAACCAGCAGGGCGAAGAAATTGCAAAAGGCATAAGCTGGTGGGTTATTTTAGACCTTGCAAAACGCAGGATTGTCCGCAACCCGCAGTCTTTGCTTGACCTTAACCCGCAAAACCCCGCGCCCGTTATGGAAGCAACCGACATAAGAACACCTAAGTTTGAGGGCGTTACTCCTTTAAATTCAATAAAAGTAATTGCCAGACTGGAAGACATAGACTCCAACGCGCACGTAAATAATGCTCACTTCAGCGCGTGGGCCATAGACGCTATGCCCGCAGACCTGCGCGAAGGCTTGCAGCTGGAAGACCTTATAATTAATTACCGTGCGGAAGTTAAACAGGCGGACGAAATTATTGCCTCCGTCTATCCCGCGGAAGACGGCGTTTATTGGCATATCTTAACCCGTCCCGCCGACGGTAAAGAAATTGCTTCCGTCCGCACCGTGTGGCGCAAAAAATAGTTTTTAAGTTTAATAAAAACAAATAAAAAATCCCCGTTTTTTGGACGGGGATTTTTTTGTTCTTATAAATCTTGTTTTTACATTGAAGCTACCATAAAGGTTATCATCTGCCCGAATACAAAGCCAGTTATATTCGCCATCATAACAAGGCCTGCGGCATCCTTAAAAGATATTTTCTTTTTAGCAAGCAGATAGACAAAGAAGAGTTCAAAAATAAACTTAAAACCCCAGAGGAAGGCCATATTGGAAACCATATCCGACAATACCCACCACGTAAACGGTATTGTAAGCAAATTTGCGCCAAGCAGATAAAGCAAGATAGTAAGCGGCAACCCGCCCGAAAGTAAATACAAAAGTCCTGCGGCAACTTCCAAAGATATTATTATAACAAGAGAAGCCAACATATGATGTTGGGAAAAAGTATCAACCTTCGGCTTGGTGGGAAGCACAATAGCGTCTAAGGAATCTTCCCCCACGTTAAGCTGTACCGCGCTTCTTAATGTAGCGGGGGTTTTAAAAACATCGGTTTCCCTTTTTTTACCGTCGGAAAACTTAACTATAAGTTTTTGGTAAGGTTTAAAACTGTAAGAAATCGCATGGCAGGAGGACGACGTGCAATAAAGTTTTTGTATGCCGTAAGTGCCAAGCGGCTGCGTGCTTAAGCATTGATTATCGTCGCATTGTATTTGTTCGCTGCCGGCAGGGTCTATGTTTAGCGGGGCGGAGGTTTGGTAGTTAAAGTTATATATTATTTGCGGGGTGGGGGCTATGTCGGCAAAAAGCGGGCAAACTGCAAAAAGAGCCGTTAAAATAAGTAATAATTTCTTCATTTTATCACCTTATAAAAAGTTATTTAGTATCATAAATATTATAGCTTAATGGGAGATAAAAATGGACTTAAAAAAATATGCCGATGTTCTTATTTTCGCGCTTAATGCCGCGCGCAGAGGGGGAAAGTTCAAACAGGGCGATAATATACTGATAAGTTATGATATGCCCGCTCTCCCGCTTGCGGAAGAAATTTACGCCAAACTTATAGCGCATGGTTATAATGTTTTCCCGCGCCCCTATCTTACCGAAAATATGAATAAAGTATTTTTTACCTCCGCCAACGATAAGCAGCTTAAATTTGTCCCAGAATGGGAAAAGGTATTTACGCAAAATCTTAACGGGCTTATCGCCCTGCGCGCCCCGCAGGATTTAACCGCGCTTAAGGAAGCCGACCCCAAAAAAATCGCGCTTGCCACTATAGCAAAAAAAGGTATGCGCATTATTATGGACGGGCGTGAAGAGAAGGGTTTATTTTCTTGGACTTTGGCTAATTTTCCCACGCAGGGGCTGGCCTCTCAGGCGGACTTAAGCCTTAAACAGTACGAAGAGCAAATAGTAAAAGCCTGCTTTTTAAAAGAAAAAGACCCCGTTAAAAAATGGAAAGAAGTTATGGCGGAAATTGAAGAGGTTTCCAAACGCCTCTCCGCCTTGCCGATAGAACTTATAAGAACGCAGTCGCAAGATATGGACCTTGAAGTTTCTTTAGGTGAAAAGCGCAAATTTATCAGCGGCGGCGGCTGTAATATTCCTTCTTTTGAAATTTTCACTTCGCCCGACTGGCGCGGCACAAAAGGCATTTACTTCAGCGATTTAAAATCCTTCAGAAACGGTAATTATGTAGAAAATATATCGCTTGAATTTAAGGCGGGCCGCGTTATAAAGGCAAAAGCCGAACAGGGTGAAGATTTTCTTAAAAAAATGCTATCATTAGACCGTGGCGCATCGCAGGTTGGGGAGTATTCCCTTACCGACACAAGATTTTCAAAAATAGACCGCTTTATGGCCGATACTCTTTACGACGAGAATTTTGGCGGTAAAAACGGCAACAGCCACATTGCTTTAGGTTCAAGTTACAGTGACACTTTTATCGGCAACCCTTCAAAACTGGATACAAAACTTAGAAAACAGTTGGGTTACAATCAATCCGCTTTGCATTGGGATTTGGTAAATACGCAAGATAAATTGGTAACTGTCAAGCTTAAAAACGGCAAAAGGCTTACAATTTACGAAAAGGGCCGTTTTACCATATAAAACCGCAAAAATTGCCTTAAAAAACAGGCTTTTAAATGCCAGTTATCCACAGCCTTAAGGTTGTGGATAACTTTTTGTTTTATCGTCTTAGAATATGCTTGTTAACAACTTTGTTTTATGCGCTTTTCCGTCGTAAATTTGCATTTTTAAAAACTTATGCTAGAATTTTATAATACTTAAACCCAAAGCATCAAACATGGTTTTAAATATTTACCGCAAAAATCTGTTATGCTTTAATTTAAGCGGACGTAAGAATAAGAAGGCAAACACTCTTTGCCGCAGCTGATAAAATCTTCGCGCCGACAACACTAATAAAGGAAGTAAAGCTTATGCCAACAAACACCGATATTTTAGTCAAAATTATTAAAAGAGACGGTTCCGCCCAACCGTTTGAAGCTAAAAAAATTACCAACGCTATTTTAAAGGCGGGGCAGGCCACGGGTGAGTTTGACGCGGACATCGCAAAAAAACTTACCATAAGAGTTATCAATATCGTACAGCAGCTTTACAGCGAAATTACCCCCAGCGTAGAAAATATTCAGGATATTGTTGAAGACGTTCTTTTAACTTCCAACTTCCACAAAACGGCAAAAGCTTATATTCTTTACAGAGATCAGCGCGCGAAAGTAAGAGAAATCTCTTCTAAATTTAACGTAGAACTGGTTGACCAGTATTTGCAGAAGTTAGACTGGCAGGTTAACGAAAACAGCAATATGGGTTATTCTTTGCAGGGTTTGAATAACTATATATCATCTGAAATCAGCAAAATTTACTGGCTTAATAAGATTTATCCCGAAAACGTAAAACAATATCACTCCTCGGGCGATTTTCACTTGCACGACCTCGGCCTTTTGGGCGCATACTGCGTCGGCTGGGATTTGCAGGACCTTTTATCCAGCGGTTTTAAAGGCGTGGTCGGTAAAGCGGAATCAAAACCCGCAAAGCACTTACGCTCCGCTTTGGGACAGGTTGTAAACTTCTTTTATACTTTACAGGGCGAAAGCGCCGGCGCGCAGGCGTTTTCCAACTTTGATACTTTGCTTGCACCGTTTATTTACTACGATAAACTTGCCTACAAAGACGTCAAACAAGCCTTGCAGGAATTTTTATTTAACGTAAACGTGCCTACAAGAGTCGGCTTTCAAACGCCTTTTACCAATATCACTATGGACCTTGTTGTGCCTTCTTACTATAAGGACCAGGGTGTAATTATCGGCGGCGTGATACAAGATAAAAAGTATGGCGAATTCCAAAAAGAAATGGATATGTTCAACAAAGCTTTCTTGGAAATTATGTTGGAAGGCGACGCTAAAGGCCGCGTGTTTACATTCCCCATACCGACGTACAACATTACAAAAGATTTTGACTGGGAAAACCCCGAATATCAACCCCTTTGGGAAATTACCGCAAAATACGGTATCCCTTATTTTGCAAACTTCATCAATTCCGATATGAGTCCGGAAGACGCACGCTCTATGTGCTGCCGTCTTAGAATTGATAACAGAGAATTAAACCGCAGAGGCGGCGGGCTTTTCGGCTCGTCCCCGCTTACGGGTTCCATCGGTGTGGTAACGGTAAATATGCCGCGCTTGGGTTATATCTCCGCGACGGAAGAAGAATTTTTTAAGAATCTTGAAGACAGAATGGAAGTTGCCAAAATCAGCCTTGAAATTAAACGCAAGGTTATCGAACGCTTCTCCAATGCCAACTTGTATCCTTATATGAGTTTTTACCTTAGGAATATCAAACAACGCTTTGGCGAATACTGGAAGAACCACTTTTCCACCATCGGTCTTGTCGGCTTAAACGAAGCCTGCCTTAACTTGCTTGGCGAAGGCGTCGGTACGGAAAAGGGCCGCGCGTTTGCCGTAAAAGTTATGGACTTTATGAGAGCCAAACTTGTGGAATTCCAAAAAGAAACAGGCAATAACTATAACTTGGAAGCCACTCCCGCCGAAGGTACCTCTTACCGCTTGGCCCGCCTTGACAGGGAAAAATATCCCGATATCATCGTGGCCAATAACGAAGAAGCTAACAACGGCAGACCGCCTTTTTATACAAACTCCAGCCAGTTGCCCGTCAATTATACGGACGATATATTTGAACTGTTGGACCTTCAGGACGAAATACAGGCCAAATATACGGGCGGCACGGTAATACACATTTTTATGGGCGAAAAGATTAAAGATACTCTTGCCCTTAAGAACTTCATCAAAAAAGTATGCGAAGGATATGAATTGCCATACTTCTCTATCACGCCTACTTTCAGCGTATGCCCCAAATGCGGTTATATTGAAGGCGAACACTTTGAATGCCCCAAATGTAAAGCGCAGAAGGTTGAGGACATTGAAAAGCAGATAGCTCTGTTAGAAGAGCAGCTTTACAGTAAATAATTTAAAGCCTTTGTAAAGGACCAAAAGACCCATATAAAATTGGGTCTTGTTCGGTCCGCGATAATTTGCAAGAATAATTAAGTCAGTTTTTTTAAGACTGAAGATGTAGAAGGAGGAAGTACCATGACAACACAAGAAAGACAGAATATAGAAACAAAAATCTCCGAGCTGAAAGCCGCCAGAGCTGAAGCTAAGGGGACCAGCTGCGAAGTTTATTCCAGAGTAGTCGGTTATCTTCGCCCCGTAATGATGTGGAACAAGGGCAAAAAAGAGGAATTTGCAATGCGCAAGACCGTTCATGCCTGTGGTTGTAAATAAACTTACAAACGTGAAAAACATTAACAATAATATTGGGACAGGTGTTATAAATGCTTATCGGAGGGCTGCTTAAGTTTTCAATGATAGACTATCCGGGAAAAATTGCCGCAATCGTTTTTACCCAAGGATGTAACCTTCGTTGCAAATATTGCCATAACCCTGAACTTATAGCACCTGTCAACAATAACGGAACATTGTTAAAAGAAGAAGACGTATTAAATTTTTTTGAAAAAAGAAAAGGCGCTCTTGAAGGCGTTGTTATAACGGGCGGAGAGCCTACCCTCCAAACAGATTTAGCGGAATTTGCCGCAAAGCTTAAAGCCATGGGCTTTTTTGTAAAGCTTGATACCAACGGCACCAATCCTGAAGTTGTAAAAAACCTTATAGAAAAAAAACTTGTAGATTTTATAGCAATGGATATCAAAGCTACCTTTGATAAATACGAGGCTGTTTGCGGCGTTCCCGTAGCTTCCAAAACAATTTTGCAAACTATGCAGTATATAGAAGAAAGCGGCCTGCCCTACCAATACCGCACCACTTACTATAAAGCCGTACTTAACGACCAAGATATAGAAAAAATAAAACAGCTTGCCCCGCAAAACTTCCGCCTGCAGGAATGCCTGCCCGTAAAGCAGAAAGATGTTTTGAAAGTAGATCGTTAAAATAATTTTAGATTAATAACAAAAAACCCCGCTCGGCATCTGCGGGGTTTTTAGCTTGTAAATATTTTTTATAAAGGTTTTTCGTATATACGGTAAGTTTTGGTTTTGTAGCAGCCTGCTTCTTCTATAACGGAAATTATGGCTTTATTATCTTCCAGCATCCAGGAAAGTTCGGCCTTCTTCCAGCCTTTCTCTATGCCTTCGCGCACAATATTGTTTATCAGCAAAAGCTCTAGGCCGCGCTTTCTGTGGTCGGGGTGGACGCCCAGCATAATCATTCTGCAATCTTTGATTGTAAACCATTTATAAAGCGCTAAAGGCAGTTTTAGCGGATTGAGGCTGCCGTTTAAAGCCTTTAAAACGTGGTTCATATTGGGTATTGATATTGCAAAAGCGGCGGGTTTGCCGTCCACTTCCGCTATACAGGTGAGTTCGGGGCGGACAATGGCCTTAAGCTGCTTGGCGGTATCTTCTATTTCCGCCTCGGTTATGGGTACAAAGCCCCAGTTTTCCGCCCAGGCGGCATTGTAAATAGTGCGGACGGTTTTAACTTCATTATCAAAATCTTTTATATTTATCTGGCGCAGTTTTACGGAAGGATTGTTTAAAACGCGCTCTATAATCTTCTTTATTCTTGGGGAAAAATCATTTTGCGCCGTGCGTTCAAAAGCCACCAAATCTTTTGCTTTGGAAAGGCCCGCGCTTTGCAAAATACCGTCGTAATAAGGCGGGTTATAGGGCATCATAATAAAAGGCAGTTTATCAAAATTATCAATAAGCACGCCGCAGGTGTGGTTAGTGCTTGGGTTCATAGGCCCGCGTATGGTTTGCATACCGTTTTGCTTAAGCCAGTCGGCGGCCGCGTCAATCAAAGCCTTTGCGGTTTGCGCATTATCTTCGCACTCAAAAAAGCCGAAGAATCCCGTTCTATCCTGCCAGTGTTTATTGTGATTATCGTTAATTATTGCGGCTATTCTGCCGACGGGCTGCCCGTCTTTGCGCGCGATAAACAAACACTTTTTGGAATGCTGCCAAAAAGGGTCTGTTGTAAGAATGTGTTTGGTTTCGCTTTTAAGGTCTGGCGTATAAAAAGGACTGCCCTTATAAAGTGCAAAGGGTATTGATATAAACTCTTTTAAATCTTCCGTTTGATTAACGCTAAGCATTTATTTTATTATGCCTATTGCTTTGCCCGCCGCGCCGAAAACGTGGAGTATTTTATCAATCTGCTCGTCGGTATGGGTGGCCATAAGCGTTGTCCTTATCATACATTTATTTGGCGGTACGGCAGGGGGTATTACCGGTGTGGTAAATATGCCGCTGTCAAAAGTTGCGCGCCACATTTTAAAGCAATCTTCCATCTGCCCTACAAAAACGGGGACTATTGGGGTTTCAGTCGCGCCTACGTCAAAACCGAGTTTTATAAAGCCTTCTTTTAAGCGGCGGCTGTTTGCCCACAGTTTATCTTTGCGGGACATATCCGTCCAAATTAAATCCAAAGCTTTGCTTATGGAGGCTACCGCGGGCGGCGTCATAGCGGCGGAAAATATTTGGCTTCTGGCGGCGTGGCGGATATAGTGGATAATATCTGCGTCACCCACGACAAACCCGCCTACAGTTGCAAAAGTTTTAGAACAGGTGCCTACAACAAGGTCCACATCTTTATGGTCAAGGCCAAAGTGTTCGCAGGTGCCGCGGCCCGTTTTGCCCAAAATGCCGCTGGCGTGCGCGTCGTCAACAATGGTTCTTGCGCCGTATTTTTTGGCAAGGCGAACGATTTCGGGCAGGTTACAAATATCGCCCTCCATACTAAATACGCCGTCAACAATAATAAGTTTGCCCTTGCTGTCGTCTATCTTGGCAAGTACGCGCTCCAAGTCTTCCATATCATTGTGTTTAAAGCGCACCATTTCCGCTTCGGAAAGTTTTACGCCGTCTAAAATGCTTGCGTGGTCCAGCTTATCCACTATGGCTACATCGCCTTTTTTAAGCAGGCAGGAAATTACGCCAAGGTTCATTTGATACCCTGCGGAAAAAATTAAACCCGCTTCTTTACCTTTAAATTTTGCCAGCTTTGCTTCAAGTTCTTCCGCGGCGGTGGTATTGCCGTTTAAAAAGCGGGAGCCTGCCGAACCAGTGCCGTATTTTAAGGCGGCATCGGCGGCGGCCTGCTTCATTTGCGGGTCGTTTGCGAGGCCCAAATAGTTGTTGGAGCCTGCCATAATGTAGGTTTTACCGTTAAGGGTAATCTCGGGAGCTTGTGCGGAAGATATAGGTTGAAAATAACCGTAAATCCCCAAGCGCATCAATGCTTTTGCGTCTTTAAAATTTTTACACTTCTCAAAAATATCTGCCATAATCAATACCTTTGTAAAAATAAAAATGACAACTTAAAAACGGTTATTTAAGCCCTGCTTTTTTAATTACATTGGTGGTAGAGCGGCCTTTTAAAAGCGGGTATAAAGCCACTTTTTTTGCAAACTCTCTGCCAACCACATTTTGTACGGTATAGTCCGCGCCTTTTACAAGCACGTCGGGCTTTATAAATTTGATAAGTTCCAAGGGCGTATCCTGCCCGAATAAAACTACGGCGTCAACAGCTTCAAGCGAAGCGGCTACAAGTGCTCTGTCGGCCTGTTTGTTTATGGGGCGGGTGGGGCCTTTTAATCTTTTAACGGAAGCGTCCGTATTTATACCCAGCACCAAAATATCGCCCTGATTTTTAGAAAATTCCAATATACTCACATGCCCCGCGTGTAGTATGTCAAAGCACCCGTTGGTAAAAACAATTTTTTTGCCTTTAGCGCGCTGCGCTTTAAGGAAAGCGGCAAGTTTTGTGCGCGTAAGTATTTTATTTTTTGCTTTCATGTTCTTTTATTATCTTTTCCACAAGGCTTGTATCCATATCGCCTTTGGCAAAGCGTTCATCAGCTATCATCATTTTATGGAACGGGATAGTGGTTGTTACGCCCTTTACGGAAAATTCGTTTAAAGCTCTTTTGCTGCGTTTTAAAGCGTCTTCGCGCGTAGGCGCGGCAACAATAAGTTTTGCTATAAGACTGTCGTAAAAAGAAGGTATGCTGTATCCCGTATAAACATGGCTGTCCACCCTTACGCCCAAACCGCCCGAAGGTATCCATTCTTCAACCGTACCGGGGCAGGGCATAAAACCTTTTGCATAATCTTCCGCGTTAATGCGGTGTTCTATAGCGTGGCAAAGCACTTTTTGCGCGCGGGCCGCGTCTAAAGGCAAGGGGCTGCCCTGTGCAATATCTATCTGCATTTTAACAAGGTCAAAACCGCTTACAAACTCCGTAACGGGGTGTTCTACCTGAAGGCGGGTATTAACTTCCATAAAGTAAAAATTATGATCCCTGTCCATTAAAAATTCCACGGTGCCTACGCCGCTGTAATCAGCCGCTTTGGCAAGCCTTATTGCGGCTTCGCAAAGGCTTTTCCTTATAGCGGGGGTTACAAATGGGGAGGGGGATTCTTCTATAAGTTTTTGGTTTTTGCGCTGCATGGAGCAATCGCGCTCGGCAAAAGCAACTACATTGCCGTAATTATCGGCCGCTATCTGCACTTCTATATGGCGGGGATTTAAAACCAATCTTTCAAAGTAAACTCTGTTGTCGCCAAAGGCTGCTTTGGCTTCGCCCTGCGCGGTATCCAGTGCGTTTTGAAATTCATCTTCCTTAAACACGGGGCGCATACCGCGTCCGCCGCCGCCCATTGTGGCTTTAATCATTATCGGGAATCCGATTTGTTTGGCTACGGCAAGGTGGTTTTTTTCTACAACGCCGTCGGAACCGGGTATAACGGGTACTTTACCCGCTATGGCAAGGGCTTTGGCGTGGGATTTTTCCCCCAGGCTGGTAATGGCTTTAGGGGAAGGCCCTATAAAAACGATACCCGCGTCAATAACGGCCTGCGCAAAGCGGGCGTTTTCGGACAAGAATCCGTAACCGGGGTGAACCGCGTCCGCCTTAGTTATCTTAGCGGCGGCAACAACTGCATCTATGTTTAAATAGCTTTCTCTGGACGGGCCTGGGCCTATACAAATTGCTTCGTCGGCTTCTTTAACGTGCGCGGAGTATTTGTCCGCCTCGGAGTAAATTGCGACGGATTTAATATCCATTTCTTTAAGCGTACGGATGATACGCAAGGCTATTTCGCCTCTGTTAGCTATAAGGACTTTGCCAAAAGCTTTTACTGTTTTTGTATTCATATTTCGGTTTAAATTTATTATTTAGGTTCTATAAAGAAGAGGGGCTGGCCGTACTCCACCGCCGCGCCGTCTTTGACGGAAATAATCTTAAGTATGCCTTCCGCGGTTGCGGCAACTTCTTTAGAAGCTTTATTCATTTCCACAAAGCCCAAAATATCACCCTGTTTTACGGGCATATCTTCTTTAATTGTGATGGCTTTGCCTTTGCTGCCCGCGTGATAAAGGCCTACTGCGGGGGCTTTTACTGCTTTAAGTTTGCAAGAAAAATCAGTACCCTGCGCGGTTGCTTGCGCAGTTTTAATTTGGAGTTTGGTAGAATCTTTAATATACACTATTTCTTCAAGGTCGGTTGTTTTAGACCAAGCTATAAAATCAGAAAGGGTTTTGGTATCCATATTTTCTCCTATTAAAATATAATACCATTTTCTTATATTCTTTTACAGTCGGAGGGGTTATGAAAAAGCTGTTCTTATATGTTTTTGTTTCTTTGGGTTTGGGCAGTTTGGGTTCTTTTTTTACAAGGCAAAGTATACCCGTGTGGTATGCCTTTTTGCAAAAGCCGTCTTTTAATCCGCCCAATTATGTTTTTGCGCCCGTTTGGACGGTTCTTTATATTATGCTGGGCATATACTACTGGCGGCTTAGCCTTATGCCGAGCGGCCCGCTGACGAAAAAACTTAAAAATATTTTTTTGGTACAGTTTGCGCTTAACTTAATGTGGACACCCGTTTTCTTTGGCCTGTGCAGCATTTTGGGCGGGCTTATTGTAATTCTGGCTATTGACGCGCTTACATTTTGGCTTTTATGTTTAAGCTTTAAGCACAATAAAAAAAGCAGCGCGCTTTTAGTGCCGTACTTCCTGTGGCTGTTGTTTGCGACGCTGCTTAATTTAAAAATTTACCTGCTTAACTAGGCTTATTTTGTTTTCTCTTTCCAAGTATCGGTAAAGTCTTTTGGCGGCTTGGCCTCAAACTTAACCTTTTTGCCTGTGAGCGGGTTTACAAATTCCAGTTTTTTGGCGTGCAGCATAAGACGGTCTGCGCTCGCGCCTTTGTAAAGCCAGTCGCCAAGCACGGGGTAGCCAAGCCAGCTCATATGTACGCGCAGTTGGTTGGTGCGGCCCGTTTTGGGGAAGAGTTCCATATAAGAAAATCCTTTCTTCCTTTCCATCACTTTATAATCCGTAACGGCTTCGCGCCCGATGTCTGATGCTTTTATCTTGCCGCCCGTTAGTCTGCCTATGGGTACATTTATAGTGCCTTCGTCATCTTTAACCTCTCCGCAGCAAATGGCGTTATAGGTTTTGTGTACTTCGCGCATGGCAAAAAGCGTAAGCATTTCGTCCTGAAATTCGCGTGTCTTGGCAATAAGCATAACGCCGCTGGTTTCCCTGTCCAAACGATGTACAAGGCCCGCGCGTTCAACCTTAGGGTCAAAGTTTTTGGGCGGGTTTGCCAATATGGCGGAAACTAAAGTTTCCTCCGCGGTAAAAGCGGCTTGCGGGTTATCTTCCCAAGCGGGGCTTTGCGGGTGAACAAGTACACCTGCGGGTTTATTTACCACAAAAAAGTTTTTATCTTCAAAGATAATTAAATCTTTAAGGTTAAGGGTTTGTTTGGCTTGCGGCCAAGTTATTTCCACAATATCACCGTTTTCTAAAGGCCAAGAAGGTTTTCTTACGGTAGAGTTAACCGTTACCGCGCCGCCTTTAATAAGGTTTTGTATTATGGCTCTGGAATAGCCTTCAGTCTGTTCGGTAAGAAAGGTATCCAGCCTGCCTGTTCTGCCTTCAAATATTACTGTTTGTTTATTTTGAGCCATAATTCCTCTTTATTAAAAATGCCGATATTAAAATTATAAGCGTGGCCGCTATAAACTGCGAGGGGGAAAGCCCGAGTATATAAGAGCCTCTGTCGTCGCCGCGGAAGAACTCCACAATAAATCTTATTAAACCGTAGCCTATAACGTAAGAGGCTATTACGGTTCCTTCTTTATGCTTTTTGTTGAAAACGGCAAGCAGTATAAAAAACAAAACAAAGTTGCCTGCAGATTCCATTAATTGCGTGGGGTACAGCCCGACATCGTGCAAGTGGTGCGGTACAAGGCATTCGGGGTTGTGGAATTTGACGGAAAGGAAACTGTGTGATATTTTGCCGTAGCAGCAGCCCGCGCAAAAGCAGCCTATCCTGCCGATAGCGTGGCCCAGCGCAATGGCGGGCGCAAAGAAGTCCGCAAATTTAAAGAACGGAAGTTTTTTTACATAGGCTATAATTACACCTGTTGTAATTGCGCCTATAAATCCGCCGAAAAAGACAAAGCCGTATCTGAGTTTTTCAATAAGAGTAGAGGCGGCAAAAGCGTCCCAGTTAAATATGATAAAAAACAATTTTCCGCCTACTATCGCACCCATTACAATGTAAAAGCCTATGTCAAAAAGTTCGTCTTTGCTTATCCCAATCTTAGGGCGTTGCTTAAGACAGTAAAGCAGTGCGGCAAGGTAGCCCAGCATTGTCATAATGCCGTAAAGCGGTATTCTTAAACCTAAAAACTCAGGCAGGTACGGTAACATAATTCTCCTCTAATATCTTAAGTGCGGCGTTAAAATCTTTAAACTCGTTAAAGGCCACATTATTCTGTTTGCAAATATCCACAAGTCTGTCCGTGGCAAAAACTATATCGGCTTCTTTCGCGGCGTTAAAGTCGCTCGGGCCGTCGCCCAAAAAGATTGTTGTATAGCCCTGCGCTTTATAATACTTAACGCGCGATGCCTTAAAAACTTCCAAAGGCATATCGGGGTAAAAGGGAAAATCTATCATAATACCGTCGGCGGTAAAAGTGCCTTGTACGCAGTAAACGGGAATAGCGGGTACATTATTTTTTTTAAGTATCGGGTTTATGTATATGTCCAGCCCGCCGCTTGCGATTTCAAAAGGCACATTATTCTTTTTGCAAAATTCCGCCAGTTTTATAAAACCGTCTTTCAGCTCGGCTATATCTAAAATAATTCTTTCAAATTCCTGCTGTTTAACTTTAATGGGGCCAAAGTGGCATTCCATCCACGTCTTAGCATCGGCCTTAACGGCATAGGCGTGTTCTATCTTTTCCTGCGTGGTGGTACCAAAGTGCAGGCAAAGAGAATTGCCTATATCAAGCGTGGTAACCGTTCCGTCAAAATCCGTAACTATTGCGTATTTTTTCATATCATATCATCAAAATAATGCGGGTCTTTTAAAGCAAGTTTTACAAACGGATTATTTTTTATTTCGTATCCTATCGTCGTAAAACTGTTGCCTTGCGGGCCGTAAGCGTGTCCGCTGTAAACTTCCGTTGAAGGCGGCAGACCGTGGGCCAGCTTTTCCAAACTGTTTTGCAATTCCCTCGCGCTGGAGCCGGGTAAATCCGTCCTGCCAACCGCACCGGGGAAAAGCGTATCGCCCGTAAATACTGCATTGCCTATAAGAATACAGCAAGAGCCTTTTGTATGACCGGGGGTGTGCATAAAAGAAACTTCCATCCCCGCCAAAGTTTGCTTAAAATCGCCTTCAAAAGTAATAAGTAAATCCTGCGGCAGGCCGCTTAAAGCAAGGTCATTTTGCTCAATATATCCCTTTATATTGTACCTTTTTAAAAGTTCGGCAGAATTTGTGCAGTGGTCATAATGCCCGTGCGTAAACAAAACCGCCACAGGGCTAAGGTTTAATTCTTGCAGAAAATCGTAAATTTGCGGCATATCCCAGGAGGGGTCTATAATAATGGCTTCTTTGGCGTTCTGCACTATATAAGTGCAGTTGCCCATGTGGCCCAGTTCAAGGGTGTGTACTTTCATTCTGTATCCTAAATTCAATTTCCCCCGGCTTGGACATATGATACTTTACTCTGGCGGTATCTTCTATATATTCCACGTCCCCGCCTTCTATCTTTTTGTATTCTTCGCCAAGGGTTTTATATTCCGCGTCAAGCGCGGCGGCGGTTTTGGTAAGTTTTCTAAGTTCAAAAATATTGTGCAACAGCCCAAAGAAGCTGCCGTTAAGTACCAAAAACGCCGCCATCGCCGCCAATGCTGCAATCAAAGTTTGTCTTTTTGTTTTAAACAACTTCATTTCTTAAAAACTCTATCCTTGGCGTATACCGCTTTTTTGCCCAGTTCTTCTTCTATAACAAGAAGGCGGTTATATTTTGCAAGTCTTTCGCTTCTGGCGGGCGCGCCCGTTTTAATTGCACCCGCGTTTGTGGCTACGGCTAAATCTGCTATAAAGGCATCTTCCGTTTCGCCCGAGCGGTGGGAAATTATTGCGGTAAAACCCGCTTTCTTAGCCTGTGCGATAACGTCAACCGTTTCCGATACGCTGCCTATCTGGTTAAGTTTTATCAGTATGGAGTTTGCGGCTTTTTGCTCTATACCTTTTTGCAAGCGTATCTTATTGGTTACAAACAAATCGTCGCCCACAATATTTATTTTCTTACCCAGTTTACCGGTAAAATGCTTCCAGCCGTCCCAGTCGTCTTCGTGCAAAGGGTCTTCTACGGAGATAAGCGGATATTTTGCGCACCATTTGGCGATAATCTGCGTCATTTCTTTGTAAGGGCGCAACTTATCTTCAAACTTATAAGCGCCTTTAACGTAAAATTCGCTTGCGGCTGCGTCAAGCGCTAATGAAATATTATTGTAGCCCGCCTGTTTTGCCGCGGCAAGAATTGTTTTTATAACATCTTCGTGCTTGCGGATTTTGGGGGCAAAGCCGCCTTCGTCGCCGACGGCGGTTACCATGCCTTTCTTGGCAAGAAGTTTTTTAAGCGTGTGGTAAACTTCGCTTGCGGCGCGCAGCGCTTCTTTAAAGCTGGGTTGCGCGGCGGGAACTATCATAAATTCCTGCACGTCAAGCCCGCTGTCTGCGTGTTTGCCGCCGTTGATAATGTTCAACATCGGGGTGGGTAAAACAAAATCTTTTTCTTTAATGCCGTAGGCTGTGCGGATATATTTATATAAAGGTTCGTTTTTTGCCGCCGCGCCCGCTCTTAAAGCCGCCATGGAAACGCCCAATATTGCATTTGCGCCTAACTTACCTTTGTTGGGAGTGCCGTCCAAGGCTATCATAGCTTCGTCTAAGGCTCTTATGTCAAAGACATCTTTGCCTTTTAAAACTTTCTCAATCTTGGCTACGTTTGCCACGGCCTTAAGCACGCCTTTACCGTTATATCTTTTATCGTTATCTCTAAGTTCAACGGCTTCGTGCGAACCTGTGGAAGCCCCGCTGGGTACCGCCGCGCTTGCTTTTATGCCGTTTTCCAAAATTACATCGGCCTGCAATGTGGGTACGCCGCGAGAGTCAAGTATTTCTCTTGCTTTAATGGCTGCTATTTTCATACAACCCCCTCTTTATCTTTTAAGACAAAGTTTCTATAAGTTTCTTTGCTTCCTGTATCAACTTCTCCGGAGAGGCGGGGTCTTTGGCTTCGGCGTATATTCTTATAAGATGCTCTGTACCCGAGGGCCTCAGAGCCAGCCAGTTTCCGTTCTTTAAAATGAACTTAAAGCCGTCTGTCTGGTCAATTCTCCATACGGAGGTTTTGTTAATGGACAACGGCGGGTTAAGGTTAAGCTTTTCCATAAACTCATTAATTTCAATTTCTTTCTTGGGAATGCTAACCTTTTTGTCGTAATACATATTATACTTTTTATAGAAGTCCTTAAAAATCTGTTTAAGGGATTTGCCTTCAACGGCCATCATTTCCAAAACAAGCATACAGGCCAAAATGCCGTCTTTATCAGGCATGTGGTTGGAAATGGCTATACCGCCCGATTCTTCCGCACCGAATATATACTGCCCCGTCATCATAAGTTCGTTAATGTATTTAAAGCCGACGGGCGTTTCGCGCACGGGCATATTGTGGGATTTGGCAACCTCGTCAATTAAATTGGTTGTGATAAGGCTTCTGCAAATGCGGCCCTTGGCCTTTCTGTTCCTTATTATATGGTCCAAGATAACAGGGGCAATCTGGTTGGGGGAAATCCATTCACCCTCAGGCCCGATGATGCCGAATTTATCGCAGTCGCTGTTGCAGGCAATGCCGAGATGGAGTTTCTTTTTAACCACAAGTTTGCTTAAATCCGCCAAGGCTTCAGGCCCCGCGTTTGGCACTTTACCGCCAAAGAAGTAATCAGTCCCTTCGTGTATGCCTTCCATTTCTATGCCGCAGGAGGTTAAGAACTTTCTAAAGTAATTATCGGCCGTGCCGTAAAGCGGGTCTATCCCCACTTTAAGCTTGGCTTTTTTAATTGCCTTAACGTCTATAATTTTGCTTAAGTGGACAAGGTATTCATCCCTTAAATTATGCTCGCTTACGGCGGAGTTTACATAACCGAACTCGGGCATAGCTTTTGGCATGGAAGAAACGGCAGGGATATTCCTTTCTATATCTTCCACAACTTCGTTATTGGCGATGCCGCCGTAGTAGGAAATCCATTTAAGTCCGTTTTGGCTGTAGTCGGCTTCACTTGCGGTAATAACAACTGCGCCGACAGCGCCTTCCTTTAATACTGCCCATTCCGCCACTGGGGTGGGAAGGGAATATAAAGCTTTTTTTACGGTAATGCCGCGCGAGGCTAAAGCGTCGCCAACAATATCTGCAAATTTGTCTGATAAAAAGCGTGAGTCGTGGCCGACTATAACAAGGGGGCGTTTAAATTTGAATCCTTTTTCCTGTATGTGTTTTTGGTAGCCTGTGCCTTCAAAACCGTAATATTGATTTGTAAAAATGTGTTCTGCGATTGCAATGGACAGTCTGTAAATGCTTTGAGCTGTTACCGCCTCTGCAATATTGCCTCTAAAGCCTGCTGTGGCAAACTTAATTTCATTAGCCATAAATACCTCTTTTCTGGAAATCTGTTTAAGAAATATACTAAAAATGGAAGCAAAACACCAGCCCCAGCCATTATTTCATGTTATGCGGCTATGGTGCCTATTATTGCCTGTGGGGCAAACAGAATAAATTAAAACATATACAATTTTGCTAAAATAAAAAAATGCTCGGTATTATATTCAGGTATATAACAAAGAATTTGCTGGTCTTCTTTTTAGGCGTACTGTTTGTTTTTGTATTTGTGGTTTTTATGGGGCAGTTTTCCAAAATATTCACTTATGCAATGACTTTCGGCGCGGATATGTTTTGGGTATTCCACACAATGCTTTATATGCTGCCCGATATTCTTGTTTTAAGTATACCGATGGCCTTTCAAATTGCCATATTAATGACGCTTACCAATATGTCCCAAACGGGCGAAATTATGGCGCTTCGCGCTGCGGGCCTTTCTTTTAAGGAAATCAGCCGCCCCATCTTTATAACCGCAGTTCTCGTCAGCGGTCTTATGTTTTTTTTAAGCGGATATTTAAGCCCTTCTGGCCGCCACAGCGTAGAAAAAGCGAAAGAAGATATAGCCTCCAAAATATCCAAAGTTAACATAGAGCCTAAAACCTTTATTAATATAGGCGACTGGGATTTGTTTGCCGAAGGCGTAAATAAAAAACAGAAAACTTTGTCGCAAGTCCACCTTGCCAGAAAGAATGATAAAACCGCGCTAAGCACCAAAGTAAATGCGGCGGAAGGCAAGATACACATAGGCGCAAGCGGCATAGAACTTAACCTTTATAAAGGGCAAATGCAGCGTGTTGATTCTTTAGAAACGCGCAAAATAGTAACGGCGGAGTTTGACAGATACAGCATCTTTATCCCGCTCACGCAAAAGCCCGAAAAGCAACGCAATATAAAATCGGCTGAACTTACCACCCCGCAAATAATACAGGCATTGCAGGATAAATCTTTACCGCATAAATTGCTTGTGGAATACCGCCCCGAACCTATGATGCGCCTTGCGCTTTCCCTCGCGCCGATAATATTTTTCTTTTTAAGTTGCCCCGTGGCTTTTGTAACCGATAAAAAGGCTGGCCGCGCGGGCGCGATGATATTTAGTATAGTTTTTATATTCTCATACTTAGGGCTGCTTACCGTCGGCGGCAATATAGGGCAAAAGACATCTTTTGTCTGGCTTGCATACACCGCGCCGCTGCTGCCTGTTATAGTGGGGGCAATAAGCAGTTTTTATCTTTGGCGCAAAAGGCTTTCTAACTGATGAAAATACTTTCCAAATACATAGCCCATAAATTCTGGGGTCCTTTCATTTTTATACTGTGCATTTTTGGCGCGCTCATTTTTTTGGGCGACAGTGTAGAAAAAATGCGCTGGATAAACAGCTATGGCGCCAGCCTGCGCTTAGTATTAAAATACAGCCTTTTAACAATGCCATCTTGGCTGCTGCAAATTTTACCCGTGGCGTGTTTGTTAAGCGCTTTATTTGTTATCTCCGATATGATAGCAAGCGGGGAATGGACCGCGTGCCTTGCGGGCGGGTACACCGTCAGGCAAATATTTAAACCGCTTATTTTTTGCATAGCTTTTATTGCGATTGCGGGCTTTGCCGCGCAGGAGTTTGTGGTGCCTGATATGAGCAAAAAGGCGGAACTTACCCTGCAGCGCAAAATACGCGGCAAAAAAGAATGGTATTTTAACGTGCAAAACGACGTTACCTTAAGGTTGGACGATAAACGTATACTTTTTGCCAAATCTGTCCGCGCCGATGACGGAATTATGGAAGGTATGTTTATAGATATTTACGACAAAAGCTGGTCCATAACTTCCCAAATATCTGCGCGCAGATTTGTGTGGGACGCCTCGCGCGGCGCGTGGGTGTTTGAAGACGGTTTTATAAGAAATTTCGGCTCCAACGCCAGCGTTAAGGAAACACCTTTTGAAAGATTAGAGTCAGATTTTTCTATCCCTCCACGCCAAATAGCCGTCGGCAAAGCCAATGCCTCTTACCTTACTATTCCCGACCTTGTAAGAAGAATAAACTTTTTAAACGCCAGCGGACTATCAACATTTAAAGAGAAAACTTATCTGCATTCAAAATTAGCCGCGCCCTTTGCCACAATAATAATGTGTCTTTTGGGTATGCCTTTGGCCATAGCTCTAAAGCGTTCCAGCAAACTGCTTAATATTATTGCGGCCATAACGATAGGCTTCAGTTTTTGGTGGATAGTTTCAATGCTGTCTTCCGCGGGCGCAAGCGGTATGATAAACCCCGCTTTGGCGGGTTGGCTGCCTGTAGGACTTTTTGCAATTATTGCTTACGCGGAGTTTAAAATACTCAAAATATAAAAACTTTACAATTTTACGTTTAATAACTTTAAGAGAAGCAAACAGATAATTTTTTATTTGTTTGCTTCTTATTTTTTATAGAATTAAAATAGGAGATTCTGTGCCAAAAAAACTATTTAGGCTTCTTGCCGCGTTTTGTATTCTTTTTAACAGCTTAAACTTAAGCGCGTTTGCGCTTGAGGCTGCCCCCGCGCCGCAAGAAATTATCACTCCTCCCCCGTCGGAACAGGCTGTTATGCCCATTTCTTCCGCGCCGCAAATGCCGCAACAGGCGGCAACAGAACCGCCCGCGCAAAGCGTCAGCGCAGAATCTGCCCCAATACCCGCGCAAGCCCAAGAACAAAAACAGCAAACCCCTGCCGTAGCAGCGCAGGAAGAGGAAAAATCTTCCATTTCAACTATGGCGCAGGAAGGCAGATTTAAACTTTTTGAACCCGCAAAATACGACTTTATGCGCCAAGACGGCCCGCTTATGCCGCTGCCAGACAGGCAAGACGATGACGAGGAAGACGAATACTACCGCTACACCCGTAAATATCTGGAAAATACAATAGCGCAAATGCAGGGCGGCGTGGAATTGCAGGAACGCGGCATTGAATATTTGGAAATTTTAAATCCTTCCCTTTTGCTGCCGATATACGGCACAACAATTTCGCTTACGGGGCGCAAAACTTTCGGCCTTAAATATACCTCCAAAAAATATGAAACAAAAGGCACCGTTAACAACAGGGACGAAAGCGGCATAGAATTTGAGCAGGAAATGCAGATGAAAGTGCAGGGCAAAATAAGCGACAGAATTTTTGTTGATATAGACTACGACGACCAACGCGAAGACGCGCAAAATATATCGGTAAGCTACCGCGGTAAACAAGACGAGATTGTGCAAAGCGCGGACTTTGGGGATATCAACTTAAGCCTGCCGGGGACGGAGTTTGTATCTTACAACAAACAGGTGTTCGGCGCAAAAATGCACTTAAAATACGGCGGGGCAAACTTAAGGCTTATCGGCAGCCAAAGCAAGGGCGAAAATAAAACAAAACAATTTAAGGGCGACAGCCAACAGCAAACCGTAAACTTAAAAGATATAAGTTATATCAGACGCAGATATTACGATTTAACCTTCGGCGCGGACCCTGCTTGGACTTATTCCATAGTATCTGGCAGCGAAAAAGTTTATATAGACGACCACACCAACACAGGCTATCAGGAAGCGCTTAAAGTGCAGGACTTAAAGGTCCCCTCCTCCGTCTATCCCGATACGGGCGCGACGGCGGGCTTTAGGCTGCTTACTCGCGGCGTGGACTATGTTGTGGACTATAACAGAAACACAATCCGCTTTGTAAAGAACCTTGGCGAAAGCGATATAGTAGCCATAGATTATACCAACAGCAACGGGCAAAAATTAAGCGACGCGGCTTACGGCGGTATGCCAAAAATTATCAAAACCGCAAGCGACAGGCCGCTGGCGGATTCTAACGAAATCGGCTACAAGCTGGAAGTAAAACGCTTTTACGATATCGGCTCCACGCAAATTACCAAAGACGACGGGCAGGGCAGCTTTATACTTAAACTTTTGGAATCTGACGGCAGGGAGGTTTGTTCCTCTGGCGATAGCCGCCTTTACTGTAAATATTCCGTGGATTACACCCGCGGTATTTTTGAAGTCTTGGGTATTTTTGATGACCCATCAGTATATAATCCCACGCCTATATCGTCAACAAACAGATATTTTTTAATTCAGTATAACTCCACGGTAAAAACTTATTTCTTGGAGCCTGATATAGTTGTTCAGTCGGAAACTGTTAAAATCAACGGCGCGGCTATGGGCCGCAATAAAGATTATTATGTTGATTATGCCTCCGGCTATATAACTTTTTATAACGAAAATCTTTTAGGCTCTGGCAGTGTTATTGACGTAACCTATCAGGTTTCCTCTGGCGCCAGCAAGGATGCCTCCCTTTTGGGCGGCAGGTTTAATTACGATTTTACAGATAAAATATCCATAGGCTCCACCATATTAAACGAGGGCGGCTCCAAACCCAAACGCGTGCCTAAAGTGGGCGACTTGGCAACAAACCTTACCACTACGGAAGCGGATATAAGGGTAAAAGATTTGGAAGTTATGGACGGCGTAAAATTATCTTTGGGCGCGGAAGCGGCGCAAAGTAAAAAAGACCAAAACCTCTTCGGCTACGCTTTGGTTGATAATATGGACGAAACAAAAGAGTATGTTAAAGGCTCCACTGTTTATAACGACTGGCGTCTTGGCGCAAACCCTACCGCAGGCACCAGCTTTTTTGATTCCGTTAAGTGGGATTCGCAAAGCATACCTTTATTGGAAATTAACCCTAATGCTGCGGCTGGCAAAGACGACTATCAAAATGTGCTTGTTATCAATTACGACTTTACAAAAGTTCCTTCCGCCTATCTGGGCAGTAATGATGAAGTTTCTTTAATTTTTCCCATAAGCAGTTCTGGTACGGACTTTACCGCAAAAACACTTATGGAACTTTCTATGATGGGCGAACTTAACGGGCCGGAGATGAATATCTCCTTTGGTACTTTTGACGAACGCTCGGATAATTATAACTATCTCCCCACGGGTTTTGCGGAAGAAGATGTCTTTCCCACGTGTAGCAAATATTACGGCACGGCCGCCAGCCGCAATGTGCCGAAAACGGAAGACTTAACCTGCCGCGGCGGCATAACGTCATCGCAGGATGTCGGCTGGCTGTTTGTTAACCCAGACGGATCTTACAAGCGTTATAATCCTTTTGCAAACAATACTTACAATAAAGAAAGTCAGCCTAACGGCAGGGTGGATACGCAGGATTTAAACGATAACGGCATCTTAGACAGCGAGGATTCCACCTCAGGCGCAAGCTTCGGCTTTGCCGCGGCCGATCCTTACGGCGCGGGCGCAATTATTAATGACCCCGCTCAAACAGGCTTGGAAAACAATATAATCAACTTTAGCGGGTGGAAGCAGTTCCGCCGCGACGTAAACTTTGTTGACGCTCTTAATCCTACCAGATGGACCTCAATCAAACAAATGCGCATAACGCTTAAAAGGCGCGCGGGCGGCAATGAGAAAGGAACAATTAAAATTGCTAACCTTGCGGTTTCCGGCAATACGTGGAAGGCGGTTGACGATACTTACAAAAAAGTAGTTTCGCCCTACGGCATTAACAATATTGATAACCCCGACTATAAACCTATCTTTAACGATAATGGCGACGGCGGAATGGTGTTCCGCACTTTGTACGGCTCGGTAAACGAACTTCGTTCTTCCTCCAGCCAAAATAATATACAGGAACAGTCTTTAGCTTTAAAGTACGATTTTTCGCAGGATTCCACCATAACGGATTTGAATGTTCAGCGCAGTTTTAGCGCGATGGATTTTTCGCAACACAAACAATTCCGCTTTCTGCTTTACAACAACGGCAATATAGACGCGGATACAAAATTTTATATTCGCTTAGAGTCCGACACAAACAATTACAGCGAGGTGGAGATACCTTTGGATTTTAAAACCGCGTGGCATCTTTACAGTCTTAAACTTATTGATACCGACGGCGATAATATCCCTAACAGGTGGGAGAACGCCTCCGCCTACCCTGCCGTTGTAGATAATCTTGGCAGCGTAAACTTTAAGCGTATATCTTCCGTAAAAGTAGGGTTAAGGACAAGCAATCCCGCCGCAAAGGGAGAGGTTTGGCTTGATGATATTTTCTTGGCGGAATCCGTAGTTTCCGTCGGCAATGCTTATATGGGCGAGGCGAAAATTGATGTTGATAACTGGTTTGAAGTCAGCGGTAAAGTTAAATATATGGACGATAAATTTCAAACTCCCGTTACCGCCGCGACCAATCAAAAATTTACCGAGCAAAATTACGCCTTAAAAATTAAGAGGATAAAAGACCTGCCCGTAACGGCCACTTATTATAAATCAAACATAACCACGCCCGACGTGCTAAACTCCGCCAACAACACCATAAGCGTGTTGGACCAAGGCGAGGTAACCAAAGATAAAGGCACGCTTAAGGCGGAATATATAGGCGCGGCAATGCCGCGTATCGCGGCGGAATACGCGTTTGAAAACGCCGATTATCAAAAATTAAAACGTAGCGATAATAAACAAACTTACGCGGTTAATATGGATTATAATTCCACTACTCCCGCTTCTTTTATAAAGACGGTAAATGCCAACAGTTCCCTTAAAAACAGCAAGATAAATTATAATGACCAAACCATAATACAAAACTCCAAAACCTATTACGATACCGACGAGCAAACGCAAAGTTATGGCTTCAAACTGGCATTGCAGCCGTGGGACGGAGCCTCTTTAGTGCCAAGTTACAGTCTTGCTATGGTGGACGAAGAAAGGCACGCTTACGACACTTCGCTATTGGCGTTTCAAAACAAAAAATATTCAAAATCCGCCAATCAGCAGGTGGGGATTACGGGCGCGTTCAGGGTAAACAAATGGCTTGCGCCTACCGCCAGTTATACTATAAGAACTAACGAAACAAATAACCTTTCCCCGTTAACTTACAGCACTTACCAAGGCCCTACAAAAGTAACTTACGATTTTGATATAGGCGAAGTAAAAAGTATAGACCGCAGCGCGGAAGGCAATGTGGCGCTAAGCTTAAACGGTAAAGAAATTTTTAATAAATCAAAACTGATGGCGGGCTTTACGCTATCTGGCGCGTATAAAATGCAGGACGGCGACACTTGGGCAAATGTTAAAGATTCTTATAATTCTTTAGACGAGATTTGGATAAGAAACTCGCTCGGCGTTAAAGCGCCTTATACATACAGAAGCAACCTTACTTTGCGCGATACTTACACAGCCTCTATGCGCTGGGTTCCGTTTAGGGAATACTCTTTTGACGGACGCTTAAGCCCGCTTAAAAAAATTACCATAAGCAATAATTTTTCCAAAGCATATCAAACCAGCGAAGACACAGGTTCTATGTATAAAACAGAAACCACCACCCTGCCCGACCTTGTGCTTAATATGGACGAACTGGAAAAATTTGTAAGCGACAGCAACGGTTATTTTACCAATGTCAGCACCAAACTTAAGTACAGTTTTGTAAGCAGCGATATTATCGGCACGAAAGAAAAAGACACCACCGCTTACGGCGGGGATTTGCGCTTTATGTTTATTAACTATTTTGATACCACGTTTACTTATACCGAGCAGAAACTTACGCAAACCGACAGCGTTGCCCGCGCCCCGCTGGAAGATTATTTACGCAGGGATTTTTCGGGCCAGACTTCATTTATGTACGGCCGCTTAAGGTTTACGCCTAAGGTAAATTATATTTACGATATTAAGACGGAAAAAGATGATATTTTAACCAGCCGCGTGGAAGAAATTGTCCCCAGTCTTAACCTTAGGGCGGACTTTAATTTGCCATACGGTATAAAAATACCTTTTATAACGCGTCATTACCTTATGACCAACCGCATAATATGGAACAGTAATGTAAGCTTTTCGCGCAGGCGTTCTTTTACCGTGTCGGAAAATAGGGATTTACTTACGGCTTCCACAAGCGTGGATTATGAAATATCAAAAAATATCCGCCTTACTTTAAGCGCGGGATATGAAAAGTTTAAGCATATTTACCTGCCGGAAGAATCCTACACCGCTTATAACGCAGGCACATTGCTTACGATACAATTTTAACGGAAAATTTATGGCTTGGCTTTGGAAGATAAAAAATTTTCTGCTTTATATTTTTTTGCCGCGCACCTGCTTTTGCTGCGGCGCTGATTTGCCGCGGAAAGATGTCGGGCCGCTTTGCCAAACCTGTAAAACGGATTTAAGCCCGCTTGATAATATGTTGGTCTGCCGCCGCTGCGGCCTGCCATTGCCAGACGGCGGGGCGCATTGTTATAACTGCCGCGGCAGCAAAGCGGCAAAATATAAATGCTCTATGATACGCTCTTCTTTAAAATTTACTCCCGCGTCGCGCGCGCTTGTTCACGCGCTTAAATATCAAAAGTATATTCAGGCGGCTGATTTTTTTGTGCCGTTCCTCTACAGAACTTACCTTAAAAACCCCGAGTATATGGAGGCGGATTATATCGTCCCCGTGCCTATACACACAAGCAGGCTTAAACAGAGGGGTTTTAACCAGTCAATGCTGCTTGCCAAAGGCCTTAGCGCGCGCTGCGGCGTGCCTTGCGCGGAGCTGGTTATAAGAACCAAAAAAACAAAAAGCCAAACATCTCTGGGTAGAGAAGAAAGGCTTAATAATGTTCAGTCCGCTTTTGCCTGTGCCGACGTGGCTTTAGTTAAAAGAAAAGCAATTATATTGATAGATGATGTTTGCACAACGGGCGCGACTTTGGAAGAATGTGCGAAAGTTCTTAAAGCGGCAGGCGCGCGCGAAGTGCTTGCGCTTACCGCCCTTAGGGAATAATTTTATTTTTTTATTGCGTAGTTTATAGCTTCAAGCATACCGCTCTCATCGGCGGTGTTTTGCGCGGCAATATCAAAGGCTGTGCCGTGCGTGGGGGATACGCGCAAAAACTTAAGCCCTGCGGTTATATGCACGGGCGGCAGCTTTGCGGCAAGCTTAAGGCCTGTTAAGGCCGCGTCGTGATACATAAAAAGAGTACCTCTAAATTTACCTTCTAAATGTTTCTTCCACAGCGCGTCATTGGGCCACGGCCCGCTTACATTATAACCCTGCGCGGTAAGTTGTTTTACGGCGGGGGCAATGGTTTTAATTTCCTCATCGCCAAGTTTGCCGCCGTCGCCCGCGTGCGGGTTTAAGGCCGCAATGCCTATGGGCGCGGTTTTGCCTAAAATATCTGCAAATATTTTTGCGGCGTTTATAATTTTTTCTTTTGTTATGGCTTCGCTTAAATCTTTTATTTTGTAATGCTCGGTTACAAGCGCGCAATTTATTTTGCCGCTGTTAAACATCATCAGCGCGCCAGTTTCTTTTGCGCGTGCGCGTAAATATTCCGTATGTCCCGTAAAGTTAATGCCCGCTTTGGCCCAAGCTTCTTTTGAAAGCGGCGCGGTTACAAGCGCATCAGCTTCTTTTTTAAGCATCATATCAACGGCAAGTTTTAAGGCTTTAAAAGATATATCACCGCCATAAGCGCAGGGCTTTGGCGTTGAAGGCTTTTTAAATTTACTTTTAACGGGTATTAACGCGCCCATAGCGTTTTGCCAGCCTGCGGCAATAAGGCTTTGCTCTTCCCCTATAACGGTAAAGCGCACGCCCTTTGCCTTAACTTTTTTTAAAGCTTTAACAAGCACCTGCGGGCCTATGCCCAGCGGGTCGCCCGCCGTAATTATAATGTGTTTTGTGTTCATAAATTAAAAAGGCGGGTTATTTTATTAACCCGCCTTTAAGTTAAAACTTATTTATTTTTTTGCCGCAGGAGCAGGGGCAGGTTTTTGCGCCGCTTCCGCTTTTGCTGCGGGGGCAGGCGTCTGATAATCAAACTTTATCAGCACCTTAATATCTGCTTTTTCTTTAATAGATTGCAGATAATCGCCCATTGCTTTTTGCATTTCCACGGCGGAAAGGTACTGGCCCAATTCGCCTTCTATATGGGAAAGTGCGACTTCCTGACGGGCCTTCTTTTCGTTAACTCTTATAACGTAAAAGCCGAAGTCCGTTTTAACTGGGTCGCTGATTTCTCCCACGGGAGTGCTAAATACTTTTTCGTCAAAATCTTTCGGCATTACGCCGCGTACAAGTATAACTTCCCCGCCGCTGGCCAAGGCGGATTTATCGTCGGAATACTGCTCGATAGCTTTAAGGAAAGTAATTTTATTATCCTTAATTTGCTTTTTAATGTCTTTAGCCTGATTTTCTTTATCTTTCAAAGCGGCGGCAGATAAGCCTTTGTCCGCTTTAATAAAGATGGGGGAAATTTTAATCTGCTCCGCCGTAAGCTGGTTTAACTTTGCTGCAAGCGGGATTGCGGTTTCCAGTCTTTCTTTGGGCAGTTTTTCGTAGTCTTTGCTGTTGCCTTTCATAATAAGCTGTACGTCGTCAAAAAGCTGCTTTACATCTTCTTTGGAAGGCTGTTTGGCTTTTGCTTTTACGGCGGCGTCAACCGCTTTTCTTACGGCAAGCTGGTCTTTAATTCTGTCTTCAAACTGTTTATAGGTTAAGCCTTCTTTTTTAAGTTCGTCGTTAAAGGCTTTTTCTATTTGTTTATTGTCGGTTATTTTTTTGCCTTCGGCGTCAACGGAAAAGCGGGTTTTAACCTCGTTTATTCCCTGGGCGACTTCGGTATCTTTAACCTTAATACCCTGTTCTTTTGCGGCTTGTATAAGAAGTTCGTCCGTAATCATTTGGTTTAAAACTTCTTCGCCTAAAGCGGTTACATTATCCTGCTTTTGTAAAAGCTGGGGCGCGTTCTTTTTATATTGTTCAAGGACTGATTGTTTAAGCTTTTCGTAGTCGGAACTTAAAATAGCTTTTCCGTTTACGGTAGCCACCGTGGAATCCATAACTTTAGCGCCTGCAAAACTTGCGGCTATTAAAAACAGCGCTGCAAACGCAATACTTTTATTTAACTTCATTCTTAACCTCCACGCCGTATTTATCTTTTAAAGAATTTAAATAGGCGTCCATTTTTTGTCCTTCTAAAATTTGGTAAATCCTGTCTTTTGCCTGCGCGTAAGACAAGTTTTCCTCTTTCACTTTCATTATTATATGAAATCCTTGCGGCGTTTTAATAAAACCCTGCACTTGCCCCGCGGGAACATTGGCGGCGGGAACTTCTATCTGCTGCATATATTCGCCGGGGATAAACGGCGGCAGGCGGCCCCCGTCATTTTTGGTCTGCGGGTCTATGGAATAGCGTTGGGCCGCGGTTGCAAATGCGGCGGGGGAGTGTATACCTTTAACGGTGCGAAGCACGGTGTCGGCTTCCTGCGGGTCCGCCAGTAAAATGTGCATAATATAAATTTGATACGGGTGCTGTTTGTAGTATGCCTGCGCTTCTTTTTCCGTTACGGTAAGGGTGCCGTCTTGCGCAAGTTTTTCTTTTAACATACGTCTTAAAGCAAATTCTTTTGCCTGTCTTAAGCTGCGGGCCTGCTCTCTTTTAATTGCGTCAATTTCGTTTTGGTATTCGGGCGAGGCTTCTATACCCATATCACGCGCGGCTACGGATAAAAGCCTTTCGTTTATCATAAAACCCAAAAAGTTTTCTTTGCCTGAGGGCGTGGTTAAGTACTGCGTAAAATCTTTGTCTAAGGTTTGGGCTTTTTCGTCCAGATCTTCTTGCGTTATCGGGTATCCGCCCACCTTTGCCAACACGACTGAAGATGGCGCGGGTTCTTTTTGCGCGCAGGCGGCAAAACAGGTTGCGGCCAAAGCTGTAATAAGCAGTTTCTTCATAACTAAAGTTTAGCAGTTTATTGGCGCGGCGGGCAAGCTATCTTAATGTTTTATTGCTGTTTTTGTATAGAGATAAGCGGCGCAATGCCTTCCAACAAAAACCTTGCCGCTTCTATGGGGTTTTGATTGCGGTGGTATATTCTAAGTCCGTCGCCGTTTGGCGCGGGGATAAACTTTAGCGAACTTTTAAATTTATTCAGTAATGCGCTGATAGTATCCGCAGATATGGCAAAGCCGCGTATAAAAAAGAATTCCGTATAATTATCTCCGCTTTCTATATGGCGTATATTAAGGTTGCCCGCGTCGGCGGAAAGCTGTAAAACATCAACAAGGTTTTTAAGCTCCTGCGGGGCGGGGCCGCTTAAATCTTCCAATTTAGAAAGCAGCACTCTCTTTTGGTCCTTATCGGCGGACATCAGCTCTTTATAATAGCGCAAACGCTCGCTGTCGTTGGGCAGATAGTCGGGCGGGATATAGGCCGCAATGCGCAAATTGGTTGTGGCAAAAAGCTTCTTTTCCACCACTTCGCCCTTAAGTTTTTTAACTTCCGCCGATACTAAATCGCAATAAAGCGCAAGGCCGACTTCGTTTACATAACCGTGCTGGCGTATGCCCAAAAGTTCGCCGCCGCCCCTTATTTCCAAATCCCTTAAAGCAAGTTTAAACCCGCTGCCAAGCTCGCTAAATTCCATTAAGGCGGAAAGGCGTTTTTTGGCGTCTTCGGTAGTATCTTTTTCCGCTGTTTTTATCCTGCCGAAGAATGAGCTGACGGAATAATCCTGCTCTTTCTTTTTAAACAGCCAGTCGGGGTGCAAAAGGTAGCAGTAAGCTTTTGTGTTGCCGCGCCCTATTCTGCCGCGTAGTTGATAAAGCTGGGCAAGGCCGAAGTCCTGCGCGTTTTCCACAATAAGCGTGTTGGCATTGGTAACGTCCAAGCCCGATTCTATTATTGTGGAGGCCAAAAGCACGTCGTATTTTTTATTATAAAAATCCCAAAGTGTGGTTTCCAGCTCGCGCTCGTCCAACTGCCCGTGCGCCATACAAACACGCGCTTCGGGCAATAACTGCTGAAGGCGTATAAGTTTTTCCTTCATACTTTCTACCCTGTTATAAAGGTAAAAAACCTGCCCGCCTCTTGCAATTTCCTCGCGCACGGCAAGCGCTACAATATCGTCGCTGTAAGGCATAAGACGGGTTTTAATTGGCATACGGCCCTGCGGCGGAGTTTCTATAACGGACATATCGCGCAGGCTTGAAAGAGATTGGTTTAAAGTTCTGGGTATCGGAGTGGCGGAAAGCATTAAAGTATGTACGCCTAAAGATTTTGCTTTTATTTTTTCTTTCTGCTTTACGCCAAAGCGGTGTTCCTCGTCTATAATACAAAGGCCGAGGTTTTTAAATTCAATATCTTTTGAAAGCAGTCTGTGCGTGCCTACAGCAATATCAACAAGGCCTTTTTTTATGTCTGCCACTATCGGCTTTTGCTCTTTTTTGGTTTGGAAGCGGCTTAACATTTCCACCCGCACGGGAAAGCCGGATAAGCGTGATTTGAAAGTTTTAAAATGTTGCGCGGCTAATACCGTCGTCGGCACCAGTACCAAAACCTGCCTGCCGCTTAGCGCGGCTTTAAGCGCGGCGCGCATTGCCACTTCCGTCTTGCCAAAGCCGACATCGCCTATCAGCACGCGGTCCATTGCTCTTTCCTGCGTTATATCAAGCAGAATTTCCGCTATGGCTTTTGTTTGGTCTTCTGTTTGCTCGTAGGGGAAGGAATCTGCAAATTCCCTTTCCAATCTGTCGTCACCGAGAAGTACGGCCGCTTTATTGGCTTGGCGTAAAGCTTCCAACTTTAAAATTTCTTTTGCGGTTTTTTGTGCGTCTTCTTTTACGCGTTTTTTAACTTCTTTCCATGTGTTGCCGCTTAGGGAGGATATGCGCGGCGCTTTGCCTTTAATGCCTACATATTTTTGTATTTTTTTAAAGTCGCTTATGGGGACGTAAAGCTTTTCGCCGCGTTTAAATTCTATTATCAGGCAGTCTACTGGGATATTGTCATTTTCCAAAGTTTCAAGGCCTATGTAGCGGCCTATGCCGTGTTCTTGGTGGACTATATAATCGCCCGCCTCCAACTCTTTAAAGCGGACGTGTTTTGCCTGCGTGCTGTCAAATTTGCGGACAAGGGCGGAGGAGCGATAGTTTCTGTTTAACACTTCGCCCGAGGTTATAAAATCAAATTTTTCCGACGGGTTATAAAAGCCCTGCCTTAACGGATTTATAACCATAGGCAAATTTTTAAGATTGGGATAATCGTTAAAAACATCTTGCAATCTGTCCAGCTCGCCGCGGTTAAGGCAGAAGAAGGTTATATCGTAATTTTCTTTTTTAAGGCGGCCCGTTTCCGTATTAAAAAGGTTTAAATCCCCGTTAAAACTTATATTGGGACGAAGGTTTGCGTCTTTGGCATTTTGCGCGGCAAAGGGGGATATTACTGTTATTTCTCCCTCAAAATCTGCAAGGTTTTCTTCCTGCGGGTTATCAAGGAAAATGTCAAAATTTTTGGTCCAGTTTTTAAGCAGGGAAAGTTCATCATCATATTTTACGGGTATTATTGCTACTTCGCTTAAATTGGTTTTGGTGTTTTGCGTTTCCAAATCAAAAAGGGAAAGCGTGCTTATGGTGTTGCCGCTAAAGTAAATTCTGCACGGCAGCGCGGAGTTGATGGGGAATATATCCACAACGGAGCCGCGCACGGCGTACTGCGCGGGCTTTTCCGTAAAGTCATTTCTCTCGTAGCCTGCGGTCTCAAGGGAGGAAAGTAAATCCGCGCGTGTAATTGTTTGCGCTATTTTTATTGTGGTTATTCTGCTTAAAAAATCTTTTTTCCCCGGCAGAGCAATTTGCGCATTGGCGTAAGTTGTGGCAGCTAAAACAGAGCCTTGGCAATTTGCCATATCGTAGAGGGCGGAGTAGAGAGAAAATTTATCTTCCCCGATAATAACTGGCGTAACGGGGCCATTTTGCGGGCAGAAGGTTTTAAGCGCGGCGGAAAAGTCTTCCAACTCGTCTTCGTTTTTGCAGACAAAAAGGCAACGCCCGCCTTTTTGTCTTATATGGGTGTATATAAAAAAAGCAGCGGCTGAAGTATTGGGTAAGCCTGTAATAATCTGCATAATAAAACTTCTTTTACTTATTTAAAAGCGCGGCGCGCTAAAACAACGCCGCGTGTAAAACTGTTAGAAAGAAACGGGTTCCGTCCCTTTTTTGAATGCTTCCAAAAATTTCTTTCTGTCCGTAGGTGTGGCAAGCTTGCCTGTTTCGGGGTTGATAAAAGCAAACGAAATACCTTCAGGCACAGCAAAATCCGTAACGGGTTCGTCTTTTAGAATATCCTGCATAATATCGGCCCACCAGTGCGCCACGGTGCCGCCGCCCGTCCAGTTGCCCGCTTTTTGGGAGGTATCATCATCATACCCCATCCAAGCGGCAGCTGCTATATTGGGCGTCATACCTATAAACCACATATCTCTGTGATTTTGGGAGGTACCCGTTTTACCCGCCACGGGGCGGTTTAAAATGCGCGCCGCTCCGCCTGTGCCGCGTTGGACAACGCCTTTCATCATATTAATAAGCAGGAAGGAATCCTGCGGGGAAAATTCTGCCTTTTCTTCCGATATATGCTGCTCAAGCACGCGTCCGTTTTGGTCTTCCACGCGCTCTATTGCATAGTCTTCCGTGCGGATACCGTTGTTGGCAAAAGTGGCAAGGCCGTTAAGGTGTTCCTGCATTGTTACCACGGAAACGCCCAAAGATAAAGCGGGTGCGTTTGGCAGTTCTGACTTAAGGCCCGCGCGTCTTGAAACGTCAATAGTATTGGGTATGCCCACGGCGTCAATAAGGTTTACCGCCACAAGGTTTTTGGAAAGTTCCAAACCCCTGCGCAATGTTACCAAACCTGATGACTTTCCGCCGTAGTTTTTTGGCGCCCAAACATCAAAATCTTTGCCGTACATAAAGGACTGGGATGCAAGATCCAAAGAATATTGGTCTTTGGCTTCGTCAAAAACTTTCCAGTTTTTACCGTCGTAATAAAAGACCATTTCCAAATCTTTAATAAGGGAGGCGGGCGTATAACCCTTTTCTAAAGCGGCCATCCAAACATAAGGTTTAAAGGAGGACCCTGGCTGGCGTTTGGCCTGTGTGGCGCGGTTAAAGCGTGATTCTTCGTAATCTCTTCCGCCCACCATAACGCGAATTGCGCCTGTTTTAACGTCGCGCGCCAAAAATGCACCTTGCAGCTGCGGATATTCCTGCTGTTCCTTTTTTTCTTCCTGCGGCTGTTCTTCGTCTTGCGGGCCTTCTTCCGTTTCTTCTTCCGCAATTTCTTCGTCAACCACTTCTATACCTAAATTTTTGGCTATTTTAATGTCGTATTCGTGCAGGCGTTCATTCATAATTTTTTCCGCCGCGGCTTGTTCTTCTATATCAATGGTTGTGTAAATATTAAGGCCGCTTTTCCAAAAGGCTTCTACGCCGTATTTAGGCTCTAAAATACGCCTTATATATTCAATAAAGTAAAGGCCGGGGCGCGAGCCGAAGGCTTTGCGTTTGGGCATGGGTTCTTTTTTGGCGGCAACGGCTTCTTCCGCCGTAATAAAACCCATTTCCTGCATAGAGTTTAACACTAAAGCGCGCCTTGTTTTGGCAAGCTGCGGGCTGTTAAAAGGGTTGTAGCGGCTGGGCAGGGGGATAATGCCTACCAACATTGCGCTTTCGCCAAGGGTAAGGTCGTTTAAATCTTTATCAAAATACTTTTTTGCGGCGGCTTTAACGCCGTAAGCGCCTTCGCCCAAGTAAATTTGGTTAAGGTAAAGCTGTAAAATTTCCTGCTTGCTAAAGGCGTGTTCTATTTGAACGGCAAGGAAGATTTCCCTTATTTTCCTTATAATCTTTTTTTCGTTTGTTAAAAATATACCGCGGGAAAGCTGTTGGGTTACCGTAGAGCCGCCCTGCGCCGCTTTGCCCATAACAATATCGCTTATAAGCGCGCGGAATATGCCTTTAACGGAAAAGCCCGCATGGTTAAAAAAGTTTCTGTCTTCCATAGATATTACGGCATTTTGTATATCTACGGGGATTTCTTCCAGCGGGACAAGCTGGCGCTTTTCTACGGAAAATTCATATATAAGGTTATTATGCCTGTCAAAAACCTTGGTGGTAACGGAGGGGGAATACTCTTCCAGCTCGTATACAGGCGGCATACCCGAAAAGATGTAGTAAGTTACCGCGGCCGCCCCCAAGATGATAAAAGCGGCAACGGCTGTAAAGGAGAAAATGAAAAATTTGGACTTTAATATATTCATAGCTAAATTATATCAATTATGAGGGGGGATTAAAAACAACTCTAAAATTAGTAGAATTAGTATATGGCCATTTATAAAAAGCATCAATGCGGGGTTTCCTGCTGTTTGGAGAATAAGGACTTATATAAGATTACTCAAGACAGTGAGAAAGGACTCTTTTGTGATGTAGCCGATTCCCCGAAATATGCCTGCGTTTACCTGCTTGACGGCAAGAGTAAATGCGCTTTTGTTTATGGCTGCCACGGCGATTTTTGCCCCTCTTTTAAGAAAGACTTACTTGGCAGTTCCGTACATAAGACCGCTCACGATAAAGCTTTTGAAGGTCGTAAAGTGATATATGAATGGTTCTTTGGGGAAGAAAAAACAGCCTTCTATCAAACAACACTTATCCCTTTACAAGACAACGACGGCAATACCCAAAGTGTTTTGGGTTTTGTAACCGCTTTAGACGAGTCCCGCGCTTTTATTAACAAAGATTTTGCGGTTGCCGACGACGCGGACAGAGGTTTCGTCCGCCTGATGATAAACGCAAGGGAAGAAGAAAAACGCCAAATATCACGCGCGCTTCACGACGAAATAGGCACGGCGGCTGTTATGATAAATTCCCTGTTGGGTATATTGAAGGAAGATATAAAAGAAGGTAAACAAAGTGCGGCTTTAGAAAATATAAAGAATGTTGAAGAAGCGGTGGAAGGTTCATTATCCAGAATCAAAAAAGTTATTATAAACCTCCGCCCGCCGCAAATTACGGAAGTAGGTTTAAACTCCGCCGTCAAAGAACTTTTAGATAATATGGAAGGCAGCGTTCCGCTTGCGTTTGACTATAAATATAACATAGCGGAAGACACAAAAATGTCGGAAAACGTAAAAATTACGCTTTACAGAATTGTGCAGGAATCCTTAAGTAATGCCGTAAAGCACGCTAAAGCCAAAAACTTTAAAATAATTTTTACGCAGGACGATTCTGACATATTTTTAACTGTTCAGGACGACGGTATCGGGTATCCCAAAGGCGGACACAAAGGCACAAACAAACTGGGTATACGCGGTATGAAAGAGAGCGTAACAAATTTAGGTGGCACAATAAGTATAGAGGGCGTTAAAGGAAAAGGCACAACAATTTCCGTTATCTGCCCCAAAATATCCTATGCGAGGAAAATATGATAAAGATTGTAATGGCCGACGACCATATAATGGTACGCAGCGGCATACGTTCAGTGCTTGAGAGAAAAGACAAAGACATGCAGGTTGTTGAGGAGTTTTCAAACGGTAAGGAATTGCTGGAATACGCAAAAAATAATGACGCGGATGTATATTTGGTAGATATTTCCATGCCGCTTTTAAACGGTATAGAAGCTACGCAAAAACTCCTTAAAATTAAACCTGAAGCTAAAGTTATAATACTAAGCATGTACGATGACAGGATTTCAGTTGAAAAAGCTATGAAAGCCGGCGCAAAAGGCTTTGTCGTTAAAGTATCCACCGTGGACGAAATTGTGGAAGCCATAAAGGAAGTAAGCAAAGACAGATTCTTCCTTTGCTCCCGCGTTTCAAAATATGTTGTGCAGGGCTTTTTAGATAAGACATCGGGCAAAAAACCCAAAGGTTCCTTAACGCCTAAAGAAAGAGAAATTTTGCAGTTGATAGCCGAAGGCTACAGCAGCAAAAAGATAGCGGCGGAATTTGGTCTTTCACTTAACACAATTCACGTCCATAGAAACAATATTATGCGTAAACTTAAAATACACAAACAGGCCGAACTTATAAGATACGCACTTAAAGAAGGAATAGCGCATATATAATGAGGATTATCGCAGGCACAGCCAGGGGACGCAAGTTAATTTCAGTCTCCAAAAATTTGCCGGTAAAGCCGATTTCCGACAGGATTAAACAGTCCGTGTTTGATATTATACGCCCGCGCATACCCGCGGCTATAATGCTGGATTTATTTTCAGGCACGGGCAATGTTTCTATGGAAGCGCTTTCCCGCGGGGCTTTAAAAGCCGTTATGGTTGATAAAGAACCCGCCTGTCTAAAAGCCGCCACTCGCAACTTGCAACATTTGGGATTTGAAGACAGAGGTAAAGTTTTAAAAGGTGATTTACTTAAAGACCTTAAATGGCTGGGCGCATACAGCGGTGCGGATAAGTACGACATTATTTTTATGGGGCCGCCTTACAGAGATATCAAAAATATCCCTTTAAGCTTTAGCGGCCCCGTTCTTGCTTCCGTCGCAAAAGCGCAGATTTTGGCAAAAGACGGCATTATAGTTTTGCAGCATCATAAAAACGAAACTTTTGAAGTCCCCTCCCCGCTTGAAGTTTACCGCGAGGAGAAATACGGTGATACTTTAGTCCACTTTTTAAGGCATAAAGCCGATGATACCAAATAACGAAAGAGAGCTTAATTATTCCAAAGTAAAGACTTACAGGGACTGCCCTTACCTTTTTAAACTTAAATATGTTGAAGGCAAAAGGGAAGGTTTAAGTCCCGCCACATCTCTCGGTGTTTCCATACACCGCACGCTTGAAGAATACCACGCAAACAGCAATGACCCCAGCGAACTTTTAAAATATTATAACCGCTGCTGGCTTGGCGCGGGTTATTCCAGCGCGGCGGAGCAAATGGAATATTATCTTAAAGGCCGCAATATGCTTGAAGTTTACGAGCAGAATGAATATTCCCGCAACACAACCGTAGTTGCAACCGAAAGGGAATTTATTTTTGATTACGAAGGCTGGACATTCCGCGGCAAAATAGACCGCATAGATAAATACGAAGACGGCTCTTGGGAAGTTATTGACTATAAAACAGATGCCGCCTTAGACGAGAATTTTGATATTAAATCTTCCCTCCAGCTGGGCATTTACAGCATTGGCGCGCGCCGCGCGTGGAATATGCAAAAAGGAAAAGTTACAATACACTTTGTAACTTTAGATAAAAAAATCTCCGCAGATTTTACCTGCTTTGACGAGCAGCAAATTTTAAATACTTTTATAGAAGCGGGCAAGAAAATAGAGAATATGGAATATGACCCCAACACGGAACATTGCCCTCTTTGTCTTATGAATAACCGCTGTCCGTTCAGCTCCGTCAAGAAAGAAGAAGAGGAGGAGAAATGAAGAAGACTTCCTTTATAGCCGGTTTATCTTTGGGTATTTTAGCCTGCCTCGCGGTGTGCATGGTTGCGGGTTATTTTATGTACGAAAATTTTTTAACGCAGCAGGCGCAGCTGCAAAAGCAAATGCAGGCGCAGCAGCAGGCGCCGCAAACTCTTAAGACCGTGCAGCAAGCCGCCGCACAGCCGCAAACCCCGCAGGATATTCTTGCCGCTTTGGATAAAGTTATAGAGCAAAAGCCCAACGACGCAAATGCCTATCTTCAAAAGGCTGATATGCTGGCGCAAATGGGGGATTATCAAAACGCTTTGGCAATGTACAATGTGGCCTTAGGTTTAAACCCTTCCGACGCGCGCGCCTATTTAAACCGCTCCGTAATAAAAATGATGACGGGTGATTATGAAGGCGCGGCGAAAGACTTAAATTCCGCCATAGCCGTTAACCCCGAACTGGCAAAAGCTTATTATAACCGCGGCGTTGCAAACGCAAATATGATGCAGCTTAATAATGCTTTAAAAGATTTTTCAAAAGCTATGGATTTGTTTGCAAAGCAGGGGGATCAACTTTCCTACCAAGACGCGGCAAAAGCTTTAAATACCGTCAATAACTTTGCAAAAGCGGGCGGCGCAAACCCGCGCGCAAAACAGGACGCAATACGCAAACAGGCAAAAGAACTTTCCGTCAAAAGTGATGACAGCGCGTCCAAAAATTACAAAAGCGCGCTTACCGCAAGCCTTAGCAGCGCCGACGCAAAAAGCGCTTTGGAAAAATTTAAAGCTTCGTCCGTTAATATGGACGGTTCTGTTAATTTTGCGGATTTTGGTTCCTCTATAAATCAGGCCGCAAAATCTATGCAGGATAAGCAATCCAATGCCCCCAAAACTACTTTGGATTACAGGGCGGACGCGCAAAAAGCTTTGGCAAAGGGCGATTATAAAGGCGCAAAAGAAGCGCTTGATAAAGCCATAGAACTTAACCCTAAAGACAGCGATTTATACACGCAGCGCGCTATGGCAAATGCGCAGTTGCAGGATTATTCTTCCGCCATGCAGGATTATGACTCCGCTATTGCCGCCGACCCCAAAAATGCAAAATCTTTTATGGATAGAGCGCGTTTAAAATCTCTTATGGGAGATAACAAAGGAGCATTGAAAGATTTAGATACAGCAAAAGATTTATACGGCGAGCAGGGCAATGCAAAAGGACGGACGGACGCCGATAATATGGCAAATACTCTTACGGGTAAAAATGTCCGCACGACAAAGAATGATACGGAAGCGCAACGCCTGTTAAAGGAAGGCACAAACGAATATAATAAAGGCAATTACGGTGATGCTTTAACAAAATTTAACCAGCTTATATCGCGCCAGCCCGACGTGCCTGAGCTTTATTATAATCGCGCTATTACCAACGCGGCTATGGGCAACAGCGATGCCGCATTAAAAGATTACAATGCCGCAATCCGCAAAAACCCCGCAATGCCCGACGCTTATATAGGCGCGGCTAATATTTATATGCAAAACAAAGACATGGGTAAGGCTAAAGAATATGTAGAAAAAGCCCTCGCCATAAATCCCGATAACTCTAAAGCTTACACAATGCAGGGAATGCTTTCCGCAAACGACAATAAACTGCCTGAAGCTTTAAACAGTTTTAACAAGGCGATAGAAAAAGACCCCGAGGACGCCGCCGCGCATCTTTACCGCGGAATAACGCAGGCCCAGCAGGGCGGTTTGGATAAAGGTTTGCAGGATGTAGCCGTGGCAAAGCAACTTGCCTCCGCGCAAAATAACGCGCAACTGCTTAAAGAAGCGCAAAAATATGAAGATATGATTAAACAAGCGCAGCAGGGTGGGCAATAAAATTTAAAAAAGAGGTTTTTAAAACCTCTTTTTTTATGAGTTCCTCTTAAGTTGTTAGAGGAAAATTCTTGTAAAAAAGATAAAATGTAAATAATGATTGACGAGCTTTTTAATAAATTCTCCGCCGGCAGGCAACCCACGCAAGACGACTTTCACGCGGGCAAAATGTTCCTGCTGCTGCAAGACCCCTTCGGTATGTGGTGCAGCTACCACGCCCCCAAAGAAGCCGCTGTTGAAGAACCTAACCTTTACGAAAATCTGCGCGGCAAAACAGACAGAAACACGCGCGACGTTTGGATACACCAGCATTGTAAAACCACTGTTTTAATATCCGCTTCCAACGACGAAGACCGCTTTAAAAAAACACTTAGCGCAATGGCGGAAGGCGTTGACGGTATTATAGGCGGCGCTTTGTGGGATTTGCGCGGCAACCCCGGCCTGATGGGTACGGTTAATCTTCTGTTTAAAGTTAACGAAGGCCAAAGTATTTTTGGCGCGTATCACTATAAAATTGTGCAGCTTAAACGCGCGGGCGAAATGAAGGAACACTATGCAATGCAGACGGCGGTAATGAATGAAATACTTTCCAACATTCAGCAATACGCGCCGCAAAACGCTTTATTTATTTTTAAAAGCAAAGAACAAACACTTGACTGCGCCAGAATTATAGAACGCGCAAAGGCGCATATATCAGATTGGCAGCTTATTAAATCGGGCGAGCTTATCCCCGACGCAAAAAAACCGCCAAAGGCCGCAATGCCGCCGTGGCGCGTGTTTGCAAATAAATATCTTTTTGAAAAGAAGGACCTTGCCCTCCTGCCTCATTTAAGCGGGCAGATGCGCGACGCGCTTAAAGCGCATAATCTGCATACTTACGAAGACGTTGCAAATGCGGGTTTGCCCGCCGTAAAAAATATTTTGCAGGAACCTTTGGCTACCGATGCCATTGCCATTGATACATATTGGCACGCCGTAGCTTTTACCCACGGTAAACCTGTTTTGAGAGAGACCGGCATCTTTCCGCTTACTCCCAAAAAGCGCAATTTATATTTTGATTTTGAAGCTACCGAAACTTTTACAAAAGACAGTATTTCTTTTATCTACCTTATCGGCGTTTGGGATAAGGAAGAGAATAAATTTGTATCCTTCGTCGCAAAAAACGAGGCGGAGGAAGAAATTATATTTAAACAGTTTGCCGATTATATCGGCCCTGCTGGCCAAAGCGCGCTTTACCATTGGACGGAATACGAAGTTAAAAAGATGCGCGCCTTATGTGATAAATACCCCGCAATTAAAAACGATTTGCAGAAGCTTGTTGACGCCTGTGTGGATTTAAAAATAGTTGTGGAGCGTGCATTTTATCTGCCTTCGCCCAGCCTTTCGCTTAAGGCGGCGGCGCCTGCTTTCGGTTTTAATTGGCGTCAGACGGATTGCGGCGCAATGGATAGTATGGTTTATTTTACCACCTGGCTTAAGACGGGCGACGAGGCTTTGCTTAAAAAAGTTCTTATGTATAACGAGGACGACTGCATAGCTATGCTTTATGTGGAAGATTACCTTAAAAAAGCGGAGGTTTTTATCCCGTGAAAAAAGAACTTTCCGTACTTAAAGAAGCCTTAAACGAAGCGGGTAAAATTGCCAAGAAATATTACGGCAAAGTGAATTACGATTTAAAAGGCCGCGGCAATTTGGTTACCAAAGCCGACTACGAATGCCAAAAAAAGATAACACAGATAATATCAAAAAACTTTCCCGAACACGCCTTTCTGGCGGAAGAAAAACAACAAAACCTTAACACAAAGGGCAAATATATTTGGGTGATAGACCCTATTGACGGTACGGCCAATTATGCCCACACTTTTCCGCACAGCGGTATTTCCGTCGGGCTTACAAAGGACGGCGTTGCAGTGCTTGGCGGCGTGTTGGATTTTTCCCGCGCGGAAATGTTTTACGCCGTTAAGGGTAAAGGCGCGTTTTTAAACGGTAAAAAAATAAAAGTTTCCAAAACCGCAAAATTGCAGGATAGTTTATTGGTAACGGGATTTCCTTTTGAAAGAAATAATATAGAATTTTTACATATACCCGTTTTTAAAGATTTTTTGATGATATGCCACGATGTAAGACGCACGGGGGCGGCTTCGCTTGATTTATGCTGGGTCGCCGCGGGAAGGATTGACGGATATTGGGAATTTACGCTTAACCCTTGGGACGTTTGCGCCGGCAAATTGATACTGGAAGAGGCCGGTGGTAAAGTGAGTGACTTTAACGGTAAACCTTGGGATAAGCTTGAAACTTACGGGGCGCAGACTTTAGCCAGCAACGGTAAGATTCACAAACAAATGCTTAGTGTGCTTAAGAAAACTGTGGGGGAAAAATGAAAGTAGCAATAGTGAACCAGTACAGCGTATTTTTGGTAAACGAGCCTGGCGCTCTTAAAAAATTTTCAAAGATATTGGAAAAGGAAGGGCTTGATATAGTTGGCCTTTCTTCCGACGTAAGATACGAAGCCGCAATAGTTAAATTTGTTGTAAGCGGCGCAAAAGAACCAGAAACCAGCCGTATAATAACAGGCGCGGGTTATACTTCCATCAAAACGGAAGCCCTGTCCATTGAAGTTAAAAATACCGCAGGCATAATAGCGCATATCGGCGATATTTTGGGCAAAAAGAACATAAATATCACAAATATTTACGCAACTATAGCGGAAAATGCCGCCGCGCGCGTGTTTATGGTTGTAGATGATTTAGAAAAAGCTATTGACGTGCTTAAAGCCGTAAAGGACATTTAAGCGCAGGGCTGTTTAACACTATTTTAAAATATGGTATCATAACGATTATGTCAACAGTTTTTATCACCAGCTCAGCAGGTTTTGCGGTTTGTCTTATTCTTCTCTTCTTTTTTGTGGCAAAATACAGAGAGGCGGAATCGAAAGACAATGGCGAAGACCTTGATATCTTAGACGAAGTTTCCTCCGCCGCCTCCAGCGCAGCGCACGACGCAAAGCGCATTTTTGGTAAGGGCGGGGCGGGCGTATCTGCAAGGGAAATTGCGGATATTAAAGACAATCTTAAGGAACTTCATTACAGAATAGAAGAATTAAGACTTCTTGAGGAAAAACGCAATAGCGAAACCGCCGCCTTAATAACCAAAGTTGAGCAGCGCGTAAGCACCTTTGAAAATGAATATGTAAACAAACTCCAGCCAACGCTTTACAGTCTTATTACCGAGTTGGAAAACATACAAAATAAAACAAAATAAGTTTTTAAACAAAAATAAAAAACACCCGCTTAATTATTTAGGCGGGTGTTTTTGTTTGGTAATAAAATTCTTTCTGCAGATTATTCGCAGGAAAGATAGGAGCCGCTGCCCTGTGAGTCAAAATACATTGTAACGCATGAAAGGCCAGAGGCTTGGTCGCAGTAGCCAGAGTAGCTGTTGTAGGAATACCATTCGCACATACATGCGGTAGCGGCATTGCCCGTGCCTCCGCTTGCGCTTATTTTGCATTTGTATCCCTTGCCGTTTGTGTTGCAGATTGTTTGGTAATTTGAGCCTGAGCAGTTTGGCAAAGACCATGTTTGGCAGGAAAACTGGTCGGCTGTTCCCTGTATATAGTCGTTATAGCACACGGGCTGTGTTGTTCTTGAGCGGCAATCGTCAGGGTTGTATCCTGATGGCCAAGCCCAACTGCCTGAACCGGGTTGGCATAATTGGTAAGAGTAAGAGAGGCAGCTTCCGCCCGATACGGAATTGCAGCTTGTAAGAACATTGGTCGTTCTTATAGCGGGGGTTATTGAGGGTAATGCACAAGTGCCTCCTGACCATGTATAGCCGCTGTTGCATACGCAGCCTGACCAAAAGCAGGAAGAGTCGCAGGTTTGCCTGCCGTTACCGCCGCCGCAAGTAGCCGTAGCGCCGGGGGTGCAGCCTTCACCACCGCACTGGCCCCACGCTCCTGTTGTCCAGTTGCCTGTATTAGTATCGCAGGTTACAGTTCTTAATCTATAACCAAGTCCGCATGGGCCGCAATCTTCGTCCTCGGCAGGTTTAGTTGCGGCAGGGCAAGTTTGTCCCGCGCAAGTTGTTCCCCATGTGCAGGAAGATGTACAGGTTTGCGTGCCGCTGTTACCGCAAGCTTGTGTTTGTCCCGAGGTGCATACGCCACCACCGGTGCAAGTACCCCATGAACCCCAAGTACCTGTTACGGTATTACATGTTCTGGTTTGTGTGCCAAGATTGCAGTTGCCGCATGATTGAGTGTCGGACCCTACACAATCAATAGAGTCTTCGCAAGGTCTTCTTGTGTACCAGTTGCATTCATCATCGCACCTTTCAGCCCCATCTGGGCCATCGGGGTGGGTAATAGCTTTTTCTGTTCCGGGGACGCATACTCCGCCGCCAGTGCAAGTACCCCATGAGCCTGTTGTCCATGTTCCCGTAGATGTATTGCATGTTACAGTTCTGGTTTGAGTTCCCTTGCTGCAGTTTCCGCAAGACTGTGTAGCTACTGGTTTTGTAGCTTCGGAACAAGTGGTGGCTACGCAAGTATTACCGCTTTGTGTATATCCGCTGTTGCACGTCCACGCGCAGGTACTTTCCCTGCTGCAGCCCGTGTAAGAGGCATTGGCGGGGGCATTGGTACATTTTTCGCAAGCTATAACGGTGGTTGAAACCGTTGCGTAATAACCCGTAGGGCATTCCATACAAGCTATCCACGCGCTGGTTGTCCACTGTCCGCTCGCTGTGTCGCAACTTACAACTCTGTATTGTCTGCCGCAAGTGCCGCAGGTTTGATTTCTTATAGGTACGTTAGAATCGTCGCAATAGTTGCTGCAAGCGCCCCATGTGCAGGAGGAAGAACAGGTTTGCGTGCCAGAACCGTTACAGCTTTGCGTTGCGCCGGGGGTGCAGGTTCCTGTTTCCCCGCTGCAGGTTCCCCATGCTCCCCATTGTCCTGTTGTTGTATTGCAAACTCTGGTTTGTGTGCCGCATTTGCCGCAGGTTTGTGTTGAGGAACCCGTGCAGGAAACAGCGCAGGTTTTTACCTGCTGGCCCAGTTGTGTTACACCGTGATAATCCCATGTCTGGCCGCTGGGGCATACGCAGCTGCATCCGGTTGATGCCCGTATGGCATTGGTATTGTAGCCGTAATTATCCAATGTTCCGTAACCCGTAGCGCAGTTTAATTGACACGCGCAAGAAGTGCCGTTCCAAGAAAGCGGAGCGGTACACATAAAGCAACGCCCGTCGGAAAGTGTTCCGCCTGCAGGGCATGTGCAGGAGCAGGTGGTAGGGTTCCATGTCCCCGCCGCCGTTTGCGGTGCGATAGAGGCATATGCGGGTACGGAGGCTGCAGATGAAGCAGAAAGGAAGATACATGTAGACCCGCAGTCTTTTTGACAGAATAAAGCTTTGCATCTTGCTTCCATATCATTACTTGTGGATACGCTGTTGCTGCAAGCGCTGCCCGCGCTGGCACTGTAATCTATAGCATTAGAGCAAATACATTGTTTTGCCGTGGGTCCCGCACCGGGGCCGCTGGTAAAGCGCCAGTTAATCCAAGATTTATTAGTAGGGCAGGCGCAGCCGGTTGTTGAGTCAAAAGGATTTTTACCCGTCGTAGGGCAAGTGCATGAACAGCTTGTACTATTCCAAGAGCCGCCTGTTGTTGTGCATTTTGTATAGTCGGCGCTATTGGCGCAGGTACATATCATTGTGTCCGCCTGACAATTACCGTTTACGTCACAGCCGCCGCTTTGTAGTTTTGTTACTTTAGGCGAAGGGCAAGAGCAACAAGTTGCAAAATTGCCCGTTGTGGCTGAAGTTCTTATA
>MTLE01000504.1_pt1 | contig 60342 bp, 55 predicted proteins | sample 1982461 | NCBI WGS metagenome assembly MTLE01 (sample SAMN05712605, study PRJNA340218) | biofilm metagenome | isolation source: sample SPL anode biofilm adapted to -200 mV | place: USA | collected 2012-02-03 | reverse complement strand
CTCAACGCGATGACGGCCGCCTTGAAGTCGGGGATGGCGGGGCGTGCCTTTTCCGTCATAACCGATGAACTCAAACGACTCTCCAGCCGTACGATCCGGCATGCCGACGATCTGTCTTCCGCCGGCTCATCGCTGCTCCAGCGGCTCGCCACGCTGCAGGCGACACTGGTTGCCCTCGCCGCGACGCAATCGTCGTTCTTCGATTCCGCCCGCCAGGCCCTGGAGAGCGGCTTCGCCGCCTTGGGCACCGAAGTCGACGAGACCGCGACGGCCATCCGCGGCCTCGGTGACGAGGCCTCGAGGGTCAGGCAGCCGGTTCAGGCCATCATGCAGGAAGTGCAGCTGCAGGACATCATCAGGCAATCGCTTGACCATGTCAGGCTGTCGTTGCATGCCGCCGAGTCCGATGACCGGACCGCCGGCGTGGATGAGTCCATCGATCCGGTGGAGGAGCGGGCGTTTCTGGCCGAGATCACGAGGCTGTCGGCGACGCTGCTCGAGGATGTGGGCGCGAAGGTCGGCTCGAGCATAGAACGGTTCCGCATCGCGATGCGTGGTGTCGATGCGATAGTCGCTTCGGTCGAGTCCAGGCGCGGTGCTACGCTGCAGGCTTCGTGTGCCGACAATGCCGGCGACGAGTTCGATGCCCACGCCCGCGCGTACATGGCCGCCAAGGAAGCCGCGGTAGTCGAGGCTGCAGCCATTACCGACGGCGTGCGCGCACTGGGCGAGCGCTTCAAGGACATGCATGGCATCCTGACCCGTTTCAGCACGATCGTGATGGCGTCCCGCATCGAGACGGCCCGGAACAAGGCGCTGTCCATCGTGTCGGCGACCGTGACCGGCATGATGGAGCTGACCGAGCGGCTCTCGGCCGATGTGGGCGAGGCAGGAATCGTGACCAGGTCATTCGGCAAGGCGCTGGCCACGGGCATGTCGGATTACCTCGAGGGCGCGGAGGGCAAGCTCGACGCGCTGCGGGCCGAGATAGCCAACCTGTCCAGCGAATTTGTAAGGATATCCGCTTCCCGCGAGCGGCTGTGCCAGGCGGAGGGCGACTTCAGGCCTTTCCCGGATGCATTCTTCGCCGCCGTCCAGGAGGCTGGCGAGGCCGTGGCCCGGGTGGACTCGCTGGCGGCCGAGCTGGACGCCATGCGCGGCGAGCTGGCGGCCCATGCCGACGAGGCATCGGCCGACGGTGCGCAGGTCGCGGCCTCATCGATACACAGCGAACGGCTCAAGGCCATCGTCGACAGGTTCACGATCTTCGCGCACAAGCAGACTGCGGCCAGAATAGCCCAGATGGATGCCGGCGTCGACGATTCCAGCGCTGGAAGCGGCGATGTGACCCTGTTCTGATATGCCTTCGAGCGTCGATTCGAGGAGCGTCCGATGTTCACGCATAAGCTGAGCAACTTCGAGCAGAATGTCGTGACCATTCATCCGGGCGAGTTCCTTGTATCCGGAGACGATATCATCATCGCGACTGTGCTTGGTTCCTGCGTGTCCGTATCGCTCTGGGACACACGCCTGCGGCTCGGTGGCATCAACCACTTCATGCTTCCCGGCGATCTGGACAATATCGATGTGGCGAAGAGCAAGAACGCCAAGTATGGCATGTACGCGATGGAAGTGCTGTACAACGAGCTGTTCAAGCGCGGCTCACGGAAGATAGACATCGTCGCGAAGGTCTTTGGGGGGGCATCGGTGCTCAGGCTGGACAATGGACCGACCAAGGTCCCCCAAGGCAATGTGGACTTCGCGCTGGCCTATCTTGCCAAGGAGAACATACCGATAGCCGCCAATGATACCGGCGGTTTCCTGCCCCGCAAGATACTGTTCTTCGCCCAGACCGGCAAGGTTCTGCTCAAGCGGATAGCCGGCACGATGGTAAGCCAGGTCGAGCACGAAGAAGAGCTGTACCTCGACAGGATCAGAAGCAGCGATGGCGGCAGCGTGACCCTGTTCGACCGATAGGTTCCGGCAGGGTCAGCTGGCTTGTCACTGCTGGATCGCCGGCTTCTCGCCCGGTTCGCCCTTCTGCACCAGACCCATGAAGAACCGGGCCACGAGCATGCAGAGTGCCGCAAACACGAATATGCCCGGATAGCCGACCACATCAATCAGCGCACCGGTGATGGGAGGCGATGATATGGCGGCGGTCTGGCTGAAGGTGTAGTACAGTCCGGTATACACGCCTATCGTTCCGAAGGTGGCCATCTGCCAGAGCATCGGGAACGAGTTGGTGATGATGGTTATCCAGAAGACGCCATAGATGAACATGATGGCCAAGAGCATGTTGAAGCGCATGGACGAGCCGAGCGATTCAGCCAGCGGGCTGGATATCAGCGCGCCGAGCGCGAGTACGGCGGTCAGCACAAGCAGCGAGCCCCTGATGGCCTTCCGGCGCCCTATACGGTGCGCCAGGTAACCCGACGGAATGGCGAACAAGGTCTGGGCGATGGCGACGGCCGAGGCGGGCAGGGCCGCCTTGCCGTTCGACGATATCATGAAGACTTCCTTGCAGAGCTTGCCGACGAAAGGCAGTATGCCCTGGTAGCCAAGGAACCAGAAGAACAGGGCGACCAGTATCCACAGCGCGCTCTTGTCCTGCTCTCCCGCGATGGCCCGGAGCGACCGTATCAAGGGCACCCGCTCCTCATGAGCCGTCTCGGAATGATCTCTCTCGCGCACGAAGGCAAAGACCAGCAGTGTCGCCAGCACGACGAACACGCCGGCTATCGGGAAGGGCAGGCTGTCCTTGGTCTTGCCCAGGAATGGCAACACAATGTCCAGGTCCATCAGCCGGGCCAGGCCCACGGTGCTGATGATGGCACCCAGCGCGCCCATCGTGTTGATGATGCCGTTGGCCTCGGAGCGGTACTCGCCGGGAATGGTGTCCGGCATCAGCGCGACGACCGGCCCGCGCGACGCCTGCTTGACTATGTTCAGCCCGAAGATGATCAAAAGGAGCGCGCCGAGTGACCGGGCCGTCGCATAGGGTATCATCGCGAAGAACAGCGCCGACAGGGGCAAGAGCACGACGATGAACGGCATTCGGCGGCCGATTCTGGTTCTGGTATTGTCGGACCAGAGCGATACGATCGGTATGAGGAATACCGCGAGTATGTTGTCCAGGGTCATCAGCGCCCCGACTATCACGTTCTTGTGAATGTACTTGCCCAGGAAGATCGGCACATAGGTATCGTACAGGATGTCCATCAGGCCCATCGTAAAGAAGCCAAAGCCGATGAGGAACGTAAGTCCGATGTACTTGTTGAATCCCTGCTTCTTGTCGGTCATAGTGTCACCTCGGAGGCCCCGTCGGGCCGGATATGGACGAGTGTAGTCGCCTGTGCGCCAAAGCGCGAATCCATGAAATCCGCATAGGCCTCGGCCTGGTCAACGCTGACATAGGCCTGGATCGTTCCCGCAAAGCCGCCGCCATGTACCCTGGCCGCTCCATTCTTGCCCAGGAAGAATTTGGACAGTTCCAGCGCTACCGCCAGACTCTGGTCGGTCGACGAGCCCTGGGTCGTCACGTTCTGCAGCAGCCGCCATGATGAGTCTCCGGAACGCTTGACCAGTTTCAGGTAGCGTTTGAGCTTGCCTGCCTCGAGGGCGGTCGCCATCTCGTCGGCCCGCTCGTTCTCCGCTATGAAGTGCATGGCCCTGAGCAGCGCCCGGTCGCCCGCCTTGTCGCGGATCTCTGAGGACTTGCGTATCAGCTTGTCCATGGTCAGCTTGCGCAGGCTGGGCAGGCCGAATATGTCCGCCACCGCGTGCATCTCCTGCGGTATGGCAGCGTACGCGTCGGTGAGGTCGGCGTGGCTGCCTCCGGCATTGACTATTGCCAGCATGTAGCCGGCCTTCTCGAAATCGAAGTCGACGCGTGACCATCGTGGTTTGTCGGGCCGGCCAAAGTCGATGGCCGATATGCCGCCGAGCGCGCAGGCCATCTGGTCCATCAGCCCGCAGGGCTTGCCGAAATGGAGGTTCTCGGCTTCCCTGCCGGCCATCGCCAGGTCGACGGGGGCTATCTTGTTGTTGTTGTACAGGGCGTTCTGGATCTGGCCGAACAGGACCTCGACCGCGGCGGAGCTTGAAAGGCCGGAGCCGGCCGGTACCGCGGACGTCATGCAGCCTGAAAAGCCGCCGATGGCCCCGCCGCGCCGCTGGATGGCGGCCGCGACCCCGCGCAACAGCGCTTCCGGAGCGCCGCGCTCCTCCGGGTGGGGATCCAGATCCGACAGGTCGACATGGAATGGTTCGTTCCAGCCCTCTGAATACAGCTCGACGGTATGGTCTTCACGCGGCGCGACACATGCGAGCGCATCGAGGTGCACCGCGGCGCACAGCACCCGGCCATCGTTGTGATCGGTATGGTTGCCGCCCAGTTCCGTGCGGCCCGGGCTTGAAATGAAGGCGGCATCGGGCACGTCGAACCGTGCGAAGGTGGACTGGGCGAGGCGCTCCCAGCGTGCGGCCTGGTCGGCGAACCGTGATTCGCCGTACCAGCGGTTCAGCAATTTGCGCCCATCCCGCGATCGCGGGAGCTTGTACAAGGCATCGGGATCGTGCACGCGTCCTCCTGGAACAGGGCCGCCGTTCGCGCGGCGGCCCCCGGTGCGCTCACGATAGCATGCTTTGCGTCATTGGAAAAGTTAAAGTCGGGTTAGAAATGGCCAGCCGGCCGGATCGGACCTATGCCGATTTCTCGTAGATGTAGCCGGTGCGGACGCAGGTATCGAACAGCTCCCTGGTCATGAACTCCTCGCTGACATCTTCCCAGTCGTCGCGGTGACGCACGATGCGTACCACGAAACCGTCTTCCATCTCGTTGACGAGCTCGAGCACCGAAGGCGAGCAGTCCGCGCTCTTGATGGCAAAAGTCTTCATGATGATCCTCCGATCGACGCTCATGGCGCCATACCCCATTTTCGGCGCATAGTGCCGCCTCGTTGAGCCTTCATTGTGTGCGGACTGGACTATCGCGGCGTTCGCGCGATATAGTGAGGCAATCCCGCGGGACCGGCTTCCCATCGTCGCAACGTTTCCCCGAGACAGTACGTTCAACCACATAAGGACACCGATGCCTTCTCCTACCTTCGCCGATTTCGGCTTTTCCGCCGCCGTGCTCGAGGCTCTGGCCCGCAAAGGGTTCGAGGAACCGACCCCCATCCAGGCGCTCGCCATACCGCGCCTCCTCAGCGGGAGCGCCCACCTGGTCGCCCGCGCACGCACCGGCACCGGCAAGACGGCCGCGTTCGGCCTGCCGCTGATAGAGAAATTGAGTACGCCCGGCCCCAGGGTGCGGGCGCTGATACTCGTACCGACGCGGGAGCTGGCCGTGCAGGTCTCCAGCGAGATCGCCAGCTTCTCGCCGGGGCCGACGCCGCGCATCGCGACCGTCTATGGCGGCGCGTCGATGAGCGAACAGCTCAGGCGTCTGGCCCGTGGCGTCGACATCGTCGTCGGTACCCCCGGCCGCGTCATCGACCACATCGACCGCAAGACCCTCGATCTGTCCGGACTCGAGTGGCTTGTGCTCGATGAGGGTGATGAGATGCTCGACATGGGCTTCATCGAGGACATCGAAAAGGTGATGGACGCCGCCAATCCGGCGCGACGCGTCGTGATGTTCTCCGCGACGATGCCGCAGCCTATCATGCACATCGCCCGGAAGCACCTTGGCACCTTCGAGATCGTAGAGGACACGACCAATCCCGTGCAGGCAGGCCTGACGGACCAGATATGGCTGGAGGTCCGCGAACGCGACAAGCTCGAGGCGCTGTGCCGCATCGTCGATTCGGAGGACGAGTTCTACGGGCTCGTGTTCTGCCACACGAAGATAGAGACGGACGCGGTGGCCCGAGCCCTGTCCGAACGCGGCTACGCGGCCGAGGCGCTGCACGGTGACGTATCGCAGGACATGCGCGAGCGGACCCTTGCCCGTTTCCGCGACAAGAAGACGCTGATACTCGTCGCCACCGACGTGGCGGCCCGTGGCATCGATGTGGAGCGGCTGACGCACGTGGTCAACTTCAACTTGCCGTTCGATCCCGAATCCTATACCCACCGCATCGGCCGCACCGGCCGGGCCGGCAACAAGGGCACCGCGATCACCTTCGTGACGCCGGAGGAATACCGGAGGCTGTTTGCCCTCAGGCGCGCCTCGGGTGACGGGCTGCACAAGGGCGAGGTGCCATCGATAGCCGAGGTGATCGAGGCCAAGCGGGCGCGCATCAAGATAAAGACATCGGGCGCGGCCCGTGACATCCTTGGCCTGGCGTTCGGTGTCGACGATGGTGGGGTCGACGCCGCGGATGGAACGGCCGACCCCGCGGATGGAACGGTCGACGTCTCCGGTGGCAAGGTGCCGGACGCGTCGGTGGCGGCCTTCTATTCGCTTGCCGATGAGCTCCTTGCGGACCTGCCGGCACGCGACGCGCTGGCAGCCCTGGCCGCCGCGGCGTATTCAGGCGATCTGGACCCGCGGCGCTACGGCGAGGTCCGCGATGTCTCGGTGGATTCCGCGGCCAAGGCCCGGCTGTACGTCGGGCTGGGCAAGAAGGACGGGGTCTGGCCCAAGGATATTGCCGAAATCGTCAAGCGCCTGACCGGGTTGCCCGACCGCCTGGTCGACGACATCGAGGTGCTCGAGCGCTTCTCGTTCGCCAGTGTGCCATTCGAGGCGGCCGAGAAGGCCATAGCGGAGGCCAGGCGGCAGCGGGGCGCTCCCCCCGTGCGTATCGCGGCTCCAAAGGCCGGACCTGGCGGCCCGAGGCGCCCCTATGGCCCGCGCGGCTCCTCAGACAGGCCTCGTCCTTACCGGCCGCATGGTGCCGGATTCGGAGATTCCGCCGGAGGACGGCCCGCCCGAAAACCGCGCTAGGCCAATGACAGCTGGTGCTCCATCGTGGCTTGCAGTGTCTTGCGAATGAAGGCGCGCAGCTTGTTGCGCTTGTCGTCGTTCAGGCTGGCTGGTTCGAACATGATGATCACGATGGTGCCGACACCTGCCATGTCGTGATTGCCTATGACGACCCCGGTGACGATGACCCTGACTCCACGCATCACCAGCTGCATGTCCTTGAGCCTTGTGCCTGTCTTGACCGAGATGCCGCCGGTGAATGCCGCCGACATGCCAACAGAGCTCAGATCCCGGATTGTGCCTCCGAAGACGACCGTGTCCATGTGGCAGTTGAATTCCGCGGCATCGGGCGGGCACATGGCCCTGACATACCGTCTGCGTCCGCGCGCTTCGTTGGCCTCGAGCGTGCGCAGCAATATCTCGGCGGTCCTGGCCGCTCCCAGTTTGACTATGATGAAACCGCACTCGATACCCAGGTTCATGAGGTAGGCTGATCGCTTCTCTTCATCGTCGAGCGTTGTCACGACGCCGAAGGCGACATGGCTGGTCGCCGGGTCTTCACGTATCGACTTGATCCAGGCGCGCCATACGCCCTCGTCGTCACCCTCGTCGATATTGACGAAGGTCAGGCAGTCCGGGTCCTTGCGCAGGTAGCGGGCGAGTTTGGCATGGTCTCTGGTCGTGTATACCTCGAACTCGGCATCGGCCAGTATCGATGCCACCTCCAGGATGACCGGCTGCGGGTTCAGGAAGAATACACGCTTGCCGAAGGCCGACACCTGCTTTCCGGCCGGGATGTCGTCGTCAGTCTCTATTGTACCCATCAAGGTTGAGCGTAACGCCAGACGTGCCGCGTTGCAAGTACGCGGGTGGTCACGGTTGCTCGATCGGGCGGTAATTCCGGGCCTGGGCGGCCAGCCGCACATATTCCCTGGCGTTTTCCAGATTGTGCTCGGCCTCGGCATCGCTGACCTGGCGGACCAGCCGTGCAGGGCTGCCCATCAGCATCGAACGAGCCGGAAAGCGCTTGCCCTGGGGCACCAGCGAACCTGCGGCGACTATCGAACCGGGCCCGACCTCGGAGCCGTTGAGCATGATGGCGCCCATGCCTATCAGGCTGCCGTCGCCGACCGTGCACCCATGCAGGATGGCCCGGTGCCCGACTGTCACGTCGCGGCCCACCACGCAGGGCTGGTTCGTGTTCACATGCACGACGACCCCATCCTGCAGGTTCGAGCCATCGCCTATCCGTATGCCGGCCACGTCGGCGCGCACGGTCGTGCCAAACCATACCGACGCGTCCTGCCCGAGCACCACGTCTCCGGCGACTTCGGCGTTCCACGCTATGAACAAGCCTGGTGCAAGCCTGGGTGTAGCCTCGCCAATGGCATGAATCATCGACTGCCTCCCGACCGGGCCAGTATCGTCATGACGCCTTTCCCTGTCAATTCCGGCAACTTTGCGCTATGATTGGATGAAGCGCAGCCGATACACTGAACAGGGCCTGTGTTCGTGGTCATGGTGCTCGACGTGCGAATCCGGCCGACAGAGCGGAGGAAATTTGATGACGCCCGAGATCGATGAATTCCAGGAGATCGTGAGGATCGATTCGGAGCTCAACAAGATACGTGATTACGACATTCTGCTGGAGCGCGTGCTCCTCGAGGCGCGTCGCGTGGTGCATGCGGACGCCGGTTCCATCTACGTCAAGGAAGGCGACCAGATAAGCATCAAGTTCGCCCACAACGATACCAAGCAGAAGAGCCTGCCGCCGGGCGAGAAGCAGGCCTACCCGCATTTCAGCATGCCCATCGACGACAAGAGCATTTCCGGCTACGTCGCGATGACGGGCGAGCTGGTCAACATACCCGATGTCTACGACCTGTCGCCGGCGCTGCCATACAGCTACAATACGGCCTACGATGCGAAGGTCAACTACAAGACGACCTCGATGCTGACCGTACCGCTGAAATCCCAGAACAACGTGGTGCTCGGGGTGATCCAGATCATCAACGCGATGGGAGCCGACGGCAAGGTCCGCGCGTTTTCAAAGGACGACGAGCTGCTCGTTACCCATTTCGCGGCCAACGCGACCGTAGCGCTGCAGCGCGCCTATCTGACCCGGTCCATGATCATCCGGATGATCAGGATGGCCGAGCTTCGCGATCCGAAGGAGACCGGCGCGCATGTCAACCGTGTAGCCGGATATGCCACGGAGATGTACGAGCGCTGGGCCTACAAGCATGGTCTGGACAAGGAACTGATAGAAAAGAACCTGGACCTGCTGAAGCTCGCGGCGATGCTTCATGATGTGGGCAAGGTGGCCATATCCGACCTGATACTGAAGAAGCCAGCCCGGTTCACGCCCGAAGAATACCAGATCATGCAGACCCACACGATCTCTGGCGCACGGCTGTTTGACGACCCGCAATCGGATTTTGACACCATAGCGGCCGAGGTTTCGCTTACGCACCATGAGAATTGGGATGGCACGGGGTATCCGGGATGGATCGACCCTGTATCGGGCCGGATACTGAAGGCGGATGCAGATGGCAAGCCGGTGCGGCGCAAGGGGACGGAGATTCCCCTGTGGGGACGTATCGTGGCCATCGCCGACGTCTTCGATGCGTTGATGTCCCGGCGTGTGTACAAGGAAGCCTGGGATCAGGACGCCGTGCTCAAGGAGATACGGGCGATGTCGGGTACCAAGTTCGATCCCGAATTCGTCGACGCCTTCTTCGAGGTGCTGCCCCGGCTGCTGGAGATCCGCGCCAGGCATCCCGACGAGGAGTAGTCACCGGCCCGAGCATTGACCGAAATGGCTCCTGCCTATTACTATCCACGCCATGATAACCCCAGACCAACTGCGCAACAGATATCTCGACTTCTTCAGATCCAAGGACCACGCGGTCATTTCAGGCAAGTCACTGCTGCCGGAGAACGATCCGACGGTGCTCTTTACCACGGCCGGCATGCATCCGCTCGTGCCGTACCTGCTGGGCGAACCGCACCCGGCCGGCAAGCGGCTGGTCGATTACCAGAAGTGCGTGCGCACCGGCGACATCGACGAGGTGGGCGATCCCAGCCATCTGACCTGTTTCGAGATGCTCGGCAACTGGTCGCTGGGCGATTACTTCAAGAAGGAATCCATAGCCTTCTCGTGGGAATTCCTGACCGATCCGAAATGGCTCGCGCTCGATCCGCGCAAGCTCTCGGTCACGGTCTTCATGGGCGACGCGAACGCTCCGCGTGACGATGAATCGGCGACCCACTGGAAGGCGGTTGGTGTGCCAGCCGACCGTATCGCCTATCTGCCCGCGGGCGACAACTGGTGGGCTGCCGGCCCGACCGGTCCGTGCGGCCCGGATACCGAGATATTCTACTGGGTCGGCGAAGGCCTGCCGCCGGCCGGCTCGAACAAGGGCACCGATTCCGCCAACTGGATGGAGATATGGAACAACGTCTTCATGGAATACAACCGGGTTGACGAGAAGACCCTGGTCAAGCTGCCGGCTCAGAACGTCGACACGGGCATGGGCCTCGAACGGACCGTAACCGTCCTGAACGGCAAGACGAGCGTCTACCAGACCGAGATATTCCAGCCGGTAATAGCCGCGATCGAGTCGGTGTCCGGCTACCACTATGGGTCAGATCCGACGAAGGACGCCTCGGTCCGCATCATCGCCGATCATGTACGCGCGTCCACCTTCATCATCGGCGACCCCAAGGGCGTCTCTCCCAGCAATGTGGGCGCCGGCTACGTGCTGCGGCGGCTGATACGGCGCGCCGTTCGCCACGGCCGCAAACTCGGCATCGAGGTCTCGTTCCTGCAGAAGCCGGCCGAGGTCGTCATCGAGCGCTTCGGCTCCGCCTACCCGGAGCTGCTGCAGAACCGCGATCGCGTGATGGCCGAGCTCGCCGGCGAGGAGGCCAAGTTCCTCGAGACCCTGCAGAAGGGCGAGCACGAGTTCGAGAAGATGCTGCCCAACCTGCTTCGGAATCCTCAGAAGATCATGTCGGGCCGCCTGGCCTTCAAGCTGTACGACACCTACGGGTTCCCCATCGAATTGACTCTGGAGCTGGCGGCGGAGAATGGCATGACGGTCAACCGCGAGGAGTTCGACGAGGCCTTCAAGAAGCACCAGGAGCTGTCGCGCGCCGGATCGGAGCAGACCTTCAAGGGTGGTCTGGCCGATCAGTCGGAGCAGACGACCAAGTACCACACCGCGACGCACCTGTTGCAGAAGGCGCTGCGGATGGTGCTGGGAGACCACGTTGCCCAGAAGGGCTCCAACATCACCGCAGAGCGCATGCGGTTCGACTTCTCGCATCCCAGCCCGATGACGCCCGAGGAACTGGCCCGCGTGCAGGCCATCGTCAACGAGCAGATAGCGCGTGACCTGCCGGTTACGATGACGATGATGCCGCTCGAAGAGGCGAAAGCCTCCGGAGCGATGGCCCTGTTCGGCGAGAAGTACGAGTCGGTCGTCAAGGTCTACACGATTGGGGATTTCTCCAAGGAAGTGTGCGGCGGCCCCCATGTCGAGCGGACGGGCTTGCTGGGCCGGTTCGTCATCCAGAAGGAGCAGAGCTCCTCCTCCGGTGTGAGGCGCATACGCGCCATATTGGAGTAGCCGCGGCGGCCGGGTGTCAGGCGGGCATGGCGCTCAGGTGACGGATCAGCTGCAGTGCCGTGTCCTTGTCCTCATGAACGAGTCGCAGCACGAGCGGCCCATCGCAGGCCGACTGCGACCACCATGCCTCGCGCGCGAACCACTCGAACAGGGTCGGGAGCCCTGCCACCGCCTCTTCGGCCGTGGCTGTCGGCCTGGTCTGGACGAACAGGTAGCGGCCGGCGGCCAGCTCGATACCGGCAGGCTGGCCTTGCTCCGGTGCCTGGCCCGAAGACAGCAGGTTGGCTGCGGCGATACGTGACGGAGCCGCGATCGGTACGACGGTCCGCGGGCCATCGCCGGAGCTGTCGTCGATGATGGCATTCCAGTCCCAGACGAGTACTATTTCGGCGTCCTCGGGTGCGGTCATCGCCGACGCGATCGCCTGCAGCGCCGTTCCAATGCCGGCGGCATCGGCCTGCCGCGTATCCCAGCGCAATGGCCGGTGCAGATTGAGTGTCAACAAATCCATCGCTGCACTATGCCAGTTCGAGGCGCGCCAGGTATAGTCCCTGTGGCCAGAGCGTGATAAACTAGGAGCCATGTCCATGCTGGAACGCATCAATGGGCCCGACGATATCAAGGGCCTCTCCATATCCGAGCTGTATCGCCTCGCAGCCGAAATTCGCGGTCTTATCATATCGACCGTCACGACCAACGGAGGACACCTGGCATCCAACCTCGGCGTCGTCGAGCTGACGCTGGCGCTTCACCGGGTATTTACGACCCCGGCAGACTCGATCGTCTGGGATGTGGGCCACCAGTGCTACACGCACAAGATACTGACCGGCCGACGCGATGATTTCGTCCGGATCAGGCGTTCGGGCGGCATTTCGGGGTTTCCGAAACATAGCGAGAGTGTCCACGACGCGTTCGAGGCGGGACACGCCTCCACCTCGATATCGGCGGCGCTCGGTATCCTTGCGGCCAACGAGGCCCTTGACCGGCACGATGCGGTGATCGCGGTGATCGGCGACGGAGCCCTGACCGGCGGCATGGCCTATGAGGCCATGAGCCATGCCGGTCAGCTTCGGCTGCCCCTGATCATCGTGCTGAATGACAACGCGATGTCGATATCAAGAAACGTGGGCGCGGTCTCCAGCTATCTGTCACGGCTCTCCACGACAACGCGGTACCAGCGCATCAGGAGCCTGCTTGACCGGATCATACTGGGCGTACCCTACCTGGGGCCGCGCATGCACCCGCTGGTGCTGAGGCTGAAACGGGCCGTCAAGGCGGTCTTCTTCAAGGAAAGCCTGTTTGCTGATCTGGGTTTCGAGTATGCGGGACCGATAGACGGGCACAATATCGAATTGCTCAGCGAGGTACTCGGCCAGGCCCGCGCGATACGGAAACCGGTGGTTGTCCATGTGGTAACGAGGAAGGGCAAGGGGCACGAGGCGGCCGAGCAGAATCCCTCCGCCTTCCACGGCCTGTCTCCGGCCGCGCAGCACCAATCGGCGCTGCTGTCGTCCGATCCGCTCGATCCGGCCTCGCCGTCCGCGCCCCGGCGCATCACCTTTACCGAAGCCTTCGGCTCGGCGATGATTGAAGTGGCCGCCGCCGACCCGCGTATCGTCGCGGTGACGGCGGCGATGTCCTCGGGAACCGGTCTGTCGGAGTTCCAGCGGCGGTATCCCCGCCGGCTGTTCGATGTCGGCATCGCGGAGGAGCACGCGGTTACATTCGCGGCAGGCCTTGCTGCCGGAGGGCTCAGGCCCGTCGTCGCCATATACTCGACGTTCATGCAACGCGCCGTCGACCAGGTGCACCACGACGTGGCTCTCGGCGACAGGCCGGTGATATTCGCCATCGATCGTGCCGGCGCGGTGCCCGACGACGGCGAGACCCACCAGGGACTCTACGACATCCAGGCCTATCGATCGGTGCCGGGGCTGACCATCATCGCGCCGGCGAGCGCCGCCGAGGTGAACGCCGCGCTGCGCTGGGCCGTCGAACATCGTGGACCGACGATGATCCGGTATCCCAAGGCGGTCTGCCCGCCCGAGCGCCCGGCCTATGCCGAACCGCTGGAATCGGGCACGGGCGTCTTTGTCCGGCGGTCGGAAAGCGGCGCCTCCGTGCTGTTCGTATCATCCGGGGCGCTGGTCGACGAGGCGCTGAAGGCGTCGGCCCAGTGTGCCGCGGCGGGTATCGGCGCCGATGTGTACCACCTCCGGTTCATCAAGCCGTTGGATCAGAGCGCCTTCATCGAGCGCGTCCGTCCATATCGGCTCGTCATCATCGTCGAGGAAGGGGTGCTGACCGGCAGCGTCGCCGCCGAACTGGCCGCGGCCGTGTCGCTGGCCCGCGACGACTCAGGCGGCCACCTTCCCGCGCTGGCGCTTGGCTTTGACGAACGGCCGCTGCCTCAGGCCAGCCGAGCCGAATTGCTCGCCCTGGCCGGGCTCGACGGCGCCTCGCTTGCCAGGCTCGCCCTGGCGCGCATGGCCGGAATCGAACGGACCTCGTCCCTGGCCTCGGCCCGCGATGTCAGACGCGCGGGGAGCGGCGCCTGATGCCCGCCGCGCCGGCCGGCCACATCCTGCGCTTGCCCCGGGGGCGCACGCTTGCGCTCGGCGGAAGGGCCGTGGTGATGGGCATAGTCAACGCGACCCCGGATTCGTTCTATGCGGGCAGCCGGGTCTCCGACGGGCAGTCCGCCATCGACACGGTCGCGGCGATGGTACTCGCCGGAGCCGGCATCATCGATGTCGGCGGCGAAAGCACCAAGCCCGGCGCGGCCTACGTGACGGCCGACGAGGAACTGGACCGGGTCGCGCCGGTCATCGAGGCGATACGCGCGCGCTGGGACATCCCCATATCGGTGGATACCCGCAAGGCCGCGGTCGCAGCGGCCGCGCTTGGCTGCGGCGCCGACATGATCAACGACATCGCGGCACTGGGCGACGATCCGCTTCTGGCGCCGCTCTGTGCCCAGCGCGGTGTGCCGGTCGTGCTGATGCACAAGAAGGGCATTCCCGCCAGCATGCAGGCGGCGCCGTACTATGACGATTGCGTGGCCGAGGTCCGGGATTTCCTGGTCATGGCCGCGGCCGGCGCCGTGCATGCCGGAATCGAACCGGCACAGATCGTGCTTGATCCGGGAATCGGCTTTGGCAAGCGGCTGGAAGACAATCTTGCCCTGCTGGCCGCGCTTGATGCGCTGACCGCCACCGGCTATCCTGTACTGGTCGGGCTTTCGCGCAAGTCCTTCATCGGCACGATAACCGGGGAGCAACCCGAGGGACGTCTGGCGGGCAGCCTGGGTGCCGCCTGTGCCGCGCGGGCACATGGCGCCACGATATTCAGGGTCCACGATGTGGCCCAGACCGTCGAGGCTCTGGCCGTGTTCGACGCGGCAAACGCCGGCATGGAGCACAAACGATGACCGAGTTCATGATAACGATCAGCCGCTGGGCGCGTCCGACTCTGGACATCGTCATCATCGCATACCTGATATACGGAACATACCGCCTCTTGATCAAGACCCAGGCCATCCAGCTGGCCAAGGGCGCGGCGCTGCTCGTGCTCGTGTATGCCGGCGCGTTCTTCCTGCGTCTGGACACCCTGTCCTGGATACTGAGCCTCTTGGCGCCCGGCCTCGTCATTGCGCTGGCCATCATATTCCAGCCGGAGCTGCGCAAGATATTCATCAAACTGGGACAGGGTGGCATATTCCGTCGGGGGCAGGGCCCGCGTTCCACCCAGCTCGACGCCATCCTGCACGCGGCGGAGATACTGGCGGAGAAGCGGCGCGGCGCCCTGCTCGTGTTTGTGCGCTACGTCGCGCTCGATGACATCGTCGAGCGTGGCACGAAGATAGACGGCGAGGTGAGTTCCGCCCTGATACTGTCCATATTCGAGTACGACACGCCGCTGCATGACGGGGCGCTGATCATCAAGGAGGGCCGCATCGTCGCGGCTGGATGCTTCCTGCCGCTGTCCGAACAGCGCGACATCAAGCGCAGCTTCGGAACCAGGCATCGAGCGGCCCTTGGCCTGACTGAAGGCGCCGACGCCGTCGTGCTCGTCGTATCCGAGGAAACCGGGGCCATATCGCTCGCCTACGACGCGCGGCTCTTCTACAACCTGAGCCCGACAGCGCTGCGCAAACGTCTTGGCCAGCTGCTCGAGTATTCGGGGCAGCCATCGATGGATGAAGGAGCGGTTGATGAGTAGTTCGCGCCTCGACCGCTTCCTGGCCGACTGGCCGGCGAAAGTCCTGTCGCTCGCCGGGGCGATAGCCCTGTTCTTCTTCTACCAGATGAACAGGCTGGAAGAACGGCCGCTCTCGGTACCGCTCGTCGTGGTAACCAACGAGGGGTTCGTTCCGGCCAGCCAGTACCCGCGGACCATCAGGCTGGTGCTCCGCGGTGAATCGAACGCCATATACGCCATTCTGGAAGATGACCTGAAGGCGACGCTTGACCTGCGCAGCTACACGAGCGCCGGCACCTGGCGCGTACCGGTCCGGGTCGAGAAGCGTGGCAGCGCGCTCGGCATCGATCCTCTCGAGATCAGCGTTGACCCGTCAGACGTCGCCATATCGATAGAACCGCGCGTCATCAAGCAGATCCAGGTAGTGCCGAGTTTCCGCGGGTACCTGGAGCCTGGCTACGAACTTGCCGGCTTCAAGCTCGTGCCGGCCCAGCTGGAGGCCGCGGGCCCCGCCAGCGTGATGGAGAAGCTGACCGACGCGGCGACCGAACCGATCGAGCTGACCGGCAGGTCGGAGGGCTTTACCGTCAAGGTGCGGCTTGCCGCCAGGGACCCGCTCGTCACCTTCCTGACGACCGACAACTTCGAGTTCAGTGCCGAGGTGAAGAAGGCACTGGTGTTCAGGTCGTACCAGGACCTGGAGATTGCGCTCGCCGGGCTCAAGGAAGGTCTGGCGGTCAAGGCGCCGCCACCGGCAGGATCGGCCAGCGTCGCATCGTCGAGCGCCGAACTTGAAGCCTTCACGCCCCAGGCTGGCGTGCTGGAGGCTGACCTGTCGAACATCGAACGGCCCGGTGTGTACACCGTCGCGGTCGTGCCGCGGTTCCCTGAAGGCTTCGACGTGCAGTCATGGTCGCCGATGACGATTACCATAACCGTAGAGCGCGCTTCCAGCCCGTCGCGCCCGCTGGTGCTGCCATGATACTCGGCATAGGCGTCGATGTGGTCCATGTCAGGCGGATAGCGCACTGGCTCTCGGTCGCCGGGCTGCCCGAGCGGTTCTTTCACCCTGACGAGCTCTCGTCGGCGCTGTCGCGCGGGCAGGGCGCAGCCCTGTCGCTGGCGGCCCGGTTTGCCGCCAAGGAAGCCTTCGGCAAGGCGATAGGCACCGGTCTGCGCGGCATCAGGCTTGCAGACATACGCATACTGAATAACCACAACGGCAAACCGGACATGCACCTGTATGGCACGGCTCTGGAGAAGTTCAGGGCGCTTGGGTGTACAACCATCCATCTGTCGCTGACCCACGAAAGCGACAACGCCATCGCGATGGTTGTGCTGGAGGCATAGCATGCAGAAAATTCAGACCGCCGCGAAACCCGACAAGGACCGCAAGGTCACCTTCTATGTCAAGGAACCGATTCGGTGCCCGGTCTGCGACGCGAGCTTCCACCGGGAAGAGCTGTTCTCGGGGCGCGTCAATGCCTCGGATCTGACCGACGAGCTGCACCGGACCTACAAACCGCTGCACAGTTTCGGAGACGTGCATCCGCTCATATACGAGATCGATGTCTGTCCGTCATGCTTCTACGCGGCCTTCAGGCAGGATTTCATGCCTGCCGGGGCGAAGTTCGAATCGGTGCTGCGCGATTCGATAGAGGCGCGCATCGATCAGGTACAGAAGATATTCTCGCCGCTCGACTACCAATCGCCCCGCGGCGTACTGGCGGGCGCGGCAAGCTACTATCTTGCCATGATATGCTACGAGCAGGTGTCCAAGGAATTTTCGCCTGCGATCAAGAGCGCGATCGCCTCGATACGCGCCGCATGGCTCTGCAACGCCCTGCATGCCGGCTCCTCGAACGAGAACTGGGACTACGTGGCGGGAATCTTCTATCACAAGGCCCGGTACTATTACCGCCTGGCGCTCGAACTGGAACAGAGCGGCAAGGAACCGTATTCGACGCAGCGTGTCCTGGGTCCGGACACCGACAAGAACTATGGCCACGAGGGCGTCCTGTACATGGCCGCGATGCTCGAGCTCAAGTATGGCCCCACCGACAACCCGCAGAAGCGCAAGGAGAATCTGACCGCGGCGAAGTATTCGATTGCGCGGATGTTTGGCTTTGGCAAGAAGAACAAGTCAAAACCTGGTCCCCTGCTCGACAAGGCCCATGATCTGTACGAACGCCTGAAGGCCGAGCTGCAGGAGAGCGACGACGAGGATGAGTGACCGGGTCATCAAGCTGGTCATCGCGTATGATGGCACCGATTTTTGCGGATGGCAGCGCCAGTCCGGCACCAGGACCGTACAGGAGTCGATAGAATCCGCTCTGGAGACGATGCACGGGCATCCGGTGCCGATCGTTGGCGCGGGGCGGACCGATTCCGGCGTGCATGCCGTTGGCCAGGTGGCGCATTTCACGACCGACATCGCGCGCATTCCGGCCGACCGGTTCGAGCCGGCACTCAACCGGCTGATGCCGCGCGATGTCAGAATCGTCAGGGCGGAAGACGCGTCGCCCGATTTTCACGCACGCTTTGGCGCCCGCTCGAGGCGCTATAAGTACCATATACGGGTCGGGCCCAACCAGATGCCGCACCTCGACCGCTATGCCTGGCGTCTGTTCAAGCGGCCGGACCTGGCGCGGCTCAACAGGCTGGCATCGTGCCTGCATGGCGAGCTCGATTGCAGCACGTTCGCGTCGGCCCAGGATCCAAGCCAGAGCCGATTCCGCTACCTGCACCACGCCGTGTTCCATGCCGAAGGCGACGGTCTGGTCTTCGACATAGCGGCCAACGCGTTCCTGTGGCGGATGGTCAGGTCGATCGTCGGCACGCTGATCGAGCTCGATGCCCAGGGCGCGGACGATGGTGCGATGCGTGACCTGCTGAAATCGGGTGACAGGAGCAGGGCCGGTGTCACCGCGCCGGCTCACGGCCTGTTCCTCTGGAATGTCGAATACTACGATCCCCCGACCAGGGCGGGGCGTCTGGCCCAGCAGGAGTTCGGTTCCCATGGAGTCGGTGATGCAGACGATTGAACCACATATCGCGGCGGTCCTGTTCGATCTGGACGGGACGATTCTCGATTCCGAACCGGCATATTTCGAGAGCGACAAGGCCTTTCTTGCCGGGTTCGGCATCGACTACGATGCGTCACTGAATGCGACATTCACGGGGCGCGGCGCGACGGAGATGATGCTTGTGCTGGAGCGCATGTTCCCGCGCAGCCCGCTCAATGCATTGCCGCTGTCGGAACGGGTGCGGCTCAAGGACGAGGCCTTCCTGGCCTACGCTCCGTCCCGCGTCAGACCGTTTGCCGGTGTCGTTGCCCTTGCCCGCAGGCTGGTCGAACGCGGCATCGCCGTCGCCATTGCCTCCGGCTCGTCCGCCCCCGTCATCGATAGCATGCTGATGGCCTCGGGGCTCGGCTCGCTCTTCAGGCATCGTGTCTCGGCCACCGAGGTGCCTCGAGGCAAGCCCGAACCCGACGTGTTTCTGGAAGCGGCACGGCGTGTGGGCGTGGCACCCGCGGCGTGCCTTGTCATCGAGGATTCCCTGCACGGAGTCGCGGCCGCGCGCGCCGCGGGCATGGCCTGTGTCGCGTTGCCGGCCCCCGGCACCGTCGACCTCCGGGATTACGCCTCTGCCGACTTGATCATCGACGGAGGCGCGGCGGCGCTCGAACCCGACCCGGTGCTGCGCCGCTTCGTCTGGAAAAGCTCCTGACCGGCTGAACCGTGCCAGGAGCCCTGGTATCAGGCCCGAACGCCCGAAACGCCTATCAGCGCGTCATTGGTCTGTCGGAAACGGGCGACCAGTATCGGCAGTATCTGTATCGCGACCTCGGGATGGGCCTTCATGAACGAGGTGAACTCCCAGGAGGCCAGCACGAGGCACTTGGTTGGCTCCGTCGCGATGACCGTCGCCGTGCGCTTGGCGCCATCGAGCACGGCCAGTTCGCCCATCACGTCGCCGGGACCGTTCGAGGCGAGCTCGACCTGCCTGCCCGATGTGTCGGTCTTCTCGATCCTGACCCTGCCTGACAGGATGATGAACAGCCCGATGCCATCTTCGCCCTGCTTCATCAGTGCATCGCCGGCGGCAAAGTCCCGCTCGGTGCATATCTGCGCCATGCCCTTGATGAATCTGGGCTCGAGTTTTGAAAAGAGGCTGACCTTCGCCAGCTCGCTCTCATGGTTCATGGTGACTCCTTTTGTCGAAAGCACATCAAATGACAATGCAAACCATACTCAAAACCGGCGCACGGGGTCAAATGCCATGCTCCTCTGACTATGTCTTCTTGGGATAGACGGTCATCGTGGGGTAGGCAAACTCGATGCCGGCGGCATCGAAGTTCTTCTTGATATCGATGTACATGCCGTTGTTCGCCTGTTCCCAATCGGGATTGGCAAACCACACGCCCAGGAACAGCTCGATGCCGTTGGCCCCGAAAGACTGCACCATGAAGAACGGTTCCGGCTTCCGGAGAACGCCGGGGTTTGCCTCCGCGGTCTGAAGCAGCACGGCTCGTGCCCGCTCGATATCGGTATCATAGGTAACGGTCAGCTTGATGTTCTGCCTGCGCAGCGGGAACCGTGTCACATTGATGACATTGGTCTTGATCAAGGTCTCGTTTGGAATGCGTACGAATCGATTGTCAAAGGTCCTGAGCTTGACCGAAAGCGCATCGATGGAGAACACGACGCCTGTCGTGTCATCGACGGTAACGATGTCGCCTTCCGCGAATGTCTTTTCATACATCAGGAAGATGCCGCTTATGAAATTGGAAACCGATGTCTGCGCGGCGAAACCGAGGGCTATCCCCGCAATGCCCGCCGCGCCGAGCAAGGCAGACAGATCGATGTTGGCAATCTTGAAGGCATTGATCAGTATCAGCGCGAACCCCGCATATTGCACGGTCTTCGCGAGGAACCCGCCTGTCCTGGAGTCCATCCGCTTGCCCGATATCCTCTTGATCAGCGTGACGATGATGCCAAGAACGATCAGGCCGACCAGCATCATCAGCGCAATCTGGATCGCCTTGGTAGCAGACTCGATGTTGAAGATCATGCCAGCGACCGTATCCAGGTGAAGGAATTCGAGGACACCCGATGAACCCTGGGCGGCCGCTGGAGCATCGGCCAGTGCGGTTGTAACATCCATCACTACATCCTTGTCATTGCCCTGAAGAGCTCGATGGAGCGGACGATGAAGCGCTCCTCGCCGGAAACGCGCGGCCTGGCTATCTGGGTCCAGCCGAGCGGCAACTCGGTCTGGCCCTCCAGGCTCATCCTGACGCCCGAGCCACTGAACATGAACAGGAGCCGCTCGCTCTGCATCCGTGTTCCGTTGCCCAGGATGGACAGCTGCTCGCCATAGATGCACAGCTCGTTGACCAGTACCGGATCCTGGGAAGTATTCCTCAGCCTGACCGGATGGGCCACGAGGCCCGGATCCTCGTGCAGGGCATCGATGACCGGCTCGTCCGACGCCAGGAAGTCGGCTTCGTCATGCCGGCAGACGATGCCTGCCTCCGGAATGCCATACAGTGTCTTGAACGGCCGCGTGAGCGGATACGACGCGACGGTTGAACCGCCGACGACGATGCGCGCCTCGACGTGCGAGAATATCCAGCCGCGCAGATCGGCGGCCGGCGGCAGGAAGAATGGCTCCCTGAGCCTGATGCAGACAGGCATCTGGGGATAGCCCGGAACGATTTCATAGGTCGAAGACGTGCCCATGAAGTAGCGCGACCACATGGGGCTGTCCAGCGGAGGCACGGACACCGGTGCGCGGGCCTTGCGGCGCGGTGCAATACCGGAGTCTTCGGCATAGGAGATCATCGCCGCCAGTACCTCGCCTTCACCGGCTACCTCGATGGCGACATACAGCACGGTCTTGCCCGCGCGATGTATTCTGGTGCCTTCGTTCGTGGGAAGGTCATACTCTTTCCACATGCTTCTGCCGCTCCCCTTGGTGCCTCATCTCAGGCTATACTGCCGGGTCAAGTATAGAGTGCGTTGCCGGTGGGGTAAAGCGAAAAGCGGGGAGTGCAGCCGATGGCTCAGTTGGAAGGCATGGTCGGGGTGGTGAAAGCGGCGCGGCTCGATCGGTACATAGCCGATGACCTGGGCCTTCTGAGCCGCAGTCAGTTCAAGGCGCGTTTCGTCTCGGCGATGGTCAACGGCCGGGATGCGAAGCCATCACGGCCGCTCAAGCCCGGCGACCGCTTCGTCATACAGCTGCTCGACGAGGTCGACCGATCCTCCGCCTCGATGCCCGAGGACCTGCCCATCACGGTGCTGTACGAGGATGACCAGGTGCTGGTTGTCGACAAGGCACAGGGCATGGTGGTGCATCCGGCCCATGGCAACTGGAGCGGCACGCTCGCCAACGCCCTGCTGGGCCGCATCGGCACCGCGGGCGCGCCGCCGCGGGCCGGCATCGTCCACAGGCTGGACAAGGATACGTCCGGGGTACTCATAGCCGCGAGGAGCGCCGCCGCCCAGGAGGTGCTTGCGAGGCAGTTCCGCGACCGGACGACCATAAAGACCTACATCGCCATAACGCAGCGGTGCCCCGCGCAGCCGAGCGGCCGCATCGATACCTGGCTGGCGCGGGATCCGCGCGACCGCAAGCGCTTCGCGGCGGCACCCGAAGGCACCGGCAAGCGGGCCATCAGCGAGTGGCGGGTGCTGGCAGAGGCGGCAGGCTATGCGGTGGTGGCGCTCAGGCCCAAGACGGGACGGACGCACCAGCTGCGCGTACATTGCCGCGACCTTGGCTGCCCGATCCTGGGAGATCCCATCTATGGCAAGCCAGACAGGCGCTTCGCAACGGCGACCCTGATGCTCCATGCCTATGAGCTACAGATCAGGGTGCCAGGCAGCGAGGAGGTGTCGACCTTCAGGGCGCCAATACCGGAACGGATGGTGTCCATAGCCGCGGCGCTCGGACTCGACCCGTTCCCGAATGTTGAATTCTAGTAGTTGCGGGGAGCGGAGTCCCTGGGCTTCTCCTGGGCCTCGTTGACGCGCAGCTTGCGCCCTTCGAATTCCTGCCCGTCGAGCTTCTGGATAGCGGCCTGGGCGGCATCATCGGATGACATTTCGACAAACCCAAAGCCCTTGGCGCGACCCGTGGCCCTGTCCATGATGACGGCCACAGAATCGACCGTGCCAAATTGACCGAACAGCTCCCGGAGCGAGTCCTCCGTCGTGGCATAGTTCATGTTCCCGACATAGATTTTCTTTGACATGGCACGGTCTCCGTCGCGCCGGCTCCCGGAACCGGCAGAAATCGGTTCGCTGAAGCGAACCTGTCATCCGCTCCAGAACAGGGCGGACGAGGCACAGAGCGACTATAATACGACCATTGTCAGCCGTCAACGCCGACATGAATGAGAACCATCGGTCGAACGTGCATGTTTTCTTGACAAAGGCCCGCCATTCACTATAATGAGCGGTCTATACAAGAAAGCAGGAGGACACGATGGCTATACTGTACGTAGCCCTCCCTCTTGCCGGGCTTTTCCTGGGATGGATGATCCGCTGGCTGTATGCCAGATTTCAACTTACGGCCGCTGAACAGAAGGCGGCGCGTATAACGCAAGAAGCGGTAAAACAGGCTGAGGCGCAGAAGCGGGAAATACTGCTTGAGGCCAAAGATCAGCTCATCAGGGAGAGAAACCAGCAAGAGCGGGATACCCGCGAACGACGAGCAGAGATTCAACGATACGAGCGCAGGCTCGTCCAGAAAGAAGAAAACCTCGACAAGAAGGTGGAAACCCTCGAAAAGCAGGAGGAGGCTCTGGATCAACGGACCAGGGTCATATCCGAAAAAGAGGAATTCCTGTCAGGTCAGGAAGAGCGCTACCGCAAGGAACTCGAACGCATATCAGGCCTGAGTCCTGAAGAAGCCAAGCGCCTCATCATCCAGGGACTCGAGAACGAGGCCCGCCATGATGCGCAGGCACTGCTCAACAAGATCGAGCAGGAGGCCCAGACCGGCGCCGAGAAGCGCACCCGGGACATTCTGGTCACGACGATGCAACGGCTCGCCGCCGACGTCACTGCGGAAGTGACCGTTACCAGCGTGGCGTTGCCCGGCGACGAGATGAAGGGCCGCATCATCGGCCGCGAGGGCAGGAACATCCGGACCCTCGAGACCCTGACCGGTGTCGATGTGATCATCGACGATACGCCGGAAGCCGTCGTCATATCGTGCTTCGACCCCGTGCGCCGCGAGATTGCCAGGGTGTCACTCGAGCGCCTGATTCAGGATGGACGCATACACCCCGCGCGCATCGAAGAGGTCGTGCAGAAGGTCAGCCGCGAGATTTCGCAGAAGATATTCGAAGAGGGCGAGAAGGTCGTCTTCGATCTGGGCCTGCACAACATGAATCCGGAGCTGATACGCGCCCTGGGCCGCCTGCATTTCAGGACCAGCTATGGCCAGAATGTGCTGTCGCACTCGAAGGAAGTGGCCGTGATAGCGGGCATGCTCGCGGCGGAGATTGGCGCGAATCGCGACCTGGCCAAACGCGGAGCCCTGCTTCACGACATTGGCAAGGGTATCGAGACCGATTCGGACCAGAACCACGCCGAGGTCGGCATGGAGCTGGCGCGGAAACTCGGCGAGGATCCGCGCGTCGTCAACGCGATAGGCTCGCACCATGCCGATGTCGAGCCAATCTGTCTCGAGAGCGTGCTGTGCCAGATTGCCGACGCGATATCCGCGGCCAGGCCGGGGGCCCGGCGGGAGACGCTCGACAACTACGTGAAGCGCCTGGAGAACCTTGAGAACATCGCCGAGAGTTTCTCCGGTGTGGACAAGGCCTACGCGATACAGGCCGGCCGCGAATTGCGCATCATCGTCAACAACGAGAAGGTTTCGGACGAGGATGCCAAGGAGCTGTGCAAGTCCATAGCCAAGAAGATAGAGACCGATATGCGCTATCCTGGCCGCATCAAGGTTACGATCATCCGCGAAACGCGCATCGTAGAGTACGCCCGCTAGGGCAGTCTCGTCTTCGGTACTACGCATGAATGATTCGGGCCGTCCTTCGGGGCGGCCCGGCTTTTTGAAGGAAGGCGGCACAGGCCGCGGAAAGATGCAGCGCGATGCCATACAGGATCATGATGCTGGGCGATGTCATAGGAGACGCGGGCCTCTCGGCGCTGCGGGCGCGCCTGCCGGGACTTGCCCATGCCAGCGGAGCCACGCTGGTAATAGCGAACGGCGAGAATGCGGCAGGCGGATTCGGCCTGACCAGGGAAACGGCGGATTCGCTCTTCTCCGCCGGCGTGCACATCATCACCAGCGGTAACCATATCTGGGAGAAGAAGGGCTCGACGGAACTGCTCAACACCGACACCCGCATACTGCGGCCGGCAAACTATCCGGCGCGGGCGCCGGGGCACGGCATCGCGGAGTTGCTGATCGATGGCCGGCGCCTGGTCGTCATCAACCTGCAGGGCCGTGAGGGCATGAGCCCGATCGACTCGCCATTCGCCTGCGCCGACGCGCTGCTTGCGGAGCTGGAGCCCGGCGCCATCGTCATCATTGATTTTCATGCAGAATCGTTCGCCGAAAAGGAAGCCCTGTCGCTCTACCTGGATGGCCGTGTCGCGGCGTTCGCCGGCACGCACACCCATGTCCAGACCGCCGATGAGCGCATCCTGCCGCGCGGCACCGGCTACATAGGCGATCTGGGCATGTCCGGTCCGGTGGACTCGGTGATCGGTGTGAAGATCGATGGATGCCTGCGGCGCAACCTGAGCCAGATGCCCATCAAGATGGAGGTTGCGGAAGGCGACTCGATCGTCTCCGGCGCGCTGTTCGATATCGATGATGCCGGACATTGCACCGGAATCGAACGCATACTCGTTCACTGAACAGAACGTCATGGAGGTGGCAGGTGAAGCTGCTCGTATTCGTGCTCAATAATGAGGAGTATCTGGAAGGCGTGCTCGAAGCCTACGTGGAAGCCGGCGTGGCCGGCGCCACCATACTCGATTCGGAAGGCATGGGGCGATTCCTGGCCTACGAGGTGCCGCTGTTTGCGGACTTCAAGGACTTCATGCAGGGCAACAAGCCGCGGAACAAGACGATACTCTCCGTGTTGCATGATGATGCCACGCTCGAGCGGCTCAAGCCGCTGATAGACGAGGTTGTCGGCGGGTTGTCGACGCCCGGTGCGGGCATCATGTTTACCGTTCCTGTCGACTGGTTCGCCGGACCCGTCCGTGCACGCGAGGAGGCCTGATCATGCCGAGCCTTCGATCAGTCATCGAGCCCGGCTGTGTGGCGGTCAATGTCGCCGCGGCCGACAAACATGCCGCGCTTGCCACCCTGGTCGACATGATGGCCGTATCGGGCACGACGCAGGATGGCGCGGGCCTGCTGCAGGCGGTGCTTGACCGCGAGGCCCTGGCCCCCACCGGCATAGGCAGCGAGTGCGCCATACCCCATGCCCAGACCGACCTGGTGGGGCAGACGCGGATCGCCGCGCTGCGTCTGTCAAAGCCACTCGATTTTGGCGCTCCCGATGGCACCCTGGCCCGGCTGGTCTTCCTGATCGTCGGCCCGAAGGACTCGGCCGCCCTGCACCTGAAGCTGCTGTCGCGGCTGGCTCGCGTGCTTGGTGATGACGACCTGCGCTGCCGCCTGCTGGAGGTTCCCGACGCGGCCGCCTTCATCGAAACGCTCTGCGCCACCGATCCGCCGCCAGCGGCCTGCGCTTGACACCGTTCTTTTGTTTCGTGTATAAACGTCCCGTCGAGCAACGCCTGCGTGGCTCGTCGATCTGCCCGCGGCGATGGTGGAATTGGCAGACACGCCAGCTTGAGGTGCTGGTGCCGCAAGGCATGGAGGTTCAAGTCCTCTTCGCCGCATATGTTCAGAGCGACCGCCTGGCCACGGGCGGTCGTTGTATTTCAGGACTCTTCGAAGAAGACTTGAACCGAGGACGCGTCGCGAGCCGGTGCGCGCGAGGCGCAGGATGCGACGAGAGCGTTCGAGGCGGTCCGGAGGCCGAGCGCAGGACGCGCACGGCCGGAGGACAAGTCCTCTTCGCCGCATAGAGAGAACCCCGGCCCCTGAGGTCGGGGTTTTTCATTGCTGCGGGGCTTTCATCTGAAAGGCGGGCCTCCCGATGGATGATGTGATACGGCACCGGATCGCCGCGTTGAGCCTCGATGAGAAGATATCGCTCCTGAGCGGGCAGGATTACTGGCATCTGGGAGCCCTGCCAGAGCGTGGCATGCCCGGTATCATGGTGGCCGATGGCCCGCACGGTCTGCGCAAACAGATCGAGTCGGCAGATCAGCTGGGCATCGGTGACAGCGTGCCGGCGACCTGCTTTCCTTCGGCGGTGACGCTGGCCAGTTCATGGGACAGGACCGTGCTGCACGAGGTGGGCGTGGCTCTGGCGCGGGAATGCCGAGCGGAGCGGGTCTCCATCGTGCTGGGTCCTGGCATCAATATCAAGCGAAGCCCGCTCTGCGGCCGCAACTTCGAATACTATTCCGAGGATCCCCATGTCGCCGGCGTGCTGGCGGCGAGCTTCATCGATGGCGTGCAGAGCCAGGGCGTCGGCACGAGCCTCAAGCATTTCGCCGTCAACAACCAGGAATCGTACCGCATGGTCGTCGATGCGATCGTCGATACGCGCACCCTGATGGAGATCTACCTGGCGGGCTTCGAGCTTGCCATAACGATGGCCCGGCCCTGGACCGTCATGTGCTCGTACAACAAGCTGAATGGCATCCATGCCAGCGAACATACGTGGCTGCTCGACAAGGTCCTGCGCCGCGGCTGGAACTATGAAGGTGCCGTCATCAGCGATTGGGGCGCCACGAACGACCGGGTGGCCGGACTAGCGGCGGGCCTGGACCTGGACATGCCGGGCAATGAAGGCGCCTGGGATGCGAGCGTCCGCGATGCGGTAGCCTCCGGTCTGCTCGATGTGTCGCATATCGATCGGGCCGTGGGCCGCACGCTGGAGCTTGTCGGGAAGGCGCGCCCGGCGCTCGAAGCGGACTGTCCGCATGACCCGGATGCCAGCCACCGCGTGGCACAATGGGCCGCCGAGCAGTCGATGGTCCTCCTCAAGAATGATGGTGAAACGCTGCCTTTGAGCCGCGGCCAGAGCATCGCGATCGTGGGCGCCTTTGCCAGCCAGCCTCGCTATCAGGGAGCGGGCAGCTCCCAGGTTCATCCTGCGAGGCTCGATACCGCCGTCGAGCGGATGGCCGAACGCGCGGAGCTGCAGTTTGCGACTGGTTTTGCCTTGGAGCGCGGGGATGCCGATGCCGGGCTCGAGGCCCAGGCCGTGCGCGTGGCCGCCGGCCGCGACGTGGTCGTCTACTTCGCCGGATTGCCGTCCGCGCTTGAATCCGAAGGCTTCGATCGCGAGAACCTGCGGCTGCCGGCCAACCAGCTGCATCTGCTGGCACGGCTCGCGGCGGCGAGGCCCGCCGGCCAGCGCCTGGTTGTGGTACTGAGCAATGGCGGACCGGTAGAAATGCCCTGGATCGATGATGTTGACGCGATACTCGAAGGCTATCTCGGCGGCCAGGCGGGCGGGGAGGCGATAGCACGGCTTCTGTTCGGTGAAGCGAATCCTTCGGGCAAGCTGGCCGAGACATTTCCGCTCAGGCTCGAGGATACTCCCGCCTGGCGATATTTTCCCGGCACGGCCGGGACCGTCGAATACCGGGAAGCGCTCTATGTCGGCTACCGCTACTACGATTCTGCCCATGTCCGGGTCCTGTTTCCATTCGGGTATGGGTTGTCGTATACCACCTTCTCCTATGCGCAGCTGTGGCTGTCCCGGGAGACGATGGGCTCCGGCGATACGCTGCTGCTGCGGTGCTCGATACGGAACACGGGCAGGCGCGCCGGCAGCGAAGCCGTGCAGCTGTATGTCCACGCGCATTCCAGTGCCATCTATCGGCCCGACCAGGAGCTCAAAGGTTTCGAGAAGGTCAGTCTTGAACCGGGCCAATCGGTTCCGGTCTCGTTCAGCCTCGACCGGCGCAGTCTGGCTTTCTTCGATGTCGAAAGCGGCGACTGGCAGGTTGAGCCAGGGCTCTATGACATCAGGATAGGCGCCTCATCGCGGGACATACGGCTGGTGGCGACGATCAGGGTTGTCTCGGGTTTCGAACCGATCGTTGATGACGATCTCAGGTCACGGCTCGATCCGTACTATCGGGCCGCGGTTGCCGGCGACGCTACGGTTCCCGCGAGCGCCTTCGAGGCCCTGCTTGGGCATCCGGTGCCGACATCGCGCTCGTCACTGTTTGATCTCGACACGCCGCTTGGCTCACTGCGCACCAGAATGGCCGGCCGGCTGCTGGTCTGCGTTCTGGAGCTGATGCTGGCCCGTCAGGCCCGGTCGTCGGCGCTGCCGATGGCGCTCCGCGAGATGCCCCTCAGGGCGCTGGTTCTGCTCGGAAAGGGCAGGCTCGGTTTCAGGCAGGCTTTGGCCGTGCTCGAGCTGGTCAATGGACACCCGCTGCGCGCGCTCGCACGGTTGCTGCGCTGAGCCATGGAGGCGGGCAGAACCAGACCCAGGACCAGACCCGAAACTCGACAACTTCCGCTTGACAACAGCCCTCGATATATGAGTATTATACTATGGAACCAAGAATATAGATATTCAGGGTTCTATATATTAAGAACCAGATCTGAGGCGAAGAATCAGCCTCAGTTCAAGGGAGGCAGCTTATGAAGAAGCTTTCAGTAGTGGTCCTGGCGCTGCTCTGCGCCACCGCGGCGTTCGCTCAGACCGCGACCGTCTATTTTGTCGCGCATCAGGGTGGATATATCGGTGAAGCCACCGTGACCGTCAAGGGCACCAAGGTCGCCAGCGCGAGCATCGCCGAGTGGCAGGGTCCGGATGGCTGGGCAGAGTTCAATTCCGCTGACGGCAAGGCCATTGCCGACGGCGCCATCGTCCGTGTGCCCGATCCTCTGGCCAATACCGGTGCTACCGATCCGGCCATCAAGGGTTACATGTTCTACATCTTCAACCAGAAGGATGGACTCGAGACCTGGTCGCAGTTCACCCCGGGAAAGACCGGCTTCACCCGCCCGACCGGCCACTATGAGCGCGATTTCCGCGGACTGATGGGCAACCCCATCCGCGCCGCCGCCTACGCGAAGGCCGCCCGTGAAGATACCCTGGTCAATGTCACCATCGATGGACTCAAGGTCACGGTAGGCAAGCCCGCCTCCCAGACCGTCCACTATGGCAACATGAACAAGGCCGATCCCCGCGCCACCTACATGGAACTCAATGCGTCGAGCATTGGCTATCGCTACAACAACAAGGCGACGATCGCGTTCTTCATGGCCAACCCGACCGCCGACTATACCGCCTTCTCGTTGAAGAAGGCCAAGATTACCCTGAAGGAAGACAAGGCCGTCGACGCCGCCGCGAAGGTGGCGGACTACACCGCGGCCGACGATGTCGTGTACGCCGTCGCCGATGCGGTGACCGGCGCGACCTATTCGGACTTCCCGCACTACGCGCTCGAGCTTCAGGCCGCCTACAAGATGGCTCTTGCCGAGGGCAAGGTCAAGTTCAAGAAGTAAGTCGAATCCTGTTCTGCAACATCGCCAGGGCCCGCGCGGCCCTGGTTTTTTTTGCACTTGTCAGCAGCGTGCCCATGATCGACACTAAGCACATGAAACAGACAAGCCTTGGCATCGTCGCGGCGTTGGCGCTGCTTGCGCTGGCATCGATACCGGCAAACGCCCAGACAACCTTGCCCGCCACGGCGGCAACCCGCATCGTAACGCTGGACATGGACAAGGCCACGGCAATCATCGTGAATGATTGCTCGAGGTGCCATGCATGGGCCGCCGATTACGGAAGCATCATGGCCAGCGGGCTCGTTGTCGCGGGCCATCCGGAAGAGAGCAAACTGGTCGATGTGATCGAGGCCGGCTATATGCCGCCCTCACCACCCGTCCCAACGGCCGGAGATATCGAGACGATATCCGCATGGATTGCGGCCGGCGCTCCGGCCCCTTCAGCCAGTAGCACCGATGCGACATCGGGCGCGACTCCTGGCGTCACTCAGGATTCTGGTGGGGGGCTTGCTCCCCGTGATGGTTCGTTTCTGGGCTTTCCCAGCAAGGCCGCGTATCATCGCGCGGCGGGATGGACCTCCGCAGGGTTGCTCATGGCGGCAGGTGTGGTCGGAGCCATACGTGCGTACGATCTGATGAGCGCAGGGCATGACTACCGCGATGCTCATGGCATCGGCGAAGACCAAATTGGTCCGATCTGCTATGACGAGATCGCCTCGCTCTGGCGTGCCGATCAGACGCTCCGATGGACACATGTCGGTCTGCTGATTGCGGGTGAGACGGTGTATCTGGGCAACGCGATTACGGGGATCTCGATGCTGTCGCGGGACACTCCCGGTGTGGTATCGCGATCCGACCTGCATCGGTATGCCTTCTTCATTCACGCCGGACTGATGGCATCGGAGATTGTCCTTGGATTCGTGACCTCGGACGCGCTGTCCCGGGGGGACCACGAGCTGGTCAGTACCTTGGGCATCGCGCATGCGGCCATAGGGCTGACCATTCCCCTGGTCGTGATTGGCTCGGGCATTGTCATCGGTCCATAGGTTCATGGTTTGCTCATGGATTGCCCCGATGTTTTTGGATACTATAGTGATATACTTGCCTATGTTGCGGAGCATACCATGAAAAGTGCGGGTCTTGTATGTGTGGGCGTGGCCCTTTTGCTGTCTTCGTGCGCATCGCTTGGCGATCCATTCGTGCTGGCCTTCGATGTCGATGGCGAGTACCAGTCGCGGGCGGTGACGTCGGCGGGCATCGATGCGTACAGGACCGAGCTTGTCGGCGCCGGCGACCTGGACGCTTCGGGCAAGGTACAGCACTACTTCGAGGTCGCCTTGCGCTACGATCCGTCCAATACCGAAGCGGCGCGCTACCTTGCGCTGGTGGAAGACTACCGGGCCGGCAGGTTCCTGGCGGCGGTCAAGAACGCCGACCTGCTGCTCAAGAAACCGGCCCGAAGCGCAGACGACGAATACGCGCTGCTGCTTGCCGTCCGCAGGGCGTCGGCCATCTACCCCCAGGATGAATCGACGATCAGGTTGCTCAAATCGACCGCGGCAATACGGTCTTCCTTCGTTGCCGACCGAAAGGAAGAGGTCAAGGCCACGAGGGCGGCGGTTCCCAAGGATGCGAAGGATGCCATACGGGAGAAGGCCTCGATCGATGCCTTCAGGATCGCGCTCAGGATCAACGCGGTCGCTCCCGCAGATCTGGAAGGCTCGCAGCTCTATCGCGAGCTCAAATCGGAGGTTGCCGCCATCGTTGCCCGTCGTATCGACAAGGTGGACGCGCTGGTCAAGGACGCGCGGTTCGATGACGCGCGGGCGCAGCTTCAGGCCATACAGGAGCTGGATTCCATCAGCGGCGGCAGCTTCACCGATACGGTGCGCGATGCCGAGTACCGTCTGTACCTGTCGTGGGCCCGGTACCACGAGAAGCGCAAGGAGTGGCCCAAGGCGGATGCCCGGGTGAAGTCCGCGCTGGCGGTACGGCGGGGCAGCGAGGCCGTGGCTCTGGAGAAGCGCATTGCCGCCTCGGTTTCGGCTCAGGACCGCGGTGCCTCGTTCAATGAGGGGCTGAAGAATCTGGACGCCTACATTGCCAAGGACGACCTGATCCATGCCCAGCGCCTTCTGTCCTCACTCGCCTCGGGCCCGATCGATGCTTCGAAACGACAGGCTCTGGACCTCAGGCGCAGGAAGATGGCTGACTCGATGGCCAACCTGTATGCCATCGGCATCAAAGCCTATCGTGACGAACGCTTCGCCGATGCGGCGAGCGCCTTTGAATCGGTCATAGCGGTCGACGCCTCGTACGAGGATGCGGCCGCATATCTGGACAAGGCCAGGGCCAAGCAGAAGCTTCTCGACCAATACTAGAACGCGTGACCGGAGGTCGTATCATGCTCCAGAGACTGGATTCGCGGCGTCTTCGATCCTTCGCGGCGGAATGGGCCTGGACGGTGCTTGTCCTGGTCTGGCTCGTCGCCCCGATTCTGGCTCGGGTTGCGCAAGGCGTTCCGACTGCCTTGAGTGCGGGCCCGTTATCCATTGGTGCGGGCGTGATCATAGCGTTGCTGGGACTCTGGAAGCTGGCGTCCTGGTTCTTCGTCGACTCGGCCGCCATTGTTGCCGACCCGGAGCGTCCGCTGTCCATGGCCATGCATGTGGTATCTTCGGCGGCGGTGGGGCTGATCATGGCGTCGCACGCGATGAACTACGCGACGCGCCCCGGCTATTTCATGGCGATTCCGTGGTGGACCTGGCTGATGGGGCTCGTTTCGCTGCTGTGGAACGCGTATTCGATCATGAGGCTCATCAAGGTCCTGAGCGAACGCGATGCGGGCTTCCGCGAATACAACGAGTTCCGCCGTTCCACCGAGGAAGGCGAACCGAAGGGGCTGAGGCGGGCTCGCGGCATTCAGGGCCGCATGACCGTGGCCTTTACCGGGCTCATCCTGATCGTGGTGATAGTCCTTGCGACATCGCTGCTCCAGGACTTCGGCACGACCCTGCTGCGGGCCATCATGGACAACGGCCGCGCGCTCGCTGACAGGACGGCCAGCATCGTCAAGACCAGCATCGGTGACAGGATCGCGCTTGACGAGTATCTGGCGATAGAGGCCAAGAAGAACAAGGATGCATCGTTCCCGTTCGCCAGCGTCTCGAGCTATCGTCGCGACCCCAAGACCGGCACCTATGTGGTTGGATCGTCGACCGATCCCGCCATGATCGGCAAGACTCTCGACAAGGCCCAGGCGGCGGCGATCAGGCCGGATGCATCGGTTGTCATGGGCGCCAAGACCATCGAGTTCAGGGCGCCGGTCATGTTGTCAGGCGTCAACCTCGGATTCACCTCGGTGGTCTATGACCGGCAAACCATCTATGGCCCCTACTATCTGACCAAGGTCAAGGCGACGATCATAGCCTTGCTGTTCGTGTATGCCTCGGTGTTCGCCACCTTCCTGTTCGGCCGCGGCATCGTCTTTCCCATCCTGTTCCTGAGCATGAGCGTCAATTCGCTGGCGGCACGGCTGGCGTCGATGGTCAAGGGCAACGAACGCATCAGCTCCGACAACCTCCAGTATACCGATCGTGTGACGACGAAGGACGAGATAAAGCGCCTGTCCGTAGAGATAGGCAATATGGCCACCGTGATACGCGGCGTGGTTCCCTATATTTCGGCCTCGACGCTCAAACACTCGGCCCGCAATGCACCGATGAGCGAATTGCGCGAACTGGCCTTCCTGTTTACCGATATTCGCGGCTTCACGTCCATCTGCGAGGGCCTGTCGCCTGAAGCCGTCGTGTCGATGCTGAACCACTACCTGGACCTTCAGACCTCGGCCATCATCGCCAACGGCGGAGATGTGGACAAATTCGTGGGCGACGAAATCATGGCCTCGTTCGACGGGCCCGACAAGGAAATACGGGCCTGCCGTGCTGGCATGGATATCCGCAAGGCGATGGCGGAGGCCCAGGAGAAGGCCAGAAGCGAGTCCGGCGCCATCATCTCGATCGGCATCGGCATCAATACGGGGCCGGTCGTGTTCGGCTCGGTCGGCGCCCGCGACCGGATGGACTTCACCAGTATCGGCGATACGGTCAACCTGGCCGCCCGCCTCGAGGGCGCCAACAAGACCTATGGCACCAAGTCGCTCATCACCGAAGCCGTGTACGAACAGGTCAAGGACGTGTTCCTGTGCCGGGAGATCGATCTGATGACCGTCAAGGGCAAGCGCGTACCGGTACGCATCTACGAGGTGCTGCAACAGAAGGCCGATGCGCCCGTCCGTGTTCGCCATGTCAAGGAAGGATTCGAGGCTGGGCTCAAGGCCTACCGCGCCCGACGATGGCAGGCCGCCCGCAAGCTCTTCAGCGGCGTCCACGATGCGTACGACGACGAGGCGAGCGCCATCTTCCTCAAGCGCGTCGAGGTATTCGAACGCAATCCACCGCCCGACGATTGGGATGGCGTCTTCAACATGACGGTCAAGTAGCGGTCGCGTACTATTCTTTCGCGGAATATTCTGCTATATTCTTCCAGACGAGAATATCCGCGGCGCCTTGATGGAATGTACGCGGAGTGGCCACGGGCGCATCGTGCTGTGCCCGGCAGGCCCAACCTTCCTTCTCGCACCAAGGATTTTCATGCAAACCAATTCGTTCGAATCGCTTGGCCTCATGCCAGCGTGCCTGGAGGCATTGCGCCACGAAGGCTACGAGTCACCAACCCCCATCCAGGTGGAGGCCATACCAAGCCTGATCGCCGGCCGCGACCTGCTCGGCTGCGCGCAGACCGGTACCGGCAAGACCGCGGCGTTCGCGCTGCCAACCATACAGCGGCTGACCCTGACGCCAGTCAAGCGCCAGCCGCGCAAGGCGCGGGCACTGGTCGTCGCTCCCACGCGTGAGCTTGCCATCCAGATCGATGTCAGCTTTGGCGCCTATGGCCGCAAGACCGAGCTGAAGCGCGCCTGCGTGTACGGCGGAGTCGGCAAGGTACCGCAGGTGCGGGCGATGGAACGTGGCGTCGATGTGCTCGTCGCCACGCCGGGCCGCCTGCTCGACCTGATAGGTGATGGCGCCATCGATCTGTCGGCGGTAGAGATCGTCGTGTTCGATGAGGCGGACCGCATGCTCGACATGGGCTTCATCCATGACGTACGCAAGATCATTGCCCTGCTGCCGGCGAAACGCCAGACCCTGCTGTTTTCGGCGACGATGCCTGGCGAGATCGAGTCGCTTGCCAGGAGCCTGCTCAGCAACCCCGTTCGGGTCTCCATCGAGCCGGAGAAGCCGACGATAGAGCTGATATCCCAGAGCCTCTACTATGTTGAGAAAGGCTGCAAGCGTGATCTGCTCGTTCACCTGATCAAGGAACTTGGTGTCTCGCGGGCGGTCGTGTTCTCCCGCACCAAGCATGGCGCCGACCGCATAGCAAAGAGCCTGCACCTTGCCGGCATACCCGCCGGCGTCATCCATGCCAACAAGGGCCAGGGGAACCGTACCAAGACCATGGAGGCCTTCCGGGCCGGCGAGACACCCGTCCTGGTCGCGACCGACCTTGCGGCACGGGGCATCGACGTTGACGACATCACGCATGTGTTCAACTTCGACATGCCGACGGAGCCGGAGACCTACGTGCATCGCATTGGCCGCACCGCGCGCGCCGGTGCCAGTGGCTCCGCCGTGTCATTCTGCGATACCGAAGAGAAGCGCCTGCTCAAGCAGGTGGAGCATCTTCTGGGAACCAGCATCCCGGTCGTCAAGCAGCATCCGTTCGCGGGCGTCCATCCCGCGCCGACGGAGGAAGACCTGCGTGATGCGATGTTCGAGGCCCGATCCAGGGAGCGCATGCGAGGGCGCGGCCAAGCCCAGGGCCGTGGCCGTCCGTCTGCGCCGGGACCAGGTGCGGCCCAGCGTGGTGCACCCGCACAGCGGGAGCCATCACGTCCGTCGGCCTCGCCATCCGGACGCAGTCAGAGCCCTCGTCGCGATGCGCCGCAGCGCGGCCAGGCTCAGCGCCCTGGCACACCACGGTCCGACTCCAGCCGCCGCGATGCGCCCCGTCACGAGACTCCGCGCCATGAGAGCCCCCGGCACGAGAGCCCCCGGCCCGGCCGCGACGTGCGCTCGGTGATCGACGAGATAACCGGCCGGCGCTCCTGAGCCGCACGGATCGGCACGATGCCGGGGACGAGACTTGAACTCGCACACGCCTTGCGGCGTAGGGGATTTTAAGTCCCCGGTGTCTACCGTTCCACCACCCCGGCGGGTGCCGGGAAAGCCCCCGGCATGGGTGTAGCGCATGATAGCGGCGCTCCGGCTGGCCGTCAAGGCAACCCTGGATGGCCGCGGCGGTCCGCACAGAAAGCACTTGCCCTCAATCACAGGTCGACATATAGTATATGACTGGTGATTTCCTGCAACCAACCGGGCGGGTCGAGGGTACTCATGGCACAAGTCTGCTCGATCATTACATAACGAGGCTCAAGGTATGGACACGGTACTGATAATCGATGACGAATGGAGCATCCGCGAGGTCGCTACGCTGATGCTTGAACGGGCCGGTTACAAGGTGTTGAGCGCGGCCTCCGCCGAGGATGGCCTGTCGATGTTGGCCAGCAACCGGTTCAATGTCGTGTTGATCGATGTCATACTCCCGGACAAGAATGGGCTCGAGCTGTCGCTCGAGGTCAATCGCAAGTGGCCCAGCATACCGATCATATTGATGTCCGGCAGGGTATCGACCGAGGCCGATTCAATCAAGAATTTCAATGGCCATTTCGGCATCGCGGGTTCCATATCAAAGCCGTTCACGCAGGATCAGCTGCTGGTATCGCTGACCGAGGCGCTCGCCGTCGCCCTGTAGCCCTCCTGCGGGTCTTTCGGGCCTTGAAGCGCCGTACCGCCCGGGTGTAGAGTCTGGCTTGCCTGAGGATTGTCATCCTCACCATTGACTCCGGCCATTGCCAGACCTCACACCCAGAGCCAAAAAGTACAGGTGCGCCAGACGGGAGCTGAAGGATGCAGTTATCGGTCAAGGATGTTGCCAGGCTCATCGATACCGATGAGAACACGATATATCAATGGATTCGACAGGAAAGCATTCCATATTTCAGAATCAATGATGAGTTCCGGTTCAGCAGGGCGGACCTGCTCGAGTGGGCGACTACCCATCGCATCAAGTTCAACGCGAATGTCTTCAATGATGATGACAGTGCAGTGGCGATGCCCGGCATCGCGCAGGCGCTGGCCGCCGGCGGAGTCGTCTACCAGGTAGGCGGTTCGGATCAGGCATCGGTCCTGCAATCGGTCGTCGCGGCTATCAGGCTGCCGGAGACGGTGGACCGTGACTTCCTGTACAGCGTCCTGCTGGCACGGGAGACGCTCGGCTCCACGGGTATCGGTGGCGGCATAGCAATCCCGCACGTGCGCAACCCGGTGGTCCTGCATATCGCGACGCCCTCGGCGACGCTCTGCTTTCTGGAGCATCCGATTGACTTCAAGGCGGTCGACGGTCTGCCGGTCAACATCCTGTTTACGCTGATAAGCCCGACCGTGCAGATCCATCTGCACCTGCTCTCGCGTCTGGGGCTGGTCTTGCGGGACCCCGAATTCGGCGAAGCCCTGCACAGACAGGCCGCCGCCGATGAACTGCTCGCCATCGTCGCAGGGGTCGAATCACGCCTGCCGCAGCCAGCGGTGGCATCGAAAGGGCTCGAGCCCTGAGGCTCTGCCGCACGGAGGCGACTGGATGCCACTGCGTTTCATATCGGTCGGTATGCTGCTGTTCGCCTCGAGCGGGGTTCCTGGCCTGTTCATGCCACGGCGCTCCGGCTCGGGCCAGCGGATTTCTGCATTCCTGACGAGTCTGGGCGCGCTGATCGGTCTGGCGGGCGCCTGTGGCGGACTCTCCGGAAGGGATGCCACCATGCTGCCGTTTCCATGGCCGTCTGTCGGGGACTCCCTCATCGGCCTCGATGCGCTATCCGCCTTCTTCCTGGTGCCGATCTTCCTGATCGGGGGGCTGGGCTCCATCTATGGTCTTGGCTACTGGTCGGCGCGCGAAAAACCGCGGAGCGGCCATACTCTGCGGGCCTTCTGGGGATTCATCGTTGCCGGCATGGCCTTGCTGGTGACGGCCAGGCACGCGATGGCCTTTCTCTTTGGCTGGGAGACCATGGCCCTGTCGGCCTTCTTCCTGGTCAGCGCCGAAGATGAGCATGGCGAGACACGCAAGGCCGGCTTCATCTACCTGGTTGCCACGCACCTGGGCACCCTGTCGCTGTTCGCGCTCTTCGCGGCCTGGCGATGGGCCACCGGGTCCTTTGTTCTGGCGCCGCTGGCTCCTGGCGCCATTCCTGCCGGCGTGGAGAACCTGCTCTTCCTGTTGGGGCTGCTCGGCTTCGGCATGAAAGCCGGCATCATGCCGCTCCATTTCTGGCTTCCCGGCGCCCACGCCAATGCGCCAAGCCATGTGTCAGCGCTGCTTTCCGGCGTGATGATCAAGATGGGCATATATGGCATCGTACGCATGGTCACGCTGATGCCGGCCGGCCCCGCGTTCTGGGGAGTTCTGATCCTCGTGCTTGGAGCGATCAGCGGACTGCTGGGCGTCATCTACGCGCTGGGCCAGCATGATCTGAAGCGCCTGCTGGCCTACCATAGCATCGAGAACATTGGCATCATACTGATGGGGCTGGGCGTTGCGATGCTCGGCCGGGCACTCGGCCATCCCGCGTGGTTTGCCTTGGGGATGGCGGGATCGCTGCTCCATGTCTGGAACCACAGCCTGTTCAAGTCGCTGCTGTTCCTGGGGGCGGGTTCCGTCGTGAGGAGCACCGGTACGAGGCAGATCGACACGCTCGGTGGGCTTGCCCGTTCGATGCCGTGGACGGCCGGCCTGTTTCTGGTCGGCGCGGTAGCCATCTGTGGTCTGCCGCCGCTCAATGGCTTCATAAGCGAGTTCCTGATCTATCTGGGCCTGCTGCGGCCCCTGAGTGTTGCCGGTTCGGGCGGCGCGGCGCTGGCGTTTGCGGCACCGGTGCTGGCCATGATTGGAGCCCTGGCCGTCGCCTGCTTCATCAAGGTGTATGGTGTCGTGTTCCTGGGCAACCCACGAACAGCCGGCGCCGCCAGCGCGACCGAGTCGCCCTGGGCGATGCGCCTGCCGATGCTGGTGCTTGCCGGCGCGTGCCTGGCGATAGGGCTGGCGCCCGGTCTGGCCGTCCCCGCGCTCGAACGCGCAGGCGCCGTGATCGGGCCGGACCTGGCCGGCCGCGCGGGGCCGTTGTCTGCGCTCGTTCCACTGGCCTCGCTGTCCGTTGTGGCGGCGCTGCTCCTGGGTCTGGTAGCTGCGGCCGCCATAGCCCTCTCCGCCTCGGTCCGCACAGGCGGTCGGGCGCTGACCTGGGACTGCGGCTACGCCGGTCCGACCGCCAGGATGCAATATACGGCCTCGTCGTTCGCGCAGGGCATTGTCCGGCTGTTCAGCACCATGCTCCGGCCGGACACCCATCCGCCAGTGCTGCAGGGAACCTTTCCGGGGCCGACCTCGATGCACAGCCATGTCGCCGATGGCGTGCTTGACGGGTGGCTGCTGCCCTCGGCGCTGCGGGTGCAGGGCCGGTTCCGCTGGTTTCATCGCTTCCAGCAAGGCTTGACACAACACTATGTGCTTTTTATCGTGCTGGCCTTGATGCTCCTGCTTGGTACGCTGGTGCCATACAGGGACATACTGACATACATAATGACGTTATGACTCGTTCATACGCTTCAAGGAAACAAACATGACCACTCTGGAACTGGTGGTGACCGCCGCCGCGCTGCTCTGCATCAGCGGCGTTCCGGCATTGATCGCGCCCCCCCGGTCGGCACTCGGGCAACGACTGACCACCGTGCTGGTGCTGGCGGGCAGCATACTGGGGTTGATCGGCTCCGTGTCGACCCTTGCCGGATCCGCGGTATCCGATGGTCTTCGCCTGCCGTGGTTTCTGCCGCAGGGGCAGGGGGCCGTCGGCCTTGACCCGTTGAGCGCCTGCTTCCTGGTGCTCATCTTCATCGTACCCGCCCTGGGTTCCATCTATGGGCTTTCATACTGGAAGCAGGCCGACCATGCCGATACCGGCCGGAAGCTGGGGCTCTTCTACGGCATACTGGCCGGGTCGATGGCCCTGGTTGTAGTGGCGCGGAACGGTTTCCTGTTCCTGATCGTCTGGGAGGTCATGGCCATGGCCGCGTTCTTCGCGGCCACGGTCGAGGACGACAGCCCGGAGGTGAGGAGCGCCGGCTGGGTCTACCTGATAGCCACCCATGTCGGCACGTTGTGCCTTCTGGCGATGTTCGCGTTCTGGAAACGCGCTACCGGCTCGTTCCAGTTCGAGCAGGCTCCGGCGATGCCGCAGGCCGTGGCCGGCATCATATTCGTGCTCGCGCTCGTCGGCTTCGGTTTCAAGGCGGGCATCATGCCGCTGCACGTCTGGCTGCCCGGAGCGCATGCCAATGCCCCCAGCCACGTCTCCGCGGTGATGTCCGGGGTCATGCTCAAGATGGGCGTCTATGGCATCGTCAGGATGACCTCACTGCTGCCGCTGCCCGCCACCTGGTGGGGGTCGACCATGCTGATCGCCGGAGCGGTGACCGGTCTGGCCGGCATCGCCTTCGCGATCAGCCAGAATGACATCAAGCGGATGCTGGCCTACAGCAGCATCGAGAACATCGGCATCATATGCATGGGCATAGGTCTGGCCTTGCTCGGCCGGGCCATGGGACGTGTAGACTGGATGCTGTTAGGCATGGGCGGAGCCCTCCTGCATGTCTGGAACCATGGCCTGTTCAAGCCGCTATTGTTCTTCAATGCGGGCGCCATCATCCATGCGCAGGGCACACGCGAACTGGACCGCATGGGGGGCGTGGCCAGGAGTCTGCCGCTGCTGGCCGCGCTGTTTGCGATCGGCGCGGTCGCCATCAGCGCGCTGCCGCCGCTGAACGGCTTCGTCAGCGAGTGGCTGCTCTACCTGGGCCTGTTCGGCACGCTCGGCCTGGACGGTGGCGCCGGCTTTCCGGTGGCGGCCACCGCCGCGGTGGCCCTGGCGATGACCGGAGCCCTGGCGGTCGCGACCTTCGTCAAACTGCTCGGCACGGTGTTCCTTGGTTCGCTGCGCCGCCCCGATGCCGAGGCCGATGCCGCCCGCCACGCGCACCGTCCTTCGATGGCGATGACCGGCCCCATGCTCGCGCTTGCCGCCGCCTGTCTGGCGATAGGACTGGTTCCATCGCTGTGCATACCAGCCATCGAGCGGGCCGTGTACGGCTGGATGCCTGCGACGGCACATGGGGAAGCGCTGCTGGTGCTGGCCCCCGTCCGCTGGATAACCTTCGCGGGTGTCGCCCTGATCGCGCTCCTGGCCGGTATCGCGGTGGCGGCGCGGCTCATGCTGGGCGGCAAGACGGTCCGCAGGGGGCCCACCTGGGATTGCGGCTACGCCCGCCCGACCGCACGCATGCAGTATACCGGCTCTTCCTTCGGGCAATCGATCGTTGGCCTGTTCTCCATGGTGCTGCGCCCCCGCACCGCGAAACCTCAGGTCTCCGGAACGATGCCGGCTCAGGCCGCGTTCGAGTCGAGGATTCCGGATACGGTGCTCGACAGCGCGGTTGTGCCGGTCTTCTCGTTTCTGGGCCTGCAGTTGCCGCGCATACGCATCATGCAGCAGGGCAAGCTCAATCTGTACCTGTTGTACATCGTGGCCATAACCGTGCTGCTCTTCATATTCGGATCGATGGGAGTCAGACCATGATCGATACAGCGATACACATCGCACTGTTGCTGGCCTTTCCGCCCTTGATGCTCGGGGTCATCAACAGGACCAAGGCCTTCTTCGCCGGGCGCAAGGGAGTGCCGCTGCTGCAGGCGTATTACGACATCGGCAAGTTGCTAGGCAAGTCGCTGGTCATAAGCACGAGCACCACCTGGATATTCTGGGCCGGTCCCATCGTCAGCCTGGCATCGGTGCTGGCCGCAGGACTTCTCCTGCCGCTGGGACCAGGCGGCGCTCCCGTGTCGTTCATGGGCGACATGATACTGTTCGCGTACCTCTTTGGCCTGTCACGGTTCTTCACGACGGCGGCGGCTCTCGATACCGGCTCGGCCTTCGAGGGCATGGGCGCGGCCCGCGAGGTGACCTTCGCGATGCTCTCCGAGCCGGCACTGTTCTTTGCCTTTCTGGTTCTGGCCAAGGATTCCGGCTCGCTGTCGCTCGGCACGATGCTGCAGGGGCCCGCGGCCGGCATCTCGGCGTCGCTCGTCGCACCGTTCGTGCTGATTGCCATCGGCCTGTTCATCATCATGCTGGCGGAGAGCTGCCGCATCCCTGTCGACGATCCGAACACGCATCTGGAGCTGACGATGATCCACGAGGTGATGGTGCTTGACCACAGCGGCCCGCTCTTTGGCCTCGTGCTGTATGGCGCGGCGATGAAGCTCTTCGAACTCGCGTCCGTGGTGCTGCACCTGGTGGTGCCGTTCCAGACGAGGCTCTGGTGGCTCGACTGGGTGCTGCTCGTCGTCGAACTGCTGGGATTGAGCGTCGTCATCGGCGTCATCGAGTCGATCATGGCGCGGCTTCGCATGCGCCACGTGCCCAGCCTGCTCATAGGAGCGCTCCTGTTGTGCGGGTCCGGATTCATTCTGTTGGTGAGGTGATGGCGATGCTGATTATTGAAGTGCTGAACGGGATACTGGTCATCGTCATGATATTGAACCTCTTTGCGCTGGGCGACAGCCGCATCCAGACGGTCATACGCATCGTTGGCACCCAGGGCGCGCTGCTCGGCCTTGTGCCGCTGCTGCTGCACACCGACCTGACAATTCCCGTCCTGCTCGCTTCGGCGGCCGCTATACTGCTGAAAGGGCTGGTCATTCCATTCATGATGACGCGATCGCTGCGGGCCGCGCATATCAGGCGCGAAGCCGAACCGCTCATCGGGCTCGTGCCCTCGATCGTACTGGGCGCGCTGATCACGGGCGTCATCCTGCTGGCATCCTCCCGGCTGGCGTCGACGGGCGTCCCCGCCGAATCGCTCATCATCCCGACATCGCTGGCGACGGTCTGCACGGGCTTTATCCTGCTGATCACCAGGTACAAGGCGATATCGCAGGTGCTGGGCTATCTGGTCCTGGAGAATGGCATATACATCTTTGGCATGCTGCTGGTCGAGGCGATACCGCTGGTCGTCGAGATGGGTGTGCTCCTCGACCTCTTCGTCGGCATATTCGTGGTCTCCATCATCACCAACCACATCAACCAGGCCTTTTCATCGATGGATACCCGCCATCTGGTGTCGCTGAGGGAGGAATGAGTCGTGGCCTTCATACTGATCCTGTTTCCGCTGGTCATGGCCGGCATCGCCGCGCTCATCCCCTCCAATCGATGGCGGCCCTGGCTGCTGCCGGTGGCCGGCGTGGCGCACATGGCGCTGACCATCATCGCGCTCGTGCGCCCCGACCTGCGGGCAACCAACGACTGGCTGGTGCTGGACCCGGCGGGCGGCATCGTCCTGCTCGTGGTCAGCACGCTGTACCTGTTCAGCGCTTTCTACGCGGTCGGGTATCTGGGGTACCGGGCGGAGCGCCCCAACCGTGTCTTCGTCAGCTGCCTGCTCATCTTTCTGGGCGTCATCGGGCTCGTCACCTGGTCGCACCACCTGGGCCTGATGTGGGTCGCCATCGAGGCGACGACGCTGTCCACCGCGCCGCTGATATACTTCAACCACTCGAAGCTGAGCATCGAGGCGACCTGGAAATACCTGCTGGTCGGTTCGGTCGGCATCGCGCTGGCCCTGCTTGGCACCTTCTTTCTGGCATATTCGGCGATGGCCTCGGGAATCGCGCCGTCGCTGCAGTACGAGGAGCTGCTGGCCGTGGCGCCGGCGCTGTCCAGAACCTGGCTGCGCGCGGCAGTCATACTGCTCCTGGTCGGATATGGCACGAAGATGGGGCTTGCACCGATGCACACCTGGAAACCGGATGCGTATGGCGAGGCGCCCGGGCTCGTCGGCGCGATTCTGGCCGGTGGCGTGACCAGCTGCGCCTTTCTGGCGTTCCTGCGCATCTACCACATTACCCTGGCCGCCGGCGAGGCGCCATTCATCCAGCGCATCCTTCTGTTCATGGGGCTGCTTTCGATGGCGGTGGCCGGACTCTTCATGGTGGGCCAGCGTGACTTCAAGCGGATGCTCGCCTATTCGAGCGTCGAGCACATGGGCATCCTGATGATTGGCCTGGGCATTGGCCTGCCAGCCCTGTTCGGCACGATGCTGCACGTCATGACCAATGGTCTGACCAAAGGCGTCCTCTTCCTGTCTGCCGGCAATATCCATCGCTCCTACAACAGCAAGAATACCGATGTGGTGCAAGGCGCGCTGCGGCGCCTGCCCGTGTCCGCGGGGCTCTTTCTGGCCGGCTTCATAGCCATAACCGGTTCGCCGCCGTTCGGGCCATTCGTCAGCGAGTTCTCGATACTCAATGGCGCCTTCGCGTCCGGCAGGTTCCTGGTCGCCGGGCTCTTCCTGTTCTTCCTGCTGGTCGTGTTCATAGGCATGGGCCAGACGGTGCTGAAGGTCGTGCAGGGACGCGTGCCGGCAGAGTTGCCGCCAACACGGTATCGCGATGCCTGGCATACGACCGCTCCGGTCGTCGTGCTGATGGCGCTGGTGCTGCTGCTCGGGGTCTTCATCCCGGTTCCGCTCCGGGGGCTGCTCGACGACGCGGTACGTTTTCTGGGGAGCAGACCATGAGCCCTGTACAGCATGGCTTTCTCGAGATGCCAGGCAGCAACCTGGTGCGGCTCGATGCCTTGGCGAGCCTGGCGCTTGCCGATTTTGAACAGGCCATCATCGATGGCGTGGCCGAAGGCAAGCGTGTCGTGGCGCTGTTCGGCGCGGGGCAGGGTGCGGGCGACGCGACGGCGCTGTTTGCGGTTCTGGCCGATGACCGGCACAGCCGGCTCTCCGTCGGCACGACCACCATAGCCGGCGGCTCGTATCCATCGCTGACTCCGCGCTGCCAGCAGGTGCACCTCTTCGAACGGGAACTGGCCGAGCAGTTCGGCATCGTCCCGGAGGGGCATCCGTGGCTCAAGCCTGTCCGGTACCAGCACTCGTGGACCGGGCGCGATGCCTGGGGCCGCGCTGCTGGCGAGCCAATCCTGCCCGGCGTTGGCGATTTCTACCGGGTAGAGGGTGAACAGGTGCATGAAGTGGCCGTCGGGCCGATTCATGCCGGCATCATCGAGCCGGGGCACTTCCGTTTCCAGTGCCATGGCGAACAGGTGTTCCACCTTGAGATAGCGCTGGGCTACCAGCATCGCGGCATCGAGCGCGCTCTGGTTGGCGGACCGGATGCCCGGTCGCTGCACTATGCGGAGACCCTGGCCGGCGATTCCACCATCGCCCATGCCACCGCCTATACGCAGATCATCGAATCGCTGATGGGCCGCAAGAAGAACGCCCCGGCCCAGGCACTCGCCGCGGTCCTCCTGGAACTCGAGCGGCTGGCCAACCATGTAGGCGATCTTGGAGCGCTGTCGGGCGATGTCGGCTACCTGCCAACGGCCAGCTTCTGTGGCCGCATACGCGGTGATTTCCTGAACATGACGGCGCTGCTCTGCGGCAGCCGGTTCGGGCGGGGCATCGTGCGGCCGGCCGGACTCGGCTTCGACATGGATGCAGCCCGCCAGGCGGAACTCCTGCGCCGGCTCGCCATTGCCGAGAAGGAAACGGCCATCGCCATCAACCTGCTCTGGCAGACGCAATCGGTGATGGCCAGGTTCGAAGGCACCGGCGTGCTTCCGAAGGCGGTAGCCGAGGAGCTCGGCATCGTCGGCCCCGCGGCCCGCGCCTCCGGGCTGTCCCGCGACGCCCGGTTCTACCAGCCCTCCGGCATCTATCGCCTGGCCCAGATTCCTGTCTCCACCTACGACACTGGCGATGTGTTTGCGCGGGCCTATGTGCGCTGGATGGAGATACAGCGATCAATCACCTTCATCAGGGAGCAGGTGCAGAGCCTTCCGGCCGGTGACCCCGTCGTGGCGGCGACCCCAGGCCCGCTCGCGCCCGACAGCCTGGCGGTGAGCCTCGTGGAGGGCTGGCGCGGAGAGCTGTGCCACGTCGCGCTGACCGACGCGGCCGGCCGGTTCTCGCGGTACAAGGTAGTCGATCCCTCGTTCCACAACTGGTTCGGCCTGGCGTATGCCTTGCGCGACCAGGAGATATCCGATTTTCCGGTATGCAACAAGAGCTTCAATCTGTCGTATTGCGGGCATGATCTGTAGCGCTGCCGACTGTATCGATACTGTGACTGGCGTGGAGGAACATCGTGTTCAAAGCATTGTATGCCCGCATGCGGCAAGGATACCGGACCATTGCGTTTCCAAAGGGCAAGCCCCCCGAACTGCCTGACCGCTTCAGGGGCCGCCCGCTGTTCCGGACCGGGGCTTGTCCCGCCGGCTGCACGGTCTGCCTCGATGCCTGCCCCGTCGGCGCGATCAGCGGTGAGGGCGGCCAGCTCTCGGTCGACCTGGGCCGGTGCCTCTTCTGCACCGATTGCGAGCGGGCCTGCCCCGAGCATGCCATCAGCTTCCAGAACGACTATCGCCTGTCCGTCCGCTCGCGCGGCGACCTGGTCCTCTCGGAGCAGGACGCGACGATGCGGCTGGCCGGCGAGCTCGACGCCGCGATGAAGCGGCTCTTGGGCCGGTCGCTCAAGCTCAGGCAGGTCAGCGCGGGGGGCTGCAACGCCTGCGAGGCGGACGTCAACGTGCTTGGCACGATAGGCTGGGATCTGGGGCGCTTCGGCATCCAGTTCGTAGCCTCGCCGCGGCATGCCGATGGCCTTCTCATAACGGGACCGGTTACCAGGAACATGGAACTTGCGCTGAAGAAGGCCTATGACGCGGTGCCCGACCCCAGGATCGTCATCGCCGTCGGCGCCTGCGCCATATCGGGCGGACCGTTCAGCGGGCATCCGGAGGCGAACGATGGTGCCGCGTCGGTGATGCCGGTCGACCTCTTCATCCCGGGATGCCCGCCGCATCCGCTGACCATACTGGATGGCCTTCTGCGCCTGCTAGGCAGGATCGATGACGAGCGGATCCGCCGGCTTCGATGACCGCGGCGGCGCCACAATCGCGGATGCGCCACAATTGCGGGGCCGTGCCGAAGAATCCGCTTGAAACGCGGAGCATTGTGGTACATACTGAATGCGAAGCCGCATGGCGGCCTTCATTATCGGTGAAAGGGGGGAAAGTCATGGATAATCCTGACGGAAGTCATAGTTGCATAACCACCATTGAAGACGATCAGCGTACTGAGCCGGAAGATCCATTTCCAGAACCTAGAACCCTTGTAGCCGGTGACGAATCAGGCAGGCGCCACACCTGATTTCTGCCCACCATTCACCTCTGGCTTGCGGGTTCGCGGCATTGCACGAGGTGAGTTATGCCCCTGTTCTCCTGGGTACAGAAGAAACATCATGGAGACTCCTCCGGCGCTGAGCCCAAACCGCTTGCCAGCGTGCGGGCGGTTTCCAGCGTCGACGAGAAGCGACTCGTAGAGCTCTGCACGTGTCCGGTTGCGGACATGTATGCGAGCCTCGACGCGCAGGCCCTGGGCCTCGACGAAAAGGAAGCGGACAAGCGCCTGTCGTCGTTCGGCCCGAACGAATTCTCAAAGGCACCCCACAAGAGCCTCATCGCCGACCTGTTCGAGCGCTTCAGGAGCCCGCTGGTACTGCAGCTGCTGATCATCGCGGCGGTCTCGGCCGTGATGGGCGAGCTGGTCTCGGCGTCCATCGTCTGCTCGATGATACTCCTCAGCGTCGGCCTGTCGTTCATACTCGATCAGCGCTCGAACCACGAGGTCGAGGCGCTCGGCAAGCGTGTGCAGTCGCGTTCGTACGTACTGCGCGACGGTGTCGAGACCGAGGTCAAGATGGCAGAGCTGGTACCAGGCGATGTGGTCGTGCTGCAGGCAGGCTCGATCGTGCCGGCCGACGTCAGACTGATCTTTGCCAAGGACTTCTTCGTCAGCGAGTCGGCCCTGACCGGCGAGTCGATGCCGGTGGAGAAGACCGCCGTCATCGATGCCGCGCCACGCCAGTCGGCGCTGGCGCTGACCAACGCGTGCTTCATGGGCACCAGCGTGACCAGCGGCACCGCGCGCGCCGTGGTCATCAACACCGGCACCCGGACCCTGTTCGGCGCCGTCTCGAAGAAGCTCAGCGAGAAGCGGGCCGAAACCAGCTTTGACAAGGGCATACGCGCCTTTACCTGGCTGATGATACGCTTCATGCTCGTGCTGGTCAGCGCGGTGTTCCTGATCGTTGGCCTGACCAAGGGCCAGTGGCTGGAAGCGCTGCTGTTCGCGCTGTCCGTGGCGGTGGGCCTGACACCCGAGATGCTGCCGATGATAGTAACCGTCAACCTGGCCAAAGGCGCGCTCGCGATGGCCGGCAAGAAGGTCATCGTCAAGAAGCTGCCGTCAATCCAGAACCTTGGCGCCATCAACATCCTGTGCACCGACAAGACCGGTACGCTGACCCAGGACCGGGTCGTGCTCGAGCACCATGTGGACATCATCGGCAACAAGAGCGACGAGGTGCTGAACTACGCCTACCTGAACAGCTACTTCCAGACGGGCCTCAAGAACCTGCTCGACCGGGCGGTCATCGAGCACGTCGACCTGAACGTCGATGAATGCAGGCTGGTAGACGAGCTGCCGTTCGACTTCCAGCGCCGGCGCATGTCGGTCGTCGTCGAGTACGAAGGCGACAACGTCCTGATATGCAAGGGCGCGGTCGAGGAGATATACAGCTGCTGCACGCACTATCAGATCGACGAGGAGATCTTCCCGCTGATCGACATGATCCGCGCCGATCTCTTCGAGGAAGTGGAGAAGCTGAACCGCGAGGGTTTCCGGGTGCTCGGCATCGCGTACCGCGAGTTCGCCAGATCCAGGAGCGTCTTCTCGGTCGAGGACGAGAGCCAGCTCGTGCTGCTTGGCTACATAGCGTTCATGGACCCGCCCAAGGAATCGGCGCTCGAGGCGGTGCGGCTGCTGGGCAATGCCGGCGTGCACGTCAAGGTGCTGACCGGTGACAACGGGCTCGTCACCGAGAAGGTCTGCAGGGATGTCGGCATCGAGTTCAGGAAGGCGATGACCGGCTCGGAGCTGGCGGGCCTGGAGCCGGCGCAGTTCTCCGAGCGTGTCAGATCGTGCGATGTCTTCGTCAAGCTGTCGCCGGGACAGAAGCAGGACATCGTCAGGGAGCTGCGGGCGCAGGGCAATGTCGTTGGCTACATGGGTGACGGCATCAATGACGCGATGGCCCTGAAGACCGCCGACGTTGGCATATCGGTCGATTCCGCCGTCGACGTGGCCAAGGAGGCGGCCGACATCGTGCTGCTGGAGAAGAGCCTGCTGGTGCTCGAGGAAGGCATCATGGAAGGGCGCAGGATATTCGCCAACATCATCAAGTACATCCGGATGGGCGCCAGCTCGAATTTCGGCAACATGTTCAGTGTGCTTGGCGCCAGCTACCTGTTGCCGTTCCTGCCCATGCAGCCCTTGCAGATACTGACCAACAACCTGCTGTACGACTTCTCCCAGACCGGCATACCGATGGACAACGTCGATCAGGACCAGATAGCCAGGCCGGTGCAGTGGAACATAGCGAACATCAAGCGCTTCATGATGTTCATAGGTCCGATGAGTTCCATATTCGACTATGCGACCTTCGCGCTGATGTGGTTCTTCTTCAGGGTCGGCGCCTGGACCGATCCCGGGCTGTCGGTCCTGCACCGAGAAGGCCTCGTGCACCTGTTCCAGACGGGCTGGTTCGTGGAGTCGCTGCTGACCCAGACGCTGATCGTGCACATCATCCGGACCAGGAAGATACCGTTCATCCAGAGTCGCGCGTCCGCGCCGATGATGCTGACAACGCTGGCGGTGATGAGCCTGGGAATATGGCTGCCATACTCGCCGTTTGCCGCCGCGCTTGGACTCGTGGCGCTGCCACCGCTGTACTGGCTGTGGATCGGGGGCTTCCTGTTCCTCTATGCCACGCTGACCCACAGGGTCAAGCGCTGGTTCCTGAATCGATTTGAAGGAGTCTGACCATGGATACCATACTTGACGCACTGCAGGAAGGCCGGCTCTTCGAGTTGCCCGAGAATGACAAGAACCATGCGCTGCAGTTCCTGGCACACATCATCGAGGCGTTCCCGCAGATTCCGACGGGTACCGATGTCGTCGGCAACGTGATGGCCCGCGAAGGGGCCACCAACACCGCGCTTGGCAAGGGCTGGGCCTGTCCCCACGCCAGGGTGGACTTCGAGGAAGACCTGATGTGCGTCGTTGGCTGGAGTCCGACCGGTATCCAGTATGGATCGCCGGATGGGCTGCCCATATCGATCATCGCGATGTACCTGGTGCCATCGAACCAGCGCAACCACTACCTGCGCGAAATCTCGGTGATGGCCAAGGTGCTCAAGTCATCGCCGGAGATCGAGAAGCTGTCATCGATACGCGAGCTGAACGATGTGCGCAACTACCTGCTCGACCTGATAGCCGCCAGCAAGGAGACCGTCGGGCCGGACGCGCGCGCCAGGATGATCAGGCTGCAGGCGAAATCCGCTCTGGCGACCCAGCCGGTCAGCGACCTGTCGCATCTGATCATTGAGCCGGTGTCGATCGTCGCCGGCCCCGGACTCAAGCCGCTCGTGCTGACCCAGAACCAGGAGCTGCTGACGATGCTGGAAGCCGCCGCGAACGTCCCGGAGCGGCTCGAGGCCGATGGCGCCATACAGAATGGCCTCTGGCGCATCGTCCGCCGCGGTTCCGTGACGTACCAGGGCGGACGCATGGTCTACGACTGCCTGGCGCTGATGGCCAGCAAGCCCTAGCAGGCCGCTATATGTGGATGGCCTTGCCAAGGCCTGCCTTGGCGGCCTCCATGATGCCTTCGGACAGCGTCGGGTGGGCGTGTATCATGTCGGCGACATCGTCGAGCGTCAGTTCGGCCCTCGAGGCGAGCAGCAGTTCGTGTATCGTATCGGTCGCGCCGATGCCGACGATCGACGCGCCCAGCAATGCGCCGGTCTCGGGAGCGAACACGATCTTGATATGCCCGTCCGGGGCCTCGGTGGCCATCGCCTTGCCGATGCCGCGATACGGGAACCGGGCTACCTCGTAGGGCAGCGCCTGCTCCTTGGCCTTCTTCTCCAAAAGGCCGAATGATGCCGCTTCCGGTTCGCAGTACACGGCGCTTGGTATCAGGTTTGGATCGATGCGCGACTCCTCCGGCTCGGGGCTGCCCCTGAGCAGGTGCGCGACATGTTCGGCCACAATCTCGCCCGCCTTGGAGGCGACATGGGCCAGCTGGGGCTGTATCGTTATGTCACCGATCGCGTAGACGCCGGCGGCGGCGGTCTCGTAGTAGTCGCCCGTCTCGACATAGCCGCGGTTCAGCTTGATGCCGAGCCCCTCGAGCCCGAGGTTCTCGGTGTTCGGAGCCCTGCCGATGGACACCAGCACCTGTTCCGCCTCGATGACGGATGCGGTGCCATCCTTGAGTACGACGTGGACGGCGCAGCCCGAGCCGGTCTTCTCGACCTTCTCGGCTTTGGCGGCGGTATGTATCGTCACTCCGCGCGACCCGAACGACTTCTCGACGACCTTGGCCGTCTCCTCGTCTTCGAGCGGCAGCACCTGTGGCATCAGTTCGACGATCGTAACGGCGACGCCGAACGATGAGAGCACATAGGCGAACTCCATGCCTATGGCACCGGCTCCCAGAATCACGATCGATGCAGGCAGGTGGTTGGACATCAGCAATCCCGTCGACGACAGCACCGACGTCTCATCGACGGCGAATCCGGGTATCGAGCGCGGCCGCGAGCCTGTCGCGACGATCAGCGCCTTGCCGTGGAGCGTCTCCGTGGAGTCGCCCGTATTGACTGCTATGGTCCTGGCATCGAGCAGTGTTCCGGTGCCGCGCAGGTATTCAACCTTGTTCTTCTTGAGCAGGTACTGCACGCCCTTGGACAGCCTGTCGGCGGCGAGCCGCGATGCCTTCCAGACCTTGTCGTAATCGAAGCCTGACAGGTCGAACGTGGCACCGGTCTTCTTGAGGAGCGCCGTGCCATCGTGGAAGACACTGGCCTGGTGGATCAGCGCCTTTGACGGAATGCAGCCAATGTTCAGGCAGACACCTCCGGGCAGGTCCTTCTCCACGATGGCCACGCTCAGTCCCAGCTGGGACGCCCTGATGGCCGCGACATACCCACCGGGGCCGGCTCCAAGAATCACCACATCAAACGCACGCTCACCCATCGTCATCGCTCCTTGTGCGAAAATGCATGACCGTCGCGGGCGGCATTGCCGCGGCCGCATACGGCGTTCGTTGCAGTATACCGATTAGTTCCGGTTTGTCCCACTCTCGATGTCTGACAGTAGCCGCAGCACCCGGTCCACCAGCCGGTTCTCATAGCGCGCCCCGAGGAACCGGCCGGTGTCCATGACCGCGGGCACGATCGTCAGCTCCTGCACCATGCCGTCCGTGACAAGGATGCGCGCCGAATGGCGGGCCGTCCGCACGGTCTGCACGAATGGCGGGGTCGAGCCGTAGATCCATTCCTCAGACGCGAACCGGGCCGTCTCGGCTTCCAGCCGCCCCGGCGGCAGCGCGGCCAGCGGAAATTGAGCCGGGGGCGCCCCCGCCACACTGCGGCAGATTGCCTCCATCAGCGCTCCTGTCGACATGCCGGGGTTGACATCGGCCAGGTTGACGACGCACGCGGGAACCGAGGCAACCGCATGGTCTTCCATACCAGGCGCGCCGCCAAGGCACGCACCCATGTCGGCAAGATCGGTCGTGACCAGCAGCGTTCCATGGTGCAGTACCCGGCGCGACCCGATGCGGCGGGCCGTTCCCGACACCTTCCTGCCGCCATGGCCGGTCGAGGCCGAGCAGTACAGGCCGCCGCGCTCGCCCGGCTCGACCGGCACGCCGCAGGTCGAGACGGCCTTGGCCATCATGGCCAGTTCGGCGTCGGGGTCGTGAATGGCGCGCGGCACGATCAGCGACCAGTTCAGATTGCCGATATCATGGAAGACCGAGCCGCCGCCGGAAATGCGGCGGTAGACAGGCGCGGCGCACCCTGGTGCAACCTCGCGCCAGGGATTCTGGTTGCGGCCCACGATGACCGACCTATCGTTGATGTACAAGAGCAGGACCGGGCCGGGGAACGCCTCCACTTCGAGCAGCAACGACTCGATGGCCAGGTGCAGCGCCACCGAACGGCCGGGCAGCAGGTATGGAACAGGGCGCATGGTCAGCCATCTATCGCGTCGAGCCGCTTCCGCCTGGCCTGCAGTATCGTCCGCTCCGCGCAACTGGCCGTCTCCAGGACGCACGCGGCAACGAGTCGGTATTCAACCAGCGTGCCACGCCTTGAATCGTCTATCAGGCCAACGTTCTTCAGCTGGCTCAGGTGCTTCGACGCGACAGACTTGTCTATGCCTATCTCGGCCGCCAGCTCGCAGACGCACCGGGGGCGCTCCTTCAGCTTCTCCAGCATCAGCAGGCGCATCGGGTGGGCGAGGGCCTTGAAGATGTCGGCCCGGAACTGCAGGCGCGTGCGTGTTTGTTCATCCATATCTATAGGTTGCAATGTTTGGAAACAATTGTCAAGATTTTCATTGAGGACCGATTCCGTCGCCGCTTCACGCTCCGATTCCGTCGCCGCATACGGTGCCACTTCCAGCGCAGCTCAGTGCCGCTCAGCGCAGCAGTCCCTGAATGATCATGTCGGTAGCCGCGTCTTCCGTCAGGCCGCGGCTCAGCAGCGTCTCCAGCTGCTTCGAGTCCACCGAACCTATGGCCGCCTCGTGGGTGACATGCGCACGGTGATCGTTGACCTGGACTATCGGCACCGCCCGCGCCCTGGCGTTGCCCTGCACGATCTCCTTGCAGTCCACATGGCCCCGCGCATACGGCGCATCCGCCACAATCTCGCTGTCGATGATGGCGTTCGCATCATCCTTCAGCGCTATGTGGCTGGTCAGCACCGCGACCGACGACGCACCGCGCAGCATGGCGGCCTCGCGTACATGGATCCGGTCAAGCCCCCTGCCGAATATGCGGGTCTTCATGTCGACAACCGCGTCGGCCTGGCATTCGGCCTCATAGTCCAGCTCTATCTCGCCGGCGGCGCCCTTGATCAGTTCGAATTCGGTCGAGAACCGGGCGTGATCGCGCAGTACGACCCGCGTTCTGGGAACGATCGTGACGCCGCCTTCCGGGCCATGCACATGGCGCTCCAGGTAGCTCAGCCTGGCGCCTTCCTGAATTTCCATGTCGGCGTCCATCACGTGTCTGACCCGTACGGCATTGGGAAACGTGCAATGAGCCATGAAGTGGGCGCTGGCGCCGGCCTCTATGACGGTATGCGACACGATATTCTGGGTGCCGGTATCGGGCAGGACGCCGAAGCAGAAGTGCACCGGATTCTTGATGGCGGTATCCTTACGGACACGTATGAACACCTCCACACCGTCGGCGATGGACTTCGATGTCACCTCGAGTCCTTCCACGAGGTGTGTTCCCAGGACTTCGTTGCCATGAATTTCGATGTGCGCTATGTCAGGTCCATACTTGTGCTCGTTGATGCTGGAAAGGAGTTCGCCTATCAGCTCGTCCTTCTGCGCCTGCGTCAGTTCTTCTGCCATCGTATATACCCTTACAGCTTGATTTCTTCGGCAGGCTTGCCGATGTGCCTGCATGGTATGCACTTGCCGTTGAAGTAGTCGAACATCGCATCCATCGGTCCCTTGTCCACGAGCCTGCCGCCGCAAAGCAGAAAGGCGTGGTCGGCCTGTTTGAGCACCTGGGGGCTGTGCGTTATCAGTATGACCGTCGAACCTTCACGCTTCAGCTCCTTGATGATATCGAAGATGTAGGGCACCGAATCGATGTCGACGCCACTGTCGGGCTCATCCATCAGCACGAGCTGTGGTTTCATGGCCTGTATCGATGCCAGCTCTATCCGCTTGCGCTCTCCGCCCGACAGCGTCTTGTCGACGGCCCTGGCCGAGTATCTGGCCGGATCGAGGCCGACCATCTGCAGCGCGGTGTCCAGCGTGCGCTTCGACTTGTCCCTGGCGCCGGCCAGTATGAACTGTGACACGCCCAGCCCTTCGAACCGGGCCGGTTCCTGAAAGACGAGTGTCATGCCCAGGCGCGCCCGTTCATCGACACCCAGGCCCCTGATCGAGGTACCATCGAATAGAATGTCGCCGGCGATGTCGCGATAACCGGACAGGCCCATGATCGTATTGGCCAGCGTCGACTTGCCGGCCCCGTTCGGGCCGATGATCGCGTGCACATGGCCTTTCCATATTTCCATATCGAGCGAATCGAGCAGTACCTTGCCTTCCTTGGCAAGCGATACACCCTTCAGTTCAAGTATGTTCACTGAGCGCACCTCGCGTTGTATCCAAGCAGTAGTGATTGTCCGCAGCCACGGACTCGAGGCTAGTCCAGCGCGGCGACAAATGCCTCACAGGCGTTCCGTCTGGTCGCCTCGTCGTCGGCCTCCTTGACGCCGCCAAAGGCGGACAGCGGACGGAATTCAGCCTCGAAGGCCAGCTTCACTGCGGATGCGTCACTGCCTTTGCACACGGTGAACAGACCGAGTCTCTTGTCCCGAAGCTCCGATTCATGCGACCTGAGCCAGGTGCGCAGTGGCGGCACCACGCCGGAGGCCCATATTGGCTGGACCATCACGACCGTATCGGCGGAGCTCAGATCGACGAGCGGATCGCGAATCGGGGTCGCCTTCTTCGTGGATGCATGGAATCCGGCTCTCATGTAGCCGAAGAAGCCCTTGCGATTGACCAGGTCGTCTATCTGTACGGCCGTGGTGCCCGCCAGGGGCGCTATCATCTCGGCCAGTTTCCTGGCATTCCCGCTTCTGGTCACATAGACGACAATGGTTTTGTGCATGCGATGACTCCTTATTCCTGCGATGCATCCGTGCACGCATCGGCCGCGGCGCCCATGGCCAGGCAGTCTTCGTGCACCAGGTGGCGCCAGCCATACCACGCTACCACACCTGCCAGCGCGGCCGCCAGTAGCCCCGGCGAGCGAGGCCCGATCCAGCCCAGCATCAATCCACCCACCAGCGGGGCGAGGACCCTGTTGATGCTGTCCAGCGACGCCGCCACGCCGAGTATGCCGCCCGACGACTCGTGGGGCACACTCTTGGTCAGCAGGGTGCGAAGCATGGTGCTCGCTACTCCTGAGCCGAGGCTCAAGGGTACCAGTGCGAGCATCAGGGCCGGAACCGATGGGGCCATGGAGTACAGCGCCAGCGAGCCGGCGGCCACGGTGATCGACACCATGGCCAGCTTCCGCTCGTCGAACCGTCGTGCGAGCATGCCGACACCGCCACCCTGCACAGCGGCCACCAGCACCCCGACGTAGGCAAGCAGCCACCCGCGCGCGCTCGGCCCGACGCCCAGCGCCTCGGCGGCGAACAGGGCAAACATGCTCTCGAACATCGTAAAGGCGAAGGAATAGACCATGGTCATCCGCAGTACCGTACCCGTTCCCCTGCGCCTGAGCGTTTCCATGAACAGGCTGCCCGAGAAGGCGCGCCGCGGATTCTCCCGAAGCGCCTGGCGGCGCTCGACCGACAGGCTTTCTGGCAGTATGAGGGTAATCAGCAGGAGATTCGTGGCCGCAATGCCCGCAGCGACGAATGCCGGTGTCGACAGCCCGAATTGCGACAGGATGCCCCCGAACAGCGGGCCTATGATGAATCCGAGGCCAAAGGCCATGCCTATGATGCCGAAACCCCGAGCCCTGGACTTCTCATCGGTAATGTCGACGATGTACGACTGGGCCACGGTGATGTTGCCGCCGGTCAGACCGTCCAGGATTCTGCTTGCGAATATCAGCGGCAATGATCTGGCAAATCCAAGCAGCAGCAACGACAGGAACGTGCCGCCGATGGAGAACAGCAACAAGGGCTTGCGTCCGTACCTGTCCGATAGCCTGCCGACGAGTGGCGCCGCGAAGAACTGGCCAAGCGCGTAGCTGGCCATCAGTATGCCGGCCAGCGCCGGTGCTCCGCCGAAGTCATGTACGTAATCCGGTATGAGCGGAATGATGAAGCCGAAGCCAACCATGTCCATGAATACGACCGAAAAGAGCAGTGAAAGCGATGCTTTTCTCTTGTGCATGCCCGTCTCCCTGTATCAATTATTAGAATATAAGTAATAAATAGATTGACGCCAAATTCCATCGCGGCGCTTGCCGTCCGGCGTTCTCTTCTCTATACTAGCTCCCGCGTCGAATCCCGGCCCCCGTTTTTATGGGCTTATGATCACAAACAGCCAATCGAACATGCTGATTGACCATATATCTCTGCGCTCCAAGGAGTCTTTCATGGATCTGGTTCCCGAAAAGAAGATAAATCCCAGGATCAAACGAGTCATCGGCGTCGCCAGCGGCAAAGGCGGTGTCGGCAAATCGACCGTGGCCGTGTTGCTGGCGGAGGCTCTGGCGGCCCGTGGCCGCTCGGTCGGCATACTCGATGCCGACATCACCGGGCCGAGCATCCCGCGGCTGCTCGGCATCGACAGCTTCCGCGCCGAATCGGATGGCGAGCGCCTGATCCCCATCGTCAACGAGGAGGGCATCAAGGCGCTGTCCATCAATCTGTTCAATGAGCACGAGGACGAGCCGGTAATATGGCGCGGCCCGCTGCTTGCCAAGGCGATAGAGCAGTTCTGGGGCGACACGGACTGGGGTGATCTGGACTATCTAATCGTCGATTTTCCGCCCGGAACATCCGACATCGCGCTGACAGCGTTCCAGAACATACCGTTTGCAGGCATCGTCGTCGTCGCCACCCCGCAGGACTATGTCTCGATGATCGTTTCGAAGCAGGTCAAGATGGCCGGCATGCTCAATGCCACGGTGCTTGGCATCGTCGAGAACATGCGGACGCTGGTTTGCCCTGGCTGCGGCGAGGTGGTGCAGCTGTTCGATGATGGCAGCGCCGGCGCTTCGGCCCATCTGGGCCTGCCGCTTCTGGCGAGTCTGTCCTGGCGCAAGGAAGTGGCCCAGGCTCGCTCGATCCGGTGGACGGCATTGCCGGAGGCCGTGCAGAAGGATGCCGACCACATAGCGACCGAGGTCGAGCTGGCTACGGCGAAGACCGGCGCCGCGCCGGCCGCCGCCCGTGTGGAGCGCCCGTAGCGATGGCAGCCGATACTCCCGCCATCGTGCCGCCGACGCCATGGCGGCTGTTCTGGCTGTTCGCGTGGATCAACACGGTGACACTCGGTGGCGGCTACGCCATCGTGCCGGTCATCGGCACCGGCCTGCAGAAGCGCGGCTGGCTGACCGAGGACGATTTCTGGGACATCTTTGCCCGCGCCCAGGCCTACCCGGGACCCAGCGCGCTGTCGACCGCTATGCTGTCATCGATACGGCTCTGCGGTTTCTGGGGAGCGGTGGCGGCGTTCTTCGGCGTCGTGCTGCCGCCCTTTCTGGCCATCATCATCGTGAGCAGCCTGCTCACGCGATACGGCTCGCTGCCGGCCGTCAAGCGATTCCTGGCTGGCGCCGGCGCCGTCGTCCCAGGGCTCGTCGCGGCGATGGTATGGCGAACGGCCAGGCGGCGCAGCTGGTCCGCTCCCCGCATCGCCGAGGTGGCGGCGCTGACCATGCTGCTGATACTCTTTCCGTCCTTGAGCCTGCCCATCCTGCTCGCCGGCGTCGTCATCCTGTATGTGCTGGAGGCCCTATGGAAGCACTGAATGTGATATGGACCTTCTTCAAGATCGGCATCATTGCCTTTGGTGGCGGCTGGTCCGTCGTCGGCGTCATAAAGAACGCCGTCGTGCCGATGTGGGTCGACGAGGCTCAATTCCGCGCGCTGATTGCCATAGCCCAGTCGACGCCGGGCCCGATAGCCCTGAACGCCGCCACGATGATTGGCTGGAATCATGGCGGCTTCCTGATGGCCATTGCGGCGACGCTCTCTGTCGTGGCATTTCCGGTTTTCGCCATAGCGATGACGACGCTCCTGGCCAGCAAGGTATCGATCAAGAAGGACGCGCTGAATGAGGCGCTTCGGACCGGAAGCCTCGCGATGATGCTGATGACCCTGTGGGTGCTCAGGCCGGTGTCGCTCGATCCGATCATGCTGGCGCTGGCGCTCGGCGCGTTCGTGATAGCGGCCTTCACCAAGATCAACGCTCTCTGGGCAATTCTGGGAGCGGGCGCCATCAATGCGGCGCTGGGACCGCTCCTGCGGTCCATGCTCGGGATGTGAGGAGGCCTTCCGGCTACAGGACGCCCAGTCCCTTGCCGCTCCTGATCGATTTCCACGATTCGGCTATCGAGACAGCCTTGTCCACCATGCAGACGATCAGGCTCTCCGGATACCGCGGCGGAATCGGGGTCAGCGGCCACATGTGCCGCAGCACGATGTCGCGCTCCAGCCGCGATAGCGGACCGTATGCGGCTTCGGCATTCTCCAGCGCCTCGCGCGGGTGGTCAAAGCCGTGCAGACCGCCGGAGCGCGGCTTTGAGACGTGCCAGTCGTAGTGGAAAAAATCGTGCAGCAGGGCGCCGCGGGCCAGCTGCACCAGGTTCTTCCGCAGGCCCAGCGCCCTGGCTATGATGAAGGCGTAGTAGGCGACAGCCACCGAGTGGTCGGCCAGGCTGGCGTCATGATGGTTCAGGCGCCGAATGGTATCGTACCCGGCCGATGTGACGATTTCGTGGGCAAGGCTGAAGAACTGCTCGTCGCGTTGCAGCATGCGCCGTTCCTTGGGCATGCGCTCAAAGCTACTTCCCGAAATGTCTGCCTCCGATTATCGATTCGAGCTTCGAGGTAATCCAGCCAGGTATGGCATCGAGCGACGGGCGCAACTCGGAAAC